>Ga0068707_1000420_pt1 | contig 27153 bp, 18 predicted proteins | sample YNPNPMetaG_FD_66600 | JGI IMG/M metagenome (GOLD analysis project Ga0068707, IMG submission 66600) | Anoxygenic and chlorotrophic microbial mat microbial communities from Yellowstone National Park, USA - YNP NP MetaG | ecosystem: Environmental > Aquatic > Thermal springs > Hot (42-90C) >... | reverse complement strand
CTGGTGCGCAGCGAGGCCACGGCTTCCTTTTGCCAAGGGGTGGCCCAGGCCTATCGGCGCGCCACCGGCCTGGAGCCCGAAATTCATGTCTGCGTCGCCGCAGAGGGAGTGCACGTCCTTGACTGAGGGACAGCGCCCTCCCTTCCTCATCGCTTGCCTCAGCATGGTGCTGAACGGCGCCATCGTGGTGGTGCTGGGGGCGCTGTTGCCGGTGGTGGTGCAAGATTTTTCCCTGGGCACGGCCCAAGCGGGGATGCTGGTCTCCAGCCCGGCCATCGGCTATGTGGTGGCCACCCTCTTGGCCGGCACCCTGGCCGACCGCTGGGGTTACCGCGAGGTCTGGCTGGCGGGCACCGGCCTGGGAGCCATCGCCTGCCTGGCCACCGCCCTGGTGCCCTCCTATGGGGGGCTCCTCCTGGTGGTGATCGGCCTGGGCCTCGTGGGCGGCCTTCTGGATAGCGGCATTGACGCCTCCATCTCCCTCCTTTTCGGCCCGCGCTCGGGAAGCGCCCTCAACCAGGTGCACCTCTTTTTCGGCGTGGGTGCCACCGCGACCCCCTTCCTGGTGAGCCTGGGCCTGAGCCAAGGGATGCCCTGGCGGGGATTCTATCTGCTGTTGGCCGCCCTTTGCTTGGCGGTGGGGCTGGTCGTCCGGGGCTTGCATCTGCCACGCCCCACCACCCACCCTCTGGGCACCTCCCTTCCCCTGGGCAAGCTCCTTGCCTCTCCCTTGGTGGCCTACTCGGCGCTGGCCCTGCTGGTCTATGGCGGCGTGGAGGGCTGTGCCTTCTCTTGGAGCGCGCTTTATTTTAACCAGGTGCGCGCGCTAGCCCCCGAACTGGCCAGCTTGAGCGTCTCGGCTTTTAGCATCATGTTCATCATCGGGCGCTTGGTCATCAGCCAGATCGTCGGGCGACTGGGGGCGAAAAGGGTGGTGCTGGGCGGGTCGCTCTTGGGTGCGGCGGGCTGGGCCTTGCTGCTGCTCCTGCCGGGCAAGACGCTCCCCTGGGGCGGGTTGGTCCTGGTGGGGTTGGCCTTTGCCGGGATCTTTCCCACCATCGTGGCCGAGGCCGCCCGCAGGGCCGCGAGCCACACCGGCGCGGTGACCGGCCTGGTGCTCACCTCCAACGGCGTGGGCAAGATCATCCTGCCCGCGTTGGTGGGCTGGATGGCGGAGGGGATGGGCCTCGCTTGGGCCATGGGGCTGGCGGTGATCTTTTCCCTGGTCATGGCCCTGCTCTACCGCTTGGCCTGGCGCTCCAAGGCCCTGCCACAAGACGCCGCCTGCGCCGGGATCCTCAGCGACCGGGCGTAGCCGCCGCCAGCCGACGCAGCTTGAGCGCGCCCCAGACCATCCCCAACCCCAAGGCCGCCGCCCTGAGGAAGAGAAGCAGCGGCGCCACGGCCAACACAGGGGGATCGCGCCGGGCCACAAAGACCAGGAAGGATGCCCAACTGGCCAGCAAAGCGGCCAGGCCCACCAGGGCCGGCGCCGGCGAGAGGATGGCCAAGCTCCACAGCCAGCTCGCCCCCCACAGTGCCGTAAGCACGATCTCCACCTTCAGGGATTGGGGTGTGTGGGAATCCCGCACCATCTTGCCGGGGTGTTCCTTGAGCACCAGCATCTTCCAATAGCCGATGCGGAACTTTTTCCGGGCATAGGCGCGCACGGTGGCCGCGTGGAAATGTTCCACCACGGCATCGGGCACCAAGATCAGCTTGTAGCCCCGCTCGGCGATGCGAAAGGAGAGCTCCTGGTCCTCCACCGAGGCCGTGGGAAAGCGCTCATCGAACCCACCCACCTCCAGGAGCACCTCGCGGCGATAGATGGCCGCGTAGGTATCCACAAAATCGATCTGGGGCTCCCGCGCCATGCGGCGATACTTGGTCTCGTATTCCAATTGTACAAAGCGGGCCACCAGGCTGCGCTGTCCCGTGGCATAGATCCCTTTGCCGCCGGCGGCGCCCCGTTGCTCCACGGCGGTCACCATCCGGCGGAGCCAATCTCGCCGGGGGGCGCAATCGGCGTCGGTAAAGAGCACGAACTCGCCCCGGGCAGCGGCGATGCCCCGGTTCCGCGCCACGGCCGGCCCGCCGGGCGGCTGGCGCAACAACGTGACCTGGGAGAAGCGGGCCACCACCTCCGCCGTGGCATCGGTGGAGCCATCGTCCACCACGATGATCTCGTAATCCTCTGGGGGCCAATCCTGGCCCAAGAGGGCCTCAACACAGCGCCCGATGATCCCCGCGCCGTTGCGCACCGGCACGATGACGGAAGCCTTCATGACGCGCTCCTCAGCCGCTGGGCGGCGCCGGCCAATTCCCGCTGCAACGCGCCCCAGCTCAGGCTCAGACCCCACAAGCCCCCCGCCCCAAACAGGGCGATGGTGCCATAGACCAAAAGGTGCAACACCAGGGCATAGGGCAGCGCCGCCTCACGAACGATGCCAAAGACGGCCAGGGAGATGATGGTCAGATAATGGAACACGCCCAATTGACCGGGCACCACCCGCACCAAGCTGCCCATGTAGATGGTCACCAACAGTAGCAGCGCCGCCGCCAAAGAGAGGGGCAGATCGAACGCCCGGAAGAGGAGCAGGTTGGTGGCCGTGGAAAGGAGCCAGAGGAGCAAGGTCAGCCCGCCGATGGCCCCCAAACGCCCGCCCCGGCGCAAGACGCCCAAACCCTGCAAGCCCCCCAGCGCCGCCCGGCGCCAGCGCGGGGGGAGCCGTTGCACCAGGCCCTCCAGGCGGCCGGCGCCCCAGGTGACGGCGGCCACCAACACGGCCAGCACGGCCAACACCCCCACGAAAAGCAGCGCCGCCGAGCGGAACCACTCCGGCAAGGCCACGGTGAGGGCCAACGCCACCACCATGCTCACCAGCACCAAGCCATCCAGGGCCTTTTCCACCACCACCGTCCCCAAGGCGAGGAGGGCGTTGGACGGGGTCCCGCCGGCCAGGTAGGCCCGGGCCAGGTCGCCCAGACGCGAAGGCAAGAGGGCATTGCCCATCTGGCCCACAGCATAGATGGCCAAGGCGCGCCCGAAGGAGAGGGGTACGCCGGCGCTCCGCAAGAGCCCCTGCCAGCGGCGCGCCCCCACCAGCGTGCACAGCAGAACGGAGGCCCAGGTCAGGGCCACCCAGAGCCAATGGGCCTGGCCCAGGGCCTGGGGCAGGCCAGGGGCCACATCGCGCAGGGAGAACCAGAGCAAGGCGCCGCCCAGCGCCAGGCCCAACCAGGGCCGCAACGCCGCCCAGAGTTTCCCCTTCACCGCGCCCCGCCCGCCGGCTTGATCTCGCGGCCTTGATAGTGGCGGCGGTAATACTCTTGGTATAGCGCGCCGCTTTTGATCTTGCGCCACCACCATTCGTTCTCCACGTACCAGCGCACCGTCTTTTCCAGGGCCTCGGCGAAGGTGTGTCGCGAGCGCCAGCCCAGGGCGCGGATCTTGTCCACATTGAGGGCATAGCGGCGATCGTGGCCGGGGCGGTCGGTGATGTATTGCAGCAAGCTCTCCGGCTTGCCCAAGAGTTGCAGGATCATCCGGGCCATGTCGATATTGCGCGTCTCCACGCCGGTGCCCAGGTTATAGATCTCGCCCGGTTTCCCCCGCTGCAGCACCACGTCGATCCCCTCGCAATGGTCCTCCACGTACTGATAGTCGCGCATCTGCAGGCCATCGCCATAGATGGGCAGGGGCAAATTATCCAAGGCGTTGGTGATGAACAGGGGCACCACCTTCTCCGGATACTGGTAAGGGCCGATGTTGTTCGAGCCACGGGTGATGGTCGCCGGCAGGCCAAAGCTGGTATGGTAGGCCAGGACCAGCAGGTCGCCGCCGGCCTTGCTGGCCGAGTAGGGGCTGCGGGTGTGCAGGGGGGCCGTCTCCGCCGCTGCGCCCTCCAGCACCTCGCCATAGACCTCATCGGTGCTCACCTGGTGATAGCGCTCCAGCCCCAGCTCCTTGGCCGCCTCCAACAGGGTGAAGGTGCCCAGGACATCGGTGCGGATGAAACTCCCCGGATCGGTGAGGGAGCGATCCACGTGGGTCTCGGCGGCGAAATTGACCAAGGTATCAATGGCATACTGCCGCAGCGTCTGGCGCACCCCCTCGGCATCGCAGATATCGCCCTGGACAAAGGCATACCGGGGATCATCGGCCACATCCCGCAGGTTATCCAGGTTGCCGGCGTAGGTGAGCTTGTCATAGACCACCACGCGGATATCGCCATACCTACGCAGCAAATAATGGACGAAATTAGAGCCGATAAAGCCGGCGCCGCCGGCGATCATCACGTTGCGCATCGTTCCTCCCTGAAGGTAGCCATCAGCCGTCAGCGATCAGCAATCAGCACGCTACCGGGTATGGTTTCCCTTAACTGTTCAGGCGTCGTTTTCACCCACCATGGTGAGCCACCGCGCATCGCCAACGCCAAAGCGCTAGATGCCCACAAGCTGCCGCACCTTGCGCACGATCTTGCGGGGGTTGGCGTAGCGCCGCCAGGCCTTGCGCGCGCCTCGGCGCAGGCGGTTGTACCAGGTGCGCCGCTGCGATTCGGCCAAGGCCCAGTTCAGCCACGTATAGTCCACGCCCTTGATCTTGGCCTCATCGGGGTTGCGGCGGTAGCTATCGTGGTCACGGATCAAAGAGAGATCATGCTCGAGGCAATAGGTGTACAGGTCGCTGCCCGGATGGGGCGTGTAAAAGGCGGGGCTATAGTAATCGGGGTCAATCTCCTTGAGCATGCTGATGGTCTCCAAGACCTCTTCCTTGGTCTCGGTGGGCAGGCCCAGCATGTAATTGGCCCAGATGGCGATGCCATACTTGCGGCAGATCTTGGCCGCCTGGATATTCTGCCAGCGCTTGGTCCCTTTGCGGATGAAGCGCAGCACCCGGTCGCTGCCGCTCTCAAAGCCGATGAAATAGCCCCGCAGGCCGGCCTGGGCCATCAGGGCCACCATATCCTCGTTCTTGACGATGATATCGGCCCGGCTCTGGCAGAAAAAGGGCTGGGTGAACCCCTCGGCGCGATAGGCTCGGCAGAAGGCGATGACCCATTCCCGGTCCTCGGTGAGGCAATCATCGTGGAACATAAAGCTGGCAAAGTGGTACTGGTCTCGGAGCATCCGCAGCTCGGCTATGACGTTCTCCACGCTGCGGCGGCGCACCTTGCGGCCAAAGATGGCCCGCTCGGCGGGCTGGCAATAACTGCAATTGTACATGCAGCCACGCCCGGCGATGATGGTGACAAAGGGCGGCGGCAGCTCCTCCACAAAAGGGGCCTCCGGCGAGGTCACCTCATACCCTTGGCGCCGCCATTCCTCGATAAAGAGGGAATGATCGGCAAAGGGGAGGGCATCCAGGTCGGGGTGGGTGCCGGGGATCACCCGTGGCGGGGTCTCGCCTCGCTCCAGGGCGTCCAGGGCTTGGGGAAAGGTTTCCTCTCCCTCGCCCAAAAAGACGTGGTCAATGTGGGGGTTGTGCAGCACCTCGTCGGGCATGAGGGTGGGATGGGGCCCGCCCACCATGGTGACGATCCGCGGGTCCACCTCGCGGATGATCTCCAGGCAGCGCATGGCCGGGTTATAGTCGGCGCTCATCATGGTGATGGCGGCCACCTGGGGCTGGCGCTGGATGATCTCCTGGCGAAAATGCTCCCATCCCTTGAGAGCGCGCAGGTCGATCAAGTTCACCTCGTGGCCGGCCTGGCGGGCGCAGGCGGCCAGGATGGCCAATCCATGGCTGATCCAGCCCGAATCCATCCCCTGACCGATGCTATCGAACCCCTTGCCCACAATGCCCGGATAGATCAGGCTGACGCGCATCCGCCTCTCCTCAGCTAGTGATTGGCTCTCAGACGCTCCTCGGCGCAGAGATGTTCCCTGAGAAGCCACAAGCCTTCAGCCATCAGCAATCAGCTTTGGGATAGCTCCGCGCCGCCGGCTGCAAGCTGATGGCTGACCGCTACCTCTCCTCGATGGCCACCGCCCGCGCCCAGGAACTATCGATGGTCCGCGCCTTGTAGGGCAGCGCCATGAAATAGAACTCGGGCCGGCGGATCTCGTCGAGGTGATCCAAAAACTCGACCAACGTGCCGCCGGCGCCCATAAAAATATCATGGAGCATGCGGCCGGCCGTCACATCGCGCCCCAAGGCGAAATGCTGGTCAATGCCGATCATCTTGACCCCATGGGCCACAAACCAACGCGCCGCCTCCGGGGTCAAGGCGGGCTTGGGCCGGGCGCCGGCGCGGCTGGCCGGATCCGAGTTGCGGCAGATGAGGATATCCCCCCGGCCGATGCGCCCGCCGAGGACCCGCTCCAGATATTCTGGCGTGACCTCGGGCGTGGCCTGCACGTCGGGCACATCCAACAAGAGGCCGCGGCCCATGAAGGCGGTCAGCTCATAGCCGGTGACGTCGCGGCCGCCCTCAAAAAAGTGGGCGTCCACCTCCACATGGGTGCCCACATGGGTGTGGGTGCGCACATGGTGCATGAAGGCATTATCGGCCAAGAGGCCCCGTTCAAGCTCAAAATAGCGCTCCTGGCTGGCCCCCGGCACCACCTCGTAGGAGAGGTCAACCAGCCGGTACTTTTGCCAATCGATGTTGAAAACGGACATGCTGGCGTGCTCCTTGGTAAATCTGGCGGCATTATAGCCTGCTGCGGGGCTTTTGCCAACTCCAGCGGCCCGCGCTACAATCTCCAGTGCCGCGGAGGGCAGGATGCAAGCACAGGAGTTTATCCATCACCTCACCTCATTGCCGTTCTACGCCGGGCAGATCGTGCATGTGGAGCAGATCCCGGCGCGCCCGGCCGTCTGGGGCGAGGTGGCGCAACCGTTGCCCCCGGCCTTGCAAGAGGCCTTGGCCCGCCGGGGCATCACCCGGTTCTACAGCCATCAGGCCGAGGCGATCAACGCCGCCCGGGCGGGACAGCACGTCATGGTGGCCACGGGGACGGCCAGCGGCAAGACGCTGTGTTACAACATCCCCGTGCTGGAGGCCGTGCTGCAAGACCCTCTCTCTCGGGCGCTGTACCTTTTTCCCACCAAGGCCCTGGCCCAAGATCAGTTGCGGGCCTTGGGCGAGCTGTGTGCCCCCTTGGGCAAGATCCGCCCGGCCACCTACGATGGTGATACGCCCCCCGCCGCCAGGACCCGGCTGCGCAAGGCGACCCCCATCATCCTTTCCAACCCCGACATGCTCCATGTGGGGATCCTGCCCAACCATCCCCAATGGGCGGCCTTTTTTCGCCATCTGAAATATGTGGTGGTGGACGAGGCCCACACCTATCGCGGCGTGTTCGGCTCGCATCTGGCCAACATCCTGCGGCGGCTGCGCCGGGTGTGCGCCCTCTATGGCGCCGCGCCGCAATTTATCCTTTGTTCGGCCACCATCGCCAACCCCGCCGAGCACGCCCAACGCCTCATCGGCCAGCCGGCTGTGGTGGTGGAACGCGACGGCGCGCCCCAAGGCCCCCGTCATTTCATCCTCTGGAACCCGCCCTTCTTGGATCAGCGCCTGGGCGTGCGGCGCAGCCCCAACACCGAGGCCGCCAGCTTGGTGGTGGCGCTGGCCCAGGCGGGGCTGCGCCACATCGCCTTCACCCGGGCGCGCAAAGTGGCCGAGCTGATCTTGCTCTATGCCCGCCAGGCCCTGGAGCGCGAGCACTCCCAACTGGCCGAACGGTTGAGCTCCTACCGCGCCGGGTACCTGGCTGAGGAGCGCCGCGAGATCGAGCGGCGGCTCTTCTCCGGCGAGCTTTTGGGCGTGATGGCCACCAACGCCCTGGAGTTGGGGATCGACGTGGGTGCCCTGGACGCCACCGTCCTGGTGGGCTATCCCGGCACCATCGCCAGCACCTGGCAACAGGCGGGCCGGGCCGGCCGCGGACGGCGCGAGGCCCTCAACATCCTCATCGGCCAGGATAACCCCCTGGACCAGTACTTTATGCGCCACCCTGAAGAGCTGTTCCTCCGCCCCCACGAGCACGCCTTGATCGATCCGGCCAATCCCCACATCCTGCAGGCACATCTTGCCTGCGCGGCCTGGGAATCCCCGTTGCGCGCCGAGGACGAGGCCCTCTTTGGCGAAGGATTCCGCGAGGCGCTGGCGGCCCTGGAGCGGAGCCAGGTGTTGGAGCGGCGGGGTGAGCGCTGGTACGTGCGGGAGAATTATCCCGCGCAACAGGTGAGCATCCGTTCCATCGGCGCGGGGAACTATATCTTGGTGGATGAGAGCCAAAACTATCGCCTTTTGGAAGAGATAGACGGCGCCACGGCATTCGTCCGGGCGCATCCGGGGGCCATCTATCTCCATCGGGCCGAGGCCTACCTCATCACCCACCTGAACGTGGAGCTCCGCGTGGCCTACGCCCGCCCCGTAGAGGCCAACTATTACACCCAACCCAGGGTCCTGGACGAGGTGCGCATCATCCGCTCCCTCCAAGCGCGGTCCATGCCCTCCACCGATCTCTTTTTCGGGCTGGTGCGCGCCACGCAGCAGGTGATCTCCTTCCGGCGCAAGCAACAATTCACCGAAGAGATCCTGGACGAGGAGCCGCTGGATCTGCCGCCCTCCACCTTTGAGACCCAAGCGCTGTGGTTCGAGGTGCCCGAGACCATCGCCCAGGAGGTGGCGCGCCAGGGGCTGGATTGGGCCGGCGGCCTGCACGCCGTGGAGCACGCTTGCATCGGCATCTTGCCCCTCCTGGCCATGTGCGACCGCAACGATCTGGGCGGCCTTTCCACCCCCTGCCACCCCGATACCGGCCGCGCCCAGATCTTTATCTACGACGCCTATCCAGGGGGCGTGGGCATCGCCAAGAAGGGTTTCGAGCTGGCGGTGGAACTCTGGGAGCGCACCCGCGAGGCGATCCGCGCCTGCCCCTGTGAGGCGGGCTGCCCCTCGTGCATTCATTCGCCCAAGTGCGGCAATTATAACGAGCCCCTGGACAAGCGGGCCGCCCTGGTGATCCTCGACGGTTTGCTTGACCCATGTCTTGTGGGCATTTACAATAGCCCCAAGTGATCGCAGTTGGCCCAGCTCACCCCAGAGCGAAAGGAGGTCGGAAATGGAGAATTATGAGAAGCTCGGCGTGTTCTATTTGGGGCGCCTTTATGATCTGAAGGCAAAAAAGCCCCAAGAGGAGCTGCTGCTGTATGACGCCAAAGACCTGGTGACCCACGCCATGATCGTGGGCATGACCGGCAGCGGCAAGACAGGCTTGGGCATCGGCCTCATCGAGGAGGCCGCCATAGACGGCCTTCCGGTCATCGCCATTGACCCCAAGGGCGACTTGGGTAACCTGCTGCTGACCTTCCCCGGCCTCCAGCCCCAGGATTTCCTCCCCTGGATCAACCAGGAGGAGGCACGGAAAAAGGGCCTCACTCCTGAGGTTTACGCCGCCCAGCAGGCCGAGCTTTGGCGCAAGGGTTTGGCCGAATGGGGCCAAAGTGGCGAGCGCATCCAACGTCTGCGCGAGGCCGCCGAGTTTGTCATCTACACCCCCGGCAGCACCGCCGGGCTGCCGGTCTCGATCGTCAAATCCTTCGCCGCCCCGGATCCCGCCCTCCAGGAAGATAGTGACCTGTGGCGCGAGCGGATCAGCACCACCGTCACCAGCCTGCTGGGTTTGGTGGGCATCCAGGCCGATCCCATCCAGAGCCGGGAGCACATCCTGCTCTCCAACCTCTTGGACTTGGCCTGGCGCCAAGGCCAGGATATGGACCTGCCGCGATTGATCCAGCAGGTGCAATCGCCGCCCATCAGCAAGGTGGGTGTGCTGGATTTAGAGTCCTTCTATCCGGCCAAGGAGCGCTTTGGGCTGGTCATGGCCCTGAACAACATGCTCGCCTCCCCTGGCTTCAGCACCTGGATGGAGGGCGAGCCGCTGGATATCGGCCAGATCCTCTACACCCCCTCAGGCAAACCACGGGTGGCCATCTTTTCCATCGCCCATCTGAGCGACGCGGAGCGCATGTTCTTTGTGGCGCTGTTGCTCAACCAGATCCTGGGCTGGATGCGCGCCCAACCCGGCACCACCAGCCTGCGGGCCCTGGTCTACATGGACGAGATCTTTGGTTACTTCCCGCCCCTGAGCAACCCGCCGGCCAAGCTGCCCCTCCTGACCTTGCTCAAGCAGGCCCGTGCCTTTGGCGTGGGCTTGGTCCTGGCCACCCAAAACCCTGTAGACCTGGATTACAAGGGCCTGGCCAACACCGGCACCTGGTTCGTGGGCCGTCTGCAGACGGAACGGGACAAGATGCGGCTCTTGGACGGCCTGGAGGGCGTGGCCACCAGCGCCGGCCTCCAATTCAACCGGCAGGAGCTGGACCGCACCCTTTCCTCGTTGACCAGCCGGGTCTTTTTGCTGAACAACATCCATGATGCGGCGCCAGCTATCTTCCAAACCCGTTGGGCCATGTCCTACCTGGCCGGCCCGCTGACCAGGGAACAGATCAAAACCCTGATGGCCCCCCACAAGGCGACCACGCCCCAACCGGGGCCGTCTCCCCGGCCTGCCGCGGCGCCCGCCGCCTTTGCCGCCGCGCCTGTAGCGGCGGCAGCCGCCCCCGCGACGCCGGCCGCCCCCGCCGCGGAGAGCCCGGCCAGCACCCAGCCGCCGGCCCTGCCGCCGGGGCTGAGCCAGGTCTTTATCCCCATCCGCGGCCGCGTGCCGGCGCGGCTGGTGTATCAGCCCCGGATCTTGGGCGCAGCCCAGGTGCGCCTGGCCGATACCAAGGCCAAGGTAGACCTGCTGGAGGACGTGCTCCTCTTGGCGCCCATCACCGACGCCCCCTTGCCGGTGGATTGGGCCGAGGCCCAGCAGGTATCCTTCTCCCTCAAAGATTTGGATACGGCGCCCCAGGGCCCGGCCCTCTTTGCCGCCCTGCCTGCGGCGGCCACCCAGGCCAGAAACTATGCCACCTGGAACCGCAATTTGGTCACCTGGCTCTATCAGAACCACAAGTTGGAGCTGTTCCGTTCGCCGAGCCTGGGCGAGGTCTCGCGGCCAGGCGAGACGGAGCGCGACTTTCGCCTGCGGGTGCAACAGGCCGCCAGGGAGCAGCGCGACGCGGCGTTGGAAAAGTTGCGCCAAAAGTACGCACCCAAGCTGGCCGCCTTGCAGGAGCGCATCCGCCGCGCCCAACAGGTGGTGGATAAGCAAGCCGAGCAAGCCAAGGCCCAAAAGGCCCAAGTGGCCATCTCCATGGGCGCCACCCTGCTCACCGCCCTCACCGGCCGCAAGCTCGCCAGCCAATCCACCGTGGGGCGGGCCACCACGGCGGTGCGCGGCGTCACCCGGGCCATGGGCGAGCAGCAGGATGTGGCCCGCGCCAAAGAGACGGTGGAGGCCTTGCAGCAACAACTGGCCGAGCTGGACGCCCAGTTCAAGGCCGAGGCCGCCGCGTTGCAAACCCGCATCGACATCATGAACGAAGCCCTGGAAACCATCGCCATCCGCCCGAAAAAGACGGACATCGTGGTGCAGTTGGTCGCCTTGGCTTGGGTGCCCTATGGCCAGGATGCCCAGGGGATCTTGACCCCGGCCTGGGCGTGAGCTCGGACATCGGGGAGTTCAATCTTGCCTTGAGGAGCTATATATGAGCAGTCAAGAGGAACAAAAGGCGGCCGCGGCCCAACATGCCGCCCTCGGCATCGGCGAGCAGGCCCAAGGGGGCTACCGGCGCACCCAACACCCGGATGCCCAGTGGTTCGGCAACGCCGGCCTGGGGCTGTTCATCCACTGGGGCATCTCCAGTGTCCACGGAGAGATAGACCTCTCCTGGGGAATGATGGCCGATACCCCCTGGGACGCGCATCTCCACAACCGCAACAAGGTCACGCCGGAGGAGTATTTCAAGCTGGCCGAACGCTTTAATCCCGACCGCTACGACCCGGACCGGTGGCTACGGGCCGCCAAGGAGGCCGGTTTTCGCTACGCCGTGATGACCACTAAACACCACGACGGTTTTACCCTCTGGCCCAGCGCCCAGGGGGAGTGGGGCGTGCAAACCTACCTCAAGGGACGCGACTTGGTGCGCCCGTATGTGGAGGCGTGCCGCAAGAACGGCCTCAAGGTGGGCCTCTACTACTCGCCCCCCGATTGGTACTATCATCGCCACTATATGTCCTTCCATTATGGCAGTGGCGACGAGCAACGCTTCCCCGGCCGGGTGCATTACGGTCTGCGCCATGAGCCGCTGGCCAGCCTCCCGCCCAAGCCGGCGGGGTTCGACGAAGCCTATCGCGCCTATGTGCGCGGCCATGTGGAGGAGCTCCTGACCCGGTACGGGCAGATCGACCTGCTCTGGTTCGACGGCGGGCCGGCGGTGATCTCCATGGAAGAGATCCGCGCCCTGCAGCCCGGCATCGTGGTCAACAACCGCATGCACGGCTATGGCGATTTCTTTACCCCCGAATGCCGCATGCCGGAGGCGCCTTTGGAGGGTTGGTGGGAGCTGTGCGAGATCTGGCCGGAGGGGCCTTGGGGTTATGTCAAATCAGAAAGCTACAAATCCACCGGCTGGATGCTCAGCCGCCTGGCCCAGGTGCGCAGTTGGGGCGGGAATTATCTGATCAACGTCGGCCCCAGGCCCGATGGCGAGATGCCCACCACCTATTACCAGCGCATGGCCGAGCTGGCCGCGTGGATGGCCCATAGCAGCGAATCCCTTTTGGATACGGCGCCGGGCCCCTTCCCCCAACAGTGCGACGTGCCGGTAACCACCCGGGGCAAGACCTGGTATCTCCACATCTTACCAGAGCGAGAGGCGCCGGTGCAGCTTCGGGAGATATCCCGTCCCACCAGCGTAAAAGCGCTGCGTACCGGCCAAGACCTGCCCTACGCCTTTTACGGGGGCACGCTCATGGTGGATGTCTCCGGCCCCTGGCGCACCCCTCTGGATGACGTGGTGGCGGTGCGCTGGGACTAGGCCTCAGTCGGTGACGGCGATCAAGATCTTGGTAAAACGGGTGGGGGCGGCGTCCCAATCGGCCAAGGCCTGGGCCGTCTGGGCCAAAGGATAGATCCGCGAGATCAGCTTCAAGAACGGCCGCTCCCTCCGTTCCAACATCTGGATCACCGAGGGAAAGACCCGCAGGGCGTTGCGCGCGCCGAGGATATCCAGCTCCTTGCGCACAAAGGCGGTGGTGTCGAAGGTGACCTGCTCCTTGGCGTAGCCGATGTAGACCACCCGGCCGGCGAAAGAGGCCGCCTCCACCGCCAAGCGATACGTGGCGGGCAGGCCCACCGCCTCGATGGCCACGCTCACCCCCTCGCCGCCGGTGAGTTCGCGCACCCTGGCCAGAGGATCCTCCTGCGCCGAATGGATGACATGGGTCGCGCCCAAAAGGGTGGCCAGGCGGAGTTTGTCCTCGTCAATATCGCAGGCGATGACGGTGGCCCCTTTGCGGGCCGAGGCGGCGATGGCCCCCAGCCCCACGGTCCCCGCCCCCAGGACCAACACGGTATCGGCCTCGCTCACCCGGCCCCGGTTGGCGGCGTGATAGCCCACGCTCAAAGGCTCCACTAGGGCCAACTCCTGGAGGGAGAGCTTGTCACTGCCGTACACTTGGGCATAGGGCACGGCCAACCAGGGGGCCAGGGCGCCATCGCGCTGCACGCCCAAGGTCTCGTTAAACTGGCAACAGTTGGGCCGCCCCACCCGGCAGGCGGGGCAAAGGCCGCATGCGGAATAGGGAGAGACCATCACCCGTTGGCCCAAGCCCAGGCGCTCCGGCACGGCCGCGCCTTTGGCGACGATGACGCCAGAGACCTCGTGGCCGGGGATGCGGGGATAGGTGACCAAAGGGTTCAGCCCACGAAACGTGTTGAGGTCGCTGCCGCACAACCCCACGTAATGCACCTGCAGCAGCACCTCATCGGGTCCGGGCGAGGGATCGGGCACCTCCACCCCAGCGACCTGGCGCGGCGCAACGATGGAGACGGCTCGCATGGTTAGCTCCTTCTCTTTGGGTTCAACCTTTGGGCTACAGCCTCATCCGCCCAAGGCTACCGGCGTTCCTCAGCATGATTCCTCGGCGGGCAGGCAGCCCGAACGGATCCACCAAAAGCGTTCGGCATAGCCTGCGCCGCCCACCCGCAACGCCTGGGCGCGCACCGCGCGGCGCATATCCTCCAGATTGGCCCAAAAAGTGCTGATCTGGGAGGCGTGGCGGGCGATGGCCTCCTGCTTGGCCCGCAGAGCCTCCTCGGAGAAAAAGAGCGTCTCGCTGGACCAGCACAGCTCCGGCCAGGTGCGCAAGACGGCCTCCACCGCCTGGGTATCGCCGGCGTAAGGGTAATCCTCATAGAAGAGCACCTGGGCGCCCCGCCTTAGCAGAGCAAAGGCCAGGCGTTGCACGAGGATGTGATCCACATGGTGCCCCACGGTGAGAGGGGCGTACATCTTGGCCCCGTCCAACGAACCCACCCGGGCCTCAAGGGCGGCGAGCAGCTCCCGGTGCCAGCCGGCCTCCGCCGGATGCACCTCGCCAAAGATGGATTCCTCCTGGGGATAGAGGGCCTCGCCGGTGCGGGGATCTTGGCGGTAGACGCAATCCAAAAAGGGCAAATGCAGCCCCTCCGCGCCCAAGACGGCCAGCGCGGCCAGATCCTCGCGGCGGCGGACGGCCACCGGATCCTCTGCCCCGCCCCAGCGCGCCTTTAGATCCCGCGCAAAGGCGGTGAGGGAATCATCCTCCGGCGAGCCGGCAAAAAAGGTCACCACCAACACCCTCTCGCCGGCGCGCACCTGGCGGTAGATTGTCCCGCCGCAGGAGAGCACCACGTCATCCAGATGGGGTGAAAGATACACGTGCTGAGGGCCTTGAGCGTCCATGGCCGCGAGTATAGCATGGCCGCCAACTCTTGACAATTCCCCCACTCCGCCCAAAAGACCAGACAGGTTTTAAAAGACCTGTCCAGTCTTTAGGGGAACCTTCTCCCTTGGCCCAGCGTCTGTGTTTTGCGTTACGTGAGTGGAGCTTCAAGGAGGCACATCCCATGCAGGTTCGCTGGCTATCTCCGGTGTTGGCCCTGCTTTTGGTGCTACTTGGGGCCACCCCCGCCCTGGCGGATGGCATCATCATCCTCCGCCCCCGCCCGCCCGTCCCCCCGCCGCCGCTGCGCAGCCTGGCTATCAAGTATCACCGGGTCACGGTGACCATCGAAGACCAGGTGGCACGGACCCACGTGGACCAGGTGTTCCTGAACGAATCGGGGCAGGAGCTGGAGGGGGAATACATCTTTCCTGTGCCCGAAGGGGCCAGCATCTCCAGCTTTGCCCTGTGGGTGGATGGCCAACGCCTGGAGGCGCAAATCCTCGATCGGGACAAGGCGCGACAGATCTATGAAGAGATCGTGCGGCAGCGACGCGACCCGGCCCTTTTGGAGTATGTGGGCCGCAACGCCTTCCGTGCCCGGATCTACCCCATACCGGCCTATGGCGAAAAGCGCGTCGAGCTGGAATATACCGAGATCTTGCCCCGAGACGGGGGATTGGTGCGTTATGTCTATCCTCTGAACACCGAAAAGTTCTCCAGCAAGCCCTTGCAGGAAGTGCAGGTCAGCGTGCGTCTGGCCACAAAACGGCCCTTGCAGGCGATCTATTCGCCCAGCCACGAGGTGGACGTCCTCCGCGAGGGCGACCGCCAGGCCATGGTGGGCTATGAGGCCAAGAACGTTACCCCGAATAAGGATTTCGTGCTGTACTATGGCATGGGCGAGCAAGAGCTGCAAAGCAGCCTGCTGAGCTACCGAGAGGGCGATGAAGCCGGCTTTTTCCTCCTGCTCCTCACCCCGCCCCGCCAGGCGGCGCCGGAGGAGGTGGTGCCCAAGGACGTCTTTTTCGTCTTGGATACCTCCGGCAGCATGCGGGGAGAAAAACTAACCCAGGCCAAGGAGGCGGCCAAGTTCGTGCTGCATCAGCTCAACCCTGAGGACCGCTTCAACATCATCGCCTTTGCCACCGCCACCCAGCATTTCGCCAGCGGCCCGCGCCCGGCCCAGGAGGCCAACCAGGCCAAGGGCTTTCTCGCTGCGCTGGAGGCGCGGGGCGGCACCAACATCCACCGCGCCCTCCAAGAGACCCTGGCGCAATGCGATCCTGCGCGCCCCCAGGTGATCCTCTTTCTCACCGATGGCCTGCCCACCGAGGGCGAGACGGAGGTGAACAAGATCCTCCAAGACGTGGCCAAGGCCGCGCCGGAGAATGTGCGCCTCTTTGCCTTTGGCGTGGGCGATGACGTCAATACCCTGCTTTTGGATAGTTTGACGCAAAAGCATCACGGCACCACGGTGTATGTGCGCCCCGGCGAGAATATCGAACGCGCCGTCTCGTCCTTTTACGAGAAAATCAGCAACCCGGTGTTAACGGGGATTTCCCTGGATTTCAGCGGGGTGCAAGTGGAGGACCTGTATCCCTATCCTCTGCCCGATCTTTTTGCCGGCGGGCAATTGGTGGTGGTGGGCCGCTACCGGCAAGGAGGCGAGGCCACCCTCACCTTGAGGGGCACCAAGGACGACCAACCGGCGAGCTACCGTTACGAGGCAGTGCGCTTTACCACCGACGGCGGCCCCGATTTTATCCCGCGCCTGTGGGCCACCCGCAAGATCGGCCACCTCCTGACCCAGATCCGCCTCCACGGGGCCGAGCATGAGCTGGTGGACGAGGTCATCGCCCTGAGCGTGCGCTATGGCATCGTCACGCCGTACACCTCCTTCTTGGTGGATGAGACGGAGGACGCCCTCACGCCGGAGGGCCGCGAGGAGCTGGCGCAGCGGGCCTTGGCCCCGCGGGGCGGGATCGGCAGCGCCGCGCCCGCCGCCCTTGCCTCGGGCGCGCAGGCGGTGGAAAAGAGCATCGCCCAAGACGCCCTGCGCCGGGCCGAGGTGCCCGCCGAGCCGCAGACGGAGCAGGTGCGCACCATCGGCGACAAGACCTTTGTCCTGCGCCAGGGGAGCTGGACCGACACAGACTGGGAGGCCCAGAAAATCAAGGCGGAGGAGATCCTCTGGGGCAGCGAGCGCTATTTCGCCCTTGTGCGCCAATATCCCGCTTTAGGCCGCTACCTGGCCGTTGGTTCGGACGTCATCATAGTGTGGCAGGGTCGCGCCTATGCCATCCAGAGCGCCACCCATGCCGGCCAGACGAACGCCGACACAGCCTCGCCCAAGCCAACGCCCACGCCCCAGACCGCGGAAGATGATTTCTGGCGGCAGATCCAAACCTGGTGGCGCAACCTTTGGCGCTAAAGAGCGCGACAAGGAGGGAAAAATGCACGTGAGCCACCGCCGGTGTCGCTTCTGGATGTTGTGTTTGGTGATGGTCTTGGTCGGGTGCTCTGCCTTGCCCACGCCCACCACCCCGCCCACCCGCCCTCAGCCCAGCAAGGAGGCCTCGCCCATGCCGGTTTATCCCATCATGGCCCTGAAGGCGGCGGGCTTTGCCCAGGTGTCGTTTGAGCGACGGGCCATCCAAGCCCAGGTAGCGCCCTACAACACCGATCCCCAGGCCGCCCTGAACGCCCAAGTGGGCCGCCGCCTCTCGCCGGAACAGTTGCGGGTGCTGCAAGCGAACGGTTTTGTCATCGTCACCGAGCGGGCCAGCCAGATTTACGATCTCTACAAACAGGCCCAAGATGCCGGCATCCCGCCCTTTGTCACCACCGACGCGCTGCTGCACACGTACCACATCTTGTACGATTACATCCTGCGCAGCGTAGAGTATGACCATCTGGCCAACGATCTGGCCGCCCTCTTGGAAGCCATGGTGCGCGCCAGCGAGAAACAGCTCCAGGATGCAGCAAAACTCCCGCCCATCCGCGAGGCGGCCCAACGCAACCTGGCCTTTTTCGCCGTGGCCCAACGCCTGCTGGATCCCCAGGCGTCCATCCCCGATGAGGTCGCGCCCATGGTGGCGCAGGAGCTGGCCCTCATCGCGGCCCACCAGGGGTTCAGCCCCTCGCCCATCTTTGGCTATGAGGAGGACTATTCCCAATACGTTCCCCGCGGCCACTATACGCGCAACGAGACCCTCTCGCGCTACTTTCAGGCGATGATGTGGTTGGGGCGCATGATGTTCCGCCTGCGCCCCGGCGCCACCGCCGAAGCCATCGAGGCCGGCCGACGGGAGACCCGCCAGGCGCTCCTCATGGTGGCGGCCCTGCACAGCGCCACCGTGGGTGCAGAGAGCGCGGCCACGGTGTGGGAGCGGATCTATGAGCCGACGGTCTTTTTCGTCGGCCAGACGGATGACCTCAACCTTTACGATTACAACGAGCTCCTGCGCAGCATCTCGGGGAATTCCTTGGACCTGGGCAAACTGGCCGATAACACCTGGCTGGACGCCTTTATCCAAAAAGCTCTGGCCCTGCGGCCGCCCAAGATCCTCTCTTCTTTGGTGACGGACCAAGAAAAGCCGGAGGAGGTGACCAAGGGGTTCCGCTTCATGGGGCAGCGTTTTGTGCCCGATGCCTACATTCTGCAACAGCTCGTTTACGACAAGGTCCAGGAATATCAAGGGAAGGGCCAGCCCTTCACCGCCGTGGGGCCGCTCCGCGCCCTGCCGCGGGGCTTGGATATCGCCTCGGTGTTGGGTTCGGAGCGCGCCGCCGAGATTCTGGCCGCCGAGGGCGACGCCGATTACAAGGGCTATCCGGAGCAGGTGGCCAAACTCCGGAAAGAGTTCGCCGCCCTGCCGGCGGAGCAATGGACGGCCAACCTCTACTGGAGCTGGCTGCACACCTTGCGCCCCCTATTGGCGCCCAAAGGCCAGGGCTATCCCCTCTTTATGCAGCGGGCAGCCTGGCTGGATAAGAACCTCAACACCTTCCTGGGCTCCTGGACGGAGCTGCGCCACGATACCATCCTCTACGCCAAACAGAGCTACACCGTCAAGGCCACGGGCATCCTTCCCTCACAGCCCAAGCCCGCCGGCTATGTGGAGCCGGAGGTGGAGGTTTGGGAGCGGTTACTTTACCTGGTGCGCCAGACCGAGGAAGGCCTGGGCAAGCGCAACCTGCTCGGCGCCGAGTTCGAGCAGCGCCTGGCCAACCTGGAGGAGCTGGTGGTGGCGTTGCGCGATATCTCGCTACAAGAGCTGAGCGGCCAGCCCCTGAACCCGCAGCAGGCCGGCCTTTTGGAGAGCATCGGCCGCCGCCTGGAGGAGCTGACCACCTTTTCCGAGGAGGTGCAGGGGAAACTTGCCTCCAAGGCCGATACGCGCATGGCGGTGGTGGCCGATGTGCATACCGACGTCAACAGCGGCCTGGTCTTGCAAGAGGGCGTGGGGGATCCGCTAGCGATCTATGTCCTCGTGCCCCAGGGCGAGGCGACGGTCATCACCATGGGTGGGGTGTTCGCCCATTACGAGTTCAAACAGCCCATGGCGCAACGGCTCACCGACGAGGCCTGGCAGGCCATGGACCCCAAGCCGCCCTTTGCACCCTGGTTTGCAGCCTTGGTGCAGACGAGGTAACCTCCTGCACAGACCGAGGGAGCGCCGGCAAGTTTGCCGGCGCTCCCTTCATTCACCGTCGCAGGGGCCCAGAGGCGTTCCCTCAAGCGCTCGACACGGCGCGAGGGCCGCGCCTGAGGGGCAACCACCACAGCCTGAGGCGCAAGCGGCGCCAGGCCCCCTCCACGCGATAACTATCCTCCAAGGCGATGGGCCGCTGATCGTAGCGCGCCCGCTGATAGACCTGGCCGATGAGGCCCACGTCGCGCTCGGCGCTGCCCCCAAAGTGACCTCTCTGTTCGATGGCCCGGGCCAGGGCGGCCAGGAACTCGTTGGGCGTCTGCCCATCGGCCGGCCTTTGGCCCAGCCAACGCGCCCGACGCACCAACTTGCCATAGACCTTGAAGACTACGCGCCGCGGATTGCGCGGCCGCCGGAACCAACGCGGCGGCCAGATGATCACCACGAGGAGCAGGAGCGCCAGCCCTCCCCCCAGATAGATCAAAGGCGAGATGCTGCGCCAGGCGGGTTGCGCCGGTGGTTCGGCCCCAGGCAGCGGCCCCACGGTGACCAAGTGGCTATCGGGCCAGGTGAACACCCGTTGGGTGGGCGTCGGCTCGAACTCGATCCAGCCGTAACCGGGGAAATAGACCTCCGTCCAGGCGTGGGCATTGGTCTCGCGCACCACCCAGAACCCCGCCTCGGGGCTGTAGGTGCCCGTGTTATAGCCCGAGGCATAGCGCGCCGCCACCCCCACCGCCCGCAGCATCACCGCCATGGCGGTGGCGGAATAATCGCAGTAGCCGCGTTGGGCGCGAAAGAGGAAATAATCCACCACATCGGCATCAAAGGGCGGCGGATCCAGATTCAGGTCGTAGGGAAAGTTGCGCAGATAAGCCTCGATGGCCCGGGCCTTGTCGTAGCGGGTGGTCGCGCCGGCCTGCTGCACCACCTCCTCGGCCTTTTGGCGCACCCGCTCCGGGATCTTGGGCAGTTGCAGATAGCGCTCCTTCACCCAATCCGGATAGGGCCCCTCGGCGTTGCGCAGGTCGCTCACCGTCACCTCGGGCACGGCAGAGACCACCTTGTACTCCTTGGCCTCCACCGAGAAGCTGATCATGTCCTCCTCGCCCCGCGCCAGCACCCGGTAATCCTTATCCACCACCTTCACGGGCTCGTTGACGCCAAAGGCCAGCGCAGGGAGATCCCTGAGCTCGAAGGTCTGGGTCACCAAGGTGTGGGGATAGGGGATGGCGATCCAATTCGTGTTGCGCAGCAGCAACTCGGTGGTGGCCTCGGAACTGCTCCAACCGTGGCCGGTGTAGTAATCATAGGTGCGCTGGCGCCAGTAGCGCTTGGGGAGCAGCTCCTCGATGGGGATATCTCCCAGGGCCGCCATCTGCTCCTCCGGCAGCACAGGGACGGGGTCGCTGGTGCGCACCCAAAAGACCGCTGTGGAGGTGGGGTTGGTCCCGCCGCCCACCGCATGCGCGCCCAAAGCATAGCCCTTGACGCTGGGGGTGGGTTTGGGCACGGGGTTCCGCCCGGCAAAGGCGCGGCCCAAGTTCTCGTAAAAAGGCTCCACGTGAGGCTGGATGAAATCCCAAAAGGCGAACACCGCCGGGTTATACGTGACATACGGCACCGCCAGCGCCACCACAATGGCCAGGCCGGAGAGGGCGGCGCCGGCGGTCAGCGCGTCCCGCCTCAAGTCGGGCGAAAAATCAAGCTTCAGGCGCGCCCACAGCTCCTCCATGCGGATGGCGTTGCTCCAGACCAAGGTCAACAAAGTGATGGCAAGGAACGAATGGACATAGGCCATGCCCAAATCGGTAAAGGCCACATTGCTCACCACGGCGATGCCCAGAGGGAGCAGGGCGGCAAAGGGGCGGCGCCGGCGGAGCAACTGATAGCTCGCGTTCCAGGAGAGCAGCCAGATCCCCAAAGCCAGGGGCAGCCAAAGGGCAGCGGGTTCCTTGCTCGGCTCCCCCGCCTGCACCGTCTGGTACCATTTCAAGAGGTTGCTCCAAAGGGCGTTCGCCTGGGTGACAAAAAAGGCCCAAGCGCGGGAGGCGGGGGCAGCGCCCGTCCCGGTCTTGGTCCAAAGGCCCCAGAGCCAACCCAGAAGGCGCCCGGCGTCATTCCAGAGGAGGCCCGGCCTGGGCAGGAGCTTGCCGGCGAACTGGACGCTGTACTCCAGGCCCAAAACGATGCCCAAGAGCCAAACCAGCCATCCCGGCCATTTGGTGCGCATCACCAAAATACCGAGCAGGACCGCCCAAAAGCCCGCCCAAGCGAGCCGCCCGCCCTCCGGCACCCATTTCGAGTTCTGGATCGCCAGCGGCAGGCAAAGGGTCGCCGCCAACAACAGGCCATAAAGTAACCAATCTCTTTCCCGAAGATCTTGATCCGACGCCGCCATAGCTACCCTATCCTTTATCTCCCACAGGCATCCATTGCGCCTGATCTTGAGCGCCGGCATCCACCACCACCACGCGCCCCGTGCCCAAAGCGCGGTACTTGGGCCGTTGTTGCCGGCGCTGGGTGAGCTGTTCAAATTTAAAGCCCTGGGCGATGATGTGGCCCATCACGCCCAGATCGGCCAGCGCGCCCAAGACGCTGCGCGCATCTCCCTGGCCGCCGAAACTCTGGGCATCCAAGAGCAAACATGTGGTGTGGATCCCTCGGCGCAAAAGGGCCGTCAGGCCCTTGATCCATTCCGGATCCGCCGAAGGGGTGATCAGAGTCACCGTCATCCCCCGCCCGATGACGGGGTCCACCGCCTCCAACACCTGACCCAAAGGCAGCTGACCCACAGCATGGACGCCCGCCAACACCCGCAACAGCTCCCAGAGTTGCTGGTAGCCCTTTTGCGGGCGGATGACCACCGGCTCCTCGGCGTAGGTGATGAGCCCCACGGCGTGGTTGGCGCGCAACATCTGGTTGGCCAACGAGGCGGCCAGGATCACCCCATATTCCTCCGTGGATTCAAGCTCCTCGCCGGCCTGGGAAGGGCCATAGAGATCCAACACGATCCAGACATCGCCCGAAGGTTCCAAATCAAACTCTTTGACATAGAGCTCGTCCTGGTCGCCGGTGGAGCGGCGGGCGGTGGTGCGCCAATGGATGACGTGCAGGGCATCGCCGGGCACGTAATGACGCACCGAGGAGGCGTTGGTGGTGAGGTCGAGGCTGCGGGTGTTGGTGCGCGCCGAACCTCTGGCCCGGCCACGGGGCTCAAAGAGGGCGGGCAGGTAGGCGATGGGCGGATAGACCACAAAGGTCTCGGTGTAGGGGTGTTCCAGGGTGATCTCAAAGAGGCCAAAGGGATCGCCCATGCGCACGCGGATGGGCCCCAAGGTGTACACGCCCCGGCGCTCGCAGATGCCTTCGGTGTTCCAGCGGGTGGTGCTGCGGGCGCCCAGCCCCACCGCCCGGCTGGCGTTGTAGCCGGGGAGGTTGCTCAGATCGCGGACCTCGGCCCAAAGGACGGGGAGCCAGGCCTCGTTGTGCATGATGAACCGCTCCTCGATCACATCGCCCACCTGGGCCCAGCCGTAGCGGCGTTGCCGCTGGATGGTGACGCCGCGCGCCACCTGGCGCGCCCACACCCACGAAACCAAGACCACCGCCAACAGCACCACCAACACAAACTTGACCGGGGGCGCGGGGGAAAAGATCTGCAAAAAGAGCAGTACCACGGCCGCCACAATGGGGAGCCAAGAATTGAGCTTGAGCGAGGTGTGTGCCATCACGTCATCTCCTTAGGACAAATTATACCACATTTGTCCAGATAAACCCAATGGCTCGACACCAGAAGACCCGACAGGTCTTTAGAGACCTGTCGGGTCTTGGATCGGATACACTCGCCGGAAAACGCCAGCAGGGACACCTCTCCCCACGGAGCGTGTCCCTGCTGAGCGGATAGAGATCAGTTTGTCACCAATGCTCGGCTAGTCGCGGCGATAACCGTTGAACACCTCAACGAACAACATGCGGTACTGCCGCTGGGGCGGCACGACCAGGGTCTCCCAATAATCCTCCGCCACCACATCCGGCAATTCCGCGCAGGTGGCCTGGGCAAGATTCACCACCGTGCCCGTCTCCTTGACCCACCGGGCCAACTTGAGCTCCAGTTCCAGGACTTGTTGGGCGCCCATGGGCAGGTTACCGATCTTCCAGACCACCGCATGGGTGGAGGCATCGTACAGGCCGCCACCGGTGCACCGCGAGAACACCGTGCCCAACGGCAGGGTATCGGTGAGGACCACGCCCGTGGCATCCTGGGTCCCGGCGTTGCGCAACGTGATCTGATAGGTGAGGGTGTAGATCTGGGTGATGTTGCCGGTTTCGTCGGTGAGCGGCCCCTGGGGACCCGTCTTTTCCAGCACCAAGACGGGCCGGATGGGCGTGGGGGTGGGGGTGGGCATGGGGGCAAAGAGTATCTCCAACACCGGCCGCAGGGCCTCCTCGCGATACTCCATGCTGGCCAGCTCATAGGCGACAGACCCGGCCTGGGTGGTTTTCAAGACCAGGCCGTTGTTGGCCACAGAACCATCCATCCACCCGCGGACGATGTCCGAGACATCGATCGTCACCCAACCCTCCGCCTCGCGGAGCGTGGTCAACGGCGAGCCTTGGCCCGAGCGGTCATCAGGCACTCCGTTGCAGCCGGCCACGGACCAAGGGGTTGCCTGGTCGGCCATGGCCCAGGTCGCCTCCGTGGCCACCCACGGGCGATGCACGGCATAGGCCATCACTCCCATAAAGCTCGCGTTGGTGCGGGAGAGGACGTACACCTTGAGCAGCGCCTGGGCCACCACCACGCCCGCCGGACGCTGGATGGAGGAGAGATCGAATTGCATCAGGGCAGCGCTCGCATCTCCCGAACGTAAGGTCAGGCTCCCCCTGGAGGCATAGTTTTGCTGCGGGTAAAAGCTGTGGATGGTGGTATCCGCGCTGGGCTGAACAGTCTGCCGATCAAAGATGAAATCTTCCGGCCCCTCGGCGGGCACGGCCGGCCCCGCCCCGGCGCTGCCCAACCCCACCACAAGGCCGATGGCCAAGACCACCATCAATCCCAAGACCCATAGTCTGCTCTGGATGTTCATCTGGCTCAGTCCTCCTTTTCGCCAATCGGTTCCAGAACGGTCATCACTCCGTGGGGTGGCTCATCCAGGGCCGCCCCAGAGCGCGCTCAGCGCGAGGGACCAAGAAGCCCTTATCCACCTTGACCAGGTACAGCCTCCAGATTTGGGGCGGGCGCACCTGGTTGTACACCTTGACCAGGAACAGCCGATACGGCGTGGGCGAGGGAGTCACCGTCGGCGTAGCCGTGGGGATGGGGGTCTCTGTCGCTGTGGGGGTGGGCGCCACCACAAAGGTCTGCCAGTATCCCTCCGCCACGCCCTCCAGCTCGGCGCAGCTGACCCGCACCCAGTTGACGATGGTGCCCAGCTCCCGCACCCAACTGGCCAAATCCAGCTCCAGCGTGGCGCTAAAGACCTCGCCGGGCGCCAAGGCAGCCAACCGCCAAAGGACCTGCTGGTTTTCAGGATCAAAAACGCCATCCGCGGTGCAGCTCCGATAGACCGTGCCCAGGGGCAAGGTATCGGTGATCGCCAGCCCCGTCGCCTCCCGGGTGCCGGCGTTCCGCACATAGATCTGGTAGGTCACCATGGTCTCTTCCTGGCCCAGAGGCCCCGGAGGGCCGGTCTTTTCCACCACCAACACCGGCGCGTAGGGCGTGGGCGTGGGAGGCACCGTGGGGATGGGCGTATACGTCGGCAGCGCAGTGTAGGTGGGCAGGGGAGTGGGGTTAAAAACGTAGGATACCTCCAAGAAAGGCCAGTGGGCCCGATCGGAGTGGTCCTTGGCGATCAAAGAGTACTCCACCGAGCTCCCCCCCAAGCCCTTGAGGATGATCCCCTCATTGGGCTGCGTGCCGCGCAGCCAACCATCTACGATCCGGGTCACATCCACATAGAGCCATCCGCCCACCAGGTTGAACTCGCTCACGCCGGCCGCCTCTCCTTGGCGATCGTCGGGGACGCCGTTACAGCCCGTGACCGCCCAAGGGACATTGGCAGCCGCCCGTTGCCAGGTGGCCTCGTTGGTCACCCACGGGCGGTTGATGGCATAGGCCGAGGCCGACATGGTGGAGCTATTGCTCCGGGAAAGGACGTACACGCCCAGCTTGGCCTGGGCCACGGCGATATTCGCCGGCAAGGACGAGAGGTCGAACTTGAACAGCGCCGACGCCACATCGTTGGAACGCACCGAGATGGTCCACGCTTGCCCGAAATTCTTGGCGGGTTGGTAGGCGCTGATGGCAGTATCCTCGCTGACGATGATGCGCGTGGTATTGGCGTTGGGTTGCTCCCCTTGGGGCAAGGGGCCGGCCCCCGCCCAGGCCACACTCAGAATCGCCACAAGGATCAGCCCTGCACAAATTGGCAAGACCCGCCGCAAAGATTGCATCAACCCGTACCTCCCAAGAGAGCTAAGATCATTCTACCACATAGAGACTATCCATGTCCAGCGCAAACGTAAACCCCGCACGGTCTTCAGACAAAAAAGAGACCCCCACTTGCCTCAGCGAGGGTCTCCTGGCTATGCCTCTAGCGCACGCCACGGCCCTTGAGCACGGCAGGGATCGTGGCCAGAAGGATCTTGCCATCCAGGCGCAGCGACCGCTGGCGGGCGTAGGCGATATCCAAAGAAACCATCTCATCGAAGGAGAGCTCGTTGCGGCCCATCACCTGCCAGAGGCCCGTCAGCCCTTGGGTCACCGTCAGGCGCTGCAGGTGCCAAGGCTTGTACTGGCGCACTTCGTAAGGGATCGCCGGGCGCGGCCCCACAAAACTCATCTCACCACGGAGGATGTTGATCAGCTGGGGCAGCTCATCCAAGCTGGTTTTGCGCAAGAAGCGGCCCACCCGGGTCACCCGCCGGTCGTTGCCCAGCTTGTAAAGCTTTTTCCCATCGTCCTCCATCTTTTCGGCCTGGCCGTTGATCAGACTCTCCACGTAACGGCGATGGCAATCCTGGTCGGCATTATGATACATGGTGCGGAACTTGTAGAAGGTAAAGGTGTGCTCCTCCGGCCGACCGTCGTTCAAGGATTGATCACCCAAAACCCGCTGCTGGCGAAAGATCACCGGGCCGGGGGAATCCAAAGCGATGGCCAAGGCGATCACGGCCATCAGCGGCGCCAAAAGAACAAGCAACACCAGCGCCAAGATCACATCCAAGGCCCGCTTCACCAAAAGATATAGCTGATCCGCCGTGGGGATGGCCAGGCTGGGGAGATAAGTCGCTTCACGCAGATGGGAAATCTTGGTTGCCACAGGATGACCCCTTGCCGGAGAAGGATATGCTTTCTTGCTTCCGTGGTCATTGTAGCGCAAAGAGATGAAGGCTCGATGAAAGAGGGGGGATCCCAGGATGACAGATTGTTCATCTTGGCGTGTAGCTTGCAGCCACCACCTTCAAGCACTGGGACCTTGCAGGGACGGATGCGAGGGGGATAGGGCCTCTCTGTTTCTGCTTTGACAACAGGAACCGAGAGGGAGCTTTGCTCCCTCTCGGTTCCCATCGGGCATTTCAGCTCCCGGAGGGCGGGGGCGCATCTTCGTCGCCCAGATCCTCCGGCCCCAAAGGGCGGGTATCCTTGCGTTGCGGGG
>Ga0068707_1000418_pt1 | contig 27209 bp, 19 predicted proteins | sample YNPNPMetaG_FD_66600 | JGI IMG/M metagenome (GOLD analysis project Ga0068707, IMG submission 66600) | Anoxygenic and chlorotrophic microbial mat microbial communities from Yellowstone National Park, USA - YNP NP MetaG | ecosystem: Environmental > Aquatic > Thermal springs > Hot (42-90C) >... | reverse complement strand
GCTCCGCCAACCGCACCGCCTCCATCTTGAACTCGTTAGAATGCTTACGTCGATTCATTGCACACCTCGATTCCATTATAGACTCTCTAACAAAGCCTCCACGAAATCGGGTACAGGTCAGCCGGACGCATTGCGCAGTTGGCCATTGGCAAACGCCGCGTTGTAGACGTGGGAACCAGTCCGCCGGTAATGGTTGCCGCCTTTCCTGCCCTGTGCAATAGAGTGGGCACGCTTCATCATCCCCGACCGTACCTTGACAGGATTCGCAGCGGCGAGCAAGACTGTTCTGTCTTCCCAGTTCTGGTCAGCACCATAGAAGAGTATCATAGGTGTTGATGACTTACCGGTCGGCTGCATCGCATAGCACATCTCGATTCCTCCGAAGTACGAGGTATCGAAAGTGATGGGGCAGTTCCTAGGTGCAAGGGTCCGAGCTTTGGAGCCGTCATATCTATTGTACTTGAGAGACAGGTGAGGATTGTATCTGTAGTACGCCTCGCTCCACTGAACACCCGCATCAATCTCAAGTACCGTTCTTCTCTTGCCGCTGCCGATGATTGTTCTACTGCCCAGATAAGTCCAGTAATCGTCGTCGATACCTTGCGCGGTGTTTCTTGCCATGTAAATCTGGTTCCTCCACCTAGGGTAGAACAGCCCGTAGGAACCGGTGCACGTCGGTTCACTCCGCACACGCCTGTACGGGCCGTCGCTTGCGTTTTGTTCTGTGGTAGGAACAGACGCCAACATTCCACCTGATTCCTCGTCATCGCCCGATAACACTCCCCCGTCGTCTGGGAGGTTGAGGGTAGAGCCGTCAGCGTAGTGAAGCGTATTCGTGCCGGGGTCGAGGGTACCGAGGTCAACGGAGCCACCCGGCCGAAGAACGCCCTGCCAATTGCTGTAGACGGTACCGTCCGGTCCAACAGCACAGATCAGGTCTGCATAATAGCCGTACAGATTGGCTACGGCGTCAGTGATCGCATAAGCATCATCGCTATCCCAAGGAATGGCCCAACCGTCCGGTATGTCGCTGTCTTCATCCGAAGCTATACTCTCGCCATCAGCACGGACGGCCTTTACCGTATAGAAGTACTCCTGCCCGAAGGTCAGGCCAGTATCGGTAAAGACGAACTTGTCACTTCCTGCGTAGGTGGGAGTGTTCCACGGGTTAGGCCCGTTTATGGGATTCTGGTAGTCTTCGCCACCGGACGTTGTTCCACGGTATATGTTGTAGCCAATCGCGCCCGCTGTAGCCTTCCAGTAGATAGACAACTTTCCGTATCCGTTAGTGTCGGTTCCCGAAGGCTGCACTTCGACTTCCGTTGGCGGGCCGGTGCAGCGCACTACAGTCAAGTCGTTTGAACTAGCCACACGGATAGTCCGTGCGAGCCCGTGTTCGGTGTAGTAGGTAGCCAACCCAGATATGCCGGTCACAGCAACGTAGTCACCGACCGCCGGAGTATACGTTTGATAGCCACCAAGCCCTACCACACGGATGCCAGCGATGGTACCACCATCGGTTAGGTTCGAGCCATCGTCTATGTAGAAACCGCCAAAATCTACGTCGGTTATCTTGCCCCATGCCCGAACCAGCAGACCGACATTGTTAGTGCCCGTGCCCCCGGCGGGGCCTTGGGTGAGAACATTGAGGTCTCCTCCGCCGACAGCTTTGTTGTTCAGACCGAGTGGTCTCGGCGCATCCCCGGACGAGTCCATCTGTGTGTACGCATAGTTGATAGCTCTCTCGCCGTCAACGGTGGTCATTTCACCGCCTGAGATCGTGACGATGTCGCCAGCGTGCAGAGATTCCGCTGATGCGCTGTCGTTAACACGGATGCCGCATGCGCGACTTGGCTCCTGCACGCAGAAGTAGCCGAGTGCAGGAAACGTCCTGCTGACGACCTTTCCTGACAGGTCTGCTGTCAGATAGAGTCCGTCTGCGAAGGTCTTGGCCCAGGCGATGGTGCCCTGTGCCACCGTCTGGACGCTGCCGATATAACCGTCAGGATCGAAACCTGGGCCGCTGTCCACGTCCAGGACCTTGTCAGAACCGCTGGTGTGGATCGTTCCTGTGACCTTATTCACGCGGTCGTCGGCCACTACGGTGCCAGTGTAGTAAGTAGTAAGCGTGTCGTAGGTGTCGTCCTCGCCCATCACGAACGACCCGCTGGTTGCGGAGTTCATCGGCTTGCACTGAAGCTCGACTGCCGTGCCGTCTGTCTGGGCTTTTGCTTCCGCAATAGTCGCGCAGTATACGGGTGGGCTTCCCGAATCCAGGCCATCAGGCATCGGCGGGAGATCGCCTTCGCTCATGACAGATACGCTTGCTGTTTCCGCGGAACCCTCGCTTGCCAAGTCAGCAAGTGAACGCTTGCACGGCCAATCCATGTCGAGACCCTTTATTGGCATGAATGGAACGGGCTTGCCATTGGGAGAACAGTAGACGGTGACATTCTCAGGGGAAACGATCAGGACTCTTTGCCTAATCTCACTGCCGTCTCTGGAGACGCCTGAGAATGTGGAGAGGATACCGGTTACATCGACGTTCCAGTAATCCTTGACCGGGAGGGACCTGGTGCTCACGACGGCAAGCCGAGGCTTCGCGGGCTGCGGTTCAAACCACTCTTTGATTGCGAATGATTTGCCGCTTCTTCCACAGCGTATCACCTCTTCGCACGGCAGCGTGATCCGGCTTCCGTCGGGTTGCGTGAGACAAGCACCGATTGTGCCAGGATCACCGTCCCTGATGGGCGTTCGAGACCAAGCGACGCCGGATGCGAGAAACAGGGCTACAAGAAGCAGGCACACCACCACTTTGGAGAACGACTTCATTGCAATTCCTTCTCGCCGATCCGAGTTGCGAACAGGCAACCCGCGCCATTGTGCGCCGTGATACTCCGGGACGCGTTGCCGGTCAATGCCCTTGCTCCAAGCTCAACATCTCGTGGGTATCATCCGCTACTCCAATCGTGCAAACGCGGAATGGTTGCGAAATGTACCAAAGCTGAGATCAAAACCTCCTTTGGACCTAAATGCAAAAGTCCAAAGGCAACAGAGAAAAAAGGCGGCAAAGAGAGAAAAACGGGGCCTGGATGTGGGATTCTGGCAGTGAAGCCAGTCCAAAGGATGGGGTGGTCGAGGAGGGCCGGGACATCGCCGCTGAGCACGAATTCCACGCGCAGAACGCCGGAAGCGCTGGATCAGACATCACCGGCGCTTTCGGTAGAGAGAATCCTTGTTCAAGTTACATTGGTGGAGGCGGGGGGACTCGAACCCCCGTCCGAAAAGGAGTTAACTTAAGCGTCTACGGAACGTATCCCGCATTTTGATTCTCGGGCTTTGGGCTCCCACGGGCAGGATTCCTCGGCCCCAGTCCGTAGGGGTGTCCTCGTCAGTCGACGGACATAAAATGACGAGCTAGCCGGTTAATCTGACACCCGGATCCGCTCACACCGGCTGAGAACGGTCGGATGCGCTGCTCTTAATTAGGCAGCGAGTGCGTAACTTGTGTTCGCGTTTATTCTTTTGCCGCTTTTTACGAGGCCAGCGGCGCCTCGGCCCGCAGCCTAAGCCAACTACCTCCCCGTCGAAACCAATCGCCCCCGACAATATGTTGCTTACTTAGATCGGCACAGCCCGACGGTCGTTTTACTGTCGACAATTTTATTATACCCCATCGCTGTCTAGATCGCCAGAACGACCGCGCATTCTCATCTGCATAAATATAACTGGCTTTTTATACGTCACCGACTAGTTTGCCTTGCTCACCTTATGCGTTCGGTAGAAGCAACGCGCCTCTTAGCTGTTCCGGATTCCCGCATTCGTGGCAGTGACAGGGCCATCGACCATCTGCTACCCTGCTCGTTCTTGAAAACCTACGCAAACTCAATCTCTACGGTTACTATTCTGTTGGTAGACGCGGTAACTTCGACGTCATGGCCAGCTATAACTTCCAGTTCGCATTCTCGCTCTTCGTTTAAGTTAGTCCTATAGGCGCGGGATACCTCACGGGCAAAACGAAGGATGCCTTCGGCCGTATCTGGCGATGGATTGAACAAGCGAACTATGAAGGAGTCCCTATCCTCGCATTTTTTGAAACAGGATACGATCAGCTTTTCAGAGACGAGTTCGTAAAAGCTATTATCAAGGGGCAAATTGCCCATATTATGCCAGAACGTCTGCACAGGCAGCAGGCCAACGTTAAAGCTAATAGCCTGATCATAAACGGCGCCTTGCTCCCAATCACCTGCGTGTGGGTAAACGGCATAATGGAACTCCATTTTGCGCAAAAGTTGGGCGCCTTTTTGCGATGGGTACTCGCTGATCACGCGATATTCGGTGCCGATGGCAGCTCTAACACTTCTAAAAAGGGTAAGCGCGACGGTCCGCTCGATGTCGTTCATTGCCTCGTATTCGCCAAGGCAATTGTTAACAAGCGCTAGGCCGTTCTTGCCATCGCTGACATCTACAAAGTATTGATGCGGAAGTATTTGCAGTTCCGGCCAATACTTACCTTTTTCGTTCTTAGGTGGCGCGACAGGCCGTCTGCTAACTGTGAAATGTCCTGCAGAACAAGCATCGTCGGCCTCAATACCTGTAGGAAAGAGCACTCGCATTCGGTGATCCTCTACGGTATTGTCTATCACCGTTCGAACATCGACCCTTTTGGAACCGCGTTTAAGCGTAACGTAGGTTTGTATTGTTAGTTCCTTTTCCTCGTCGACTCTGCGGCTTTCTCCCTCCGTGCCGTTGTAGTTCTCCGTTATCAAGCAGCGCGCAGGTAGAAGCATTTTTATTGCGACTCCAACGGTCGCGCAGAGCGGGCCGTTCTCTTCTACCCATATCTTAGGTTGCGCATTGCGAGTTGTATATATACGGTTGTGGTAAGGCGGATAATAGGTCCAATAGTGGCCGACATCGCCGGCGTCCTCGAAGTAGTTCAGATCGTGGAAGGCTCGTCCGGTGGTCTTGTCCGTAAGGTCGAACGTCCCATTGCCGTTGACCTTTACCCGAAGATGCTCGTTCTCCAGGATGTTATGGCCCACTAAAATGTCGTCGCCCGTGCTCGTGCGGTTCACATTGGCGAAGATGTGATCCCTAGGAATTCGCTCTCCCGGTACTAGACGATAGGCGCGATACCCACCCGCGGGAACGTCCGTCGCATATACAAGCACCTCGTGCCTGTCCGCGTCGAAAGGCCATGGCCTTGCTTCCTTGTCGTGCACCGCGGCACGGCGGCGAGTCCGCGAGATATGTTGAACCGGGATAGGATTTCCCTCGGAATCCTCGAAACCGAAGTCCCAAAGGTTCATTTCGTACGGAACGTCTATCGCGACTCTCAGAACATCGCTTCGAGGCTTCCAGGATGGATTTATTGCCACGAGGAAAATGTCGTTCTGCGTGTAGGAAGAGAAGTCAATGTTCTTCAAGATTGAGGCAACTGCGTGCTCGGTGGCCACGTCCGCAAGCTCGATTGCCTGCTCGAGCCTGTAGACGACATCTGATGCGGTCTTATCCTGTGTGACGCCGTGTATGGAGTCGTGCGGATGGGCCTTCAACATATAATCCCAGGCCAGCGCCAGATATGACTTCGGGTAATCCTCTCCTAGGTTCACTACAGCGAGCGAGGCAAGAGGCTCTGCCTGATGAATGAGGATGTTCTGAGCTTTCCTGTTCATTTGCTTGATGGGAGCGCGGGTAGCGGCGGCGTTGAGAGCTCCGTCATGGGGTGGGCCATCGCGCAATTCTCCCTTAATCACCAGAAGCTTGGAATAGTCGATCGACGCTTTGACGGCAGCTACGTAGTCCTCAAGGCACGTATGAACAAGCTCTTTATCATCAAATATAGCGTTGGCGTCCAAAATAATTTTTCCAAGCACACGCGCACAAGCCGCAAAATCGCAGCCTGCTAACAGGAGCCTATGATCGGGAGCTAACGTGTTATCGGTGTCGTGCCAAGCCCTTTCCACGTACTCTTCGACGACTTCCGGGCAGTAGCGCGGGTAATCGGCAACCTTAAAGTAGTCACGCTCCCAGTGTTGATCGTCTGCCCTATGGAAAACAACGCCGCTGGTCTTTGGTCCAAATTTGTATTCAGGACCAAAGAGATCAATGCCGTATATGGCGGGAACGTAGGCATTTACGAACAGGTTATGCCTAACGTTCTTGCCGAGCCTAGTGGTCAGCACTCTAGTGCCATCTGGAGATTCCCACCAAAACTCGGCGTTTGGAGCGCGTTCCGGCGAGATCCTTTTGGCGGTTACTACGAAGTCAATGCCGAAACCGGCGAAAATCTGCGGAAACTGAGCAGGTTGTCCCCAGCCGAAGCTTGTGTAGCCGACCTTGCAACACCCGCCCAAGCTATTAGAGTATCTAATGCCCTTCAAAAGGTTTCTAATAAGGCACTCTCCATCCAGAGGCCACGGATCCGGCAGCGTGAACCACGGTCCAATTCTGAGCTTCCCGGCCCTTACGTATTCCCTAATCTTTGCTTCCATTTCGGGGCGTATTTGAAGGTAGTCCTCAATGGGAACGCTTTGGCCGTCCATAAGGAAGCATCTGTAGTTCGGGTCTGTATCCATCAAACCCAGAATCTCGTCCATTAGCTCGACTAATAAATATCGAGTCTTCCATATCGGATACCGCCACTCCCGATCCCAGTGGCTATGTGGCACAACGTAGCCCTTAGGCTTGTTCTCGTTCATAGAACTCCTCGTTTAGGATATCTAGCGGTCTAAAGAGAAGGCAGAGCTATTATACAATCGCTTTAGCAAGGGGTTCAAACGGACGGAACGTATTGGACTTGTTTGGCTTTGGGAGAGAGGTGCATCTAACCAAGCGCCTACGCTTCTCAATACCTGCGGGCCTTGTTATAATCTTGGCGGAGGATGCTTAGGGCGTGGTAATTCAATCTCTTGACGGAGTTTGGGAGCTAAAAGAAGTCGGAAAAGAGAATTGCATAAAGGCGCAGGTACCGGGGTGCGTCCATCTAGATTTAATGCGCGCCAAAGTAATTCCAGACCCGTTTTACGGCGACAACGAGCGAAAGGTAACCTGGGTCCACGAAACGGACTGGGAGTATTCGCGTTCGTTTCGGTGCCACGAGGACATTCTTCCTTGTCAACGTGTCTATTTGGAATGCGACGGGCTGGACACGCTGGCAGAGATCCGGCTTAACGGTCACAAGATCGCGACGACGGACAATATGTATGTCGCTTATCGGTTTGATGTTGCTAATTCCTTAGCGCCAGGCGACAACCGTATATCAATCAAGTTCAAATCCCCCGTCAACTACGTAAAACCTCTGCTCGCCAAGGACTCACTTCACTCGCCTGGCGATTCCATTCCAGGTTCGATTTATACACGCAAGTCCCCGAGCCAGTGGGGCTGGGACTGGGGTCCGAAGCTGCCAAGTTCGGGTATTTGGCGACCGATTAGGCTCGTCGGAGCAAATCATGCGTTTATCACTGATCTCCGCGTTCGCCAAGAGAACGGACGCAACGGAAAGGTGACTATCAAGGTTGAAGTCGAAGTCGAGCGAATAAGTGTGTGGCCCTGTTACGTGGTGCTGAACCTTAAACATCCGGACGGCACGTCGGAAGTTTGCGAGACAAGGGTAAACGGCTCAAAAGCCCGCTACTCCATTTCAATACAAAACCCCCAGCTATGGTGGCCCAATGGCTACGGAAAACAGCCACTATACGACCTGACCGCTGTGCTTATGTGCGAAGGAGAGGAACAGGATCGAAAGTCGCGCAGAGTCGGCATTAGGACTATCAAGCTTGAACAGCGCAAAGACTCCTACGGTCGCAGCTTCACTTTCGTCGTGAACGGCGTACCCGTATTCTGTAAGGGCGCTAACTGGATACCGGCAGACCAATTCCCGCCCCGTATCACCGATGCGCACTATGAGCATCTCATCTCCAGCGCCGCCCGTGCGAATATGAATATGCTCCGAGTGTGGGGCGGCGGCTACTACGAGGACGAACGCTTCTACGACCTGTGTGACGAGTACGGTATCCTTGTCTGGCAGGACTTCACATTCTCGTGCGGTATGTATCCGGTAGACGAGGCCTACCTAGAAAACGTTCGGCGAGAGATCGAGTTCAACGTGAAGCGTCTTCGGGGGCGCGCGTGTCTGGCGCTTTGGTGCGGAAACAACGAGATGGAATGGTTTATGGTTGGTGCCTGGGGTGTAGAGAAAAGTGCCTTGCGTAAGAGACAATACTCTAAGATATTCCACGACCTTCTGCCCTCATTGGTATCTCGGCTTGACCCTGATGTAGCCTACTGGCCGAGCTCTCCATACTCCGGTGAGCCTTTCAACGATCCGAACGGCCCAGCCAGCGGCGACGGGCACTACTGGGAAGTTTGGCACGGCCGCCAACCGTTCACCGCCTACAGGACTCAGTTTCATCGGTTTATGAGCGAGTTCGGGTTCGAGTCGCTACCGGCAATCGAGACGGTGAAGTCGTTTTGCCCCGATTCGGAACTGAACATGTTCAGCCATACGATGGAATGCCATCAGAAGAATAGCGCGGGCAACGGATTGATCCTGCACTACCTTGCTCAAACTTTCCGTATGCCTTGCAGTTTCGAGATGACCTGCTACGTAAGCCAGCTTTTGCAGGCAGAGGCTATGCGTTATGGAGTGGAGCACTGGCGAAGAAACCGTGGCAGATGTATGGGCGCGCTTTACTGGCAACTTAACGACTGCTGGCCGGTGTGCAGTTGGTCGAGCATCGACTACTTCGGACGATGGAAGGCCTTGCATTATTTCGCGCGTCGCTTCTATGAGCCGATATTGCTCTCCGTGGCCGAAGAGGGGACGGCGGCGGAGATTCACGTCACAAACGACACCACACACCCTGCCCGGGTCGAGCTGTGCTGGTCGCTTGAGACGCTGAGCGGGAAAGTGTTACGCAAGAGCAAGGTGAAGACGAAGGTCGACGGCGGGGCTGACAAATTGCTTGCGAAGCTGGACTTCACGGATGAGCTGGCTGGAGACGCTGCAAGGCAAGCCGTATTGGTCTCCGAGCTTATTGTAAACGGCAAACCCACCTCAGTCACGATGACCTCGTTTGTCCCTCCGAAACACCTTGACCTGCCGAAGGCAAAGCTCTGGGTTGAGCCCGGAAGCGACGAAGAAGGCGTCTACATCGATGTGTCCGCAGATGCGGTGGCCCGGTATACCTGCCTCGTGGTCCCGAAGCGCGACGTGGTTTTCTCCGACAACTACTTCGACATTCCAGCCGGAAGGACAGTAAGAATACGCGTGGAAACTCCCACCGACGCATCCGCGCTGACCGGTGTGAAGGCATTCTCCCTCTGCGATTCGTATTAACAAGCGCATTCCCACCGTGATGCCGCAATAGCTCGCTGCTGATAATTGGTGCGGCGATTGATTTTTTTGTCGGCGCAATATTCGTGTTGTTACCCTACTTGCTGCTTCGCGAAGGCTTAGCGCGTGACGACGTGTAACTAGTCTTGGGGAAAGACGCCCTCTTGGAGTAAATGACACAATGAAGAAGTTCGAAGTTGTCGCCTGTGGCGTGTTTGAGCCTTACATAAAGCAACTTGCCGCGGAATGTCCCAATCAGATCGACCTTAAGGTCCTTGATGCTGGACTCCATGAGAAGCCCAACGACCTACGTCTTATGCTACAGGCGGAGATCGACGCGGCTTCGCGCAATTTTGACGCAGTAATTCTGTTTTATGGTTTATGTGGCAGAGGAATAGCGGACTTGGTAGCGCGGGACGTGCCGGTGGTCATCCCGCGCGCGCACGACTGCATCACTCTGTTTCTTGGATCAAACGAGGCATATTTGCGGCAGTTTGCTGAGCATCCGGGCACTTTCTATCACACGTTAGGCTGGATTCAGAAGAAGATCAATCCGCGTAACCGCGAAGCTTCGCACGTGTATGCCAACTACGACTGCTGCGGCTTCGACAAACACCCTGAGTTCGGCAACTTGAAGGCCCGTTACGGCGAGGAAAACGCCGTATTCGTACTTTCGTTCCTCGAGCGATGGAAGCGCAACTACACGCGGGGCGCTTACATCGACCTAGGCCATCCGGACGAAGCCGGATATTCCGACTTCACTCGACAGATGGCGGAGTCGCTGGGTTGGAAGCATGAAGTGATTGAAGGAGACCTATCCCTAATGCGGCACCTGCTCTGGGGAGAGTGGGACGACAGCCGCGTGTTTGTCCTCCCTCCCGGAAGCAGAGTGTTTACAACCGGCGACGACCGCATTGTGGCCGCAGTCAGCACAGAGGACTATCAAACACTTACGCTTGACGACCGCGAGTTTGTAATTGAGACCATAGCGGGTGTGCGTGATCAGTCAGGAATAGGATTGGGCATAGACGCCGGAGGCACGTATACCGACGCCGTCATTTACGACCTTGGCGCACGCGCTGTGCTTGCAAAAGCTAAGTCACTTACGACCTATCACGACTTCGTCGAGGGTATTCGCGGAGCGCTGGCACAACTACCGAGCGATCTCTTAGAGCGCGTGGAAGTCACAGCTCTTTCTACAACACTCGCTACCAACTCCATCGTCGAGGGCCGAGGACACAAGGTAGGGCTCATCGTGCTGGCGCCGTGGGAGTGGACTTCCGAGAACACAGGTCACTCGCCAACGGTGCAAGTGCCCGGTGCAATTTCGATAACGGGCGACGAGATTCGGCCACTGGACGAGGAAGCCGTGCGCGCCGCAGTGAGGAAGCTGGTTAAAAGAGAACACTGCTCGGCAATCGCAGTTGCGGGTTACGCTTCTGTTCGAAATCCCCAACATGAAAACCGCGTCCGAGAGCTTGCGCGGGACGTGTGCGACGTGCCGGTGGTGTGCGCCCACGAGGTAAGCAGAAGAATTAACAGCATTCACGCTGCACAAACCGCTGTTGCAAACGCGCGGCTTTTGCCAGTGATTCGCGATCTTATTGAGTCTGTACGCTCGGCTCTGGCCGAAATGAACATTAGCGGACGGCTGATGGTTGTCAAAGGCGACGGCACGCCTGTAGGTGAGAGCATAGCGCTTGAGCGACCCGTGGAAACAATCTTATCTGGGCCGGCGGCAAGTGTCACCGGCGCACGGCTTCTCACAGGTCTCGACAATGCGCTTGTTCTCGATGTTGGGGGAACTACCACCGATTGTGCCATATTCGAAGGCGGTCACGTGGCCGTGGCGCCAGACGGCGCAAGGATAGGATCGTGGGTTATGAGTGTGGACGCAGTAGAAATTACGACAGTAGGGCTGGGCGGGGACAGCCGAATCGATTTTACTGCCGATCATCGCATCACTATCGGTCCTATGCGCAATATTCCGCTTTGTTGCCTTGCAGCGGATTATGAGGAAGTGCGGGAGCACTTAGAAATCTTCGATGCGCGCCGACATATGGGCGCAACTGACGCGTCCGCACTGGACGTATTGTTCCTTTCGAGAGTGCCGGACTTCGATCTCACCGACCGCGAGAGCGCGTTGGTCTCGCTGCTTGGCTCAGGACCTAAGTCCGCTACACGGGTGGCCATTGCTATGGGATTGCCCTCGCATATGCTGCTGCCGACGTCGCGTCTGGAAGCAACGGGCTTCGTAAAGCGCGGTGGACTGACGCCGACAGACCTTTTGCACGTCACTGGTAAGTTCTGCCGCTGGGATACAATGGCTGCACAAAAGGCATTGGAGGCTTTTGCCGGGATGATGGGTCTGGTGCCGCATGAGGTGCTGGCTCGCGCCATGACTGCGGTAACAAGGCGGCTATTTGAGGAAATAGTGCGACGCGAGGTATCCTTTGAGGATCGAAATCTCCGCGAGATACCCGACGATTGGCGAATGCTGCTGGATAAAGCATTTTGCGACGACGGCAAAGGGCTCAGTGTAGGTTTCGCACTGCGGCGACCGGTGGTGGCGATAGGCGCTCCGGCGCAGGCACTGGCACCGGCAGTCGCACAGCACATAAAAGCTGAAATAGTCGTTCCTGAGCACGCGGATGTGGCAAATGCCATCGGAGCTATCGGCAGCGAGATCACAGTGCGGGAGGAGATCCTCATCAGACCTGGCCAGTATTCCAACTACATCCTCCACGGCAGCGGCGAATGCTTGGAGTTCAGCGAGCTGGAGAAAGCTACGCTTCGCGCGGCAGAGATAGCATCTGCTAGGGCAAGGCAACGCGCTTTAGAGGCTGGAGCTGCTGCGCCGGAAGTGATTGTCACTCGCAAAGACAGAGCAGGCACAGCGTCGGGCGGCTCCCGCATCTTTCTAGAACGGCAAGTGGTGGCCATCGCCTCCGGGGCTGCGTTTCATTCGGGAGTAAAAGGCAGTCCCGAACGAACAGAAACGTTTCGGCGAAAGAAATAGCCAAAGTTTAAGGCGGAGCTTTAGGCTATCACCAGTTTGGCAAGACCCCTATTACTTCGTCAATGGAGATAACCGGGCGACTGCGCGCTCTTAGATCGGGATCAGCACTAGCAAAATTAGGATCGGAGGAAAGTTGATGCCTTACGAACCTTGGCAGTGGATAGCGGGAACAGTAGCGGCAATATTGATAGGCATATCAAAAACCGGCCTGCCTGGATTTGGCATATTGGTCGTGCCGCTGTTGGCTTACACCTATGGTCCGACAGCATCAGTTGGGATAATGTTGCCTATGCTGATCTTTGCCGATATCTTTGCAGTGACTTGGTATAGGCGTCACGCCCAATGGTGGACGCTGGTCTCGCTACTGCCCTGGGTTGTTTTCGGAATGGCGGTAGGGGCTGTGTCGCTTTGGGCGATGGGGCAAACGAGAGGCAATAGGGACATACTCGGAGTGGTAATAGGCGTGCTAGTGCTAGTTATGTTGATCCTACACCTGCTACGCGGAAAGCTCGGCGAGCAATTCACTCCAACTTCAACAATTGGCATAGCAGCCACAGGCATCGGGGCTGGCTTCGCAACCACGGTTTCCAACGCCGCCGGACCAGTTATGACCGTTTATATGGCAGCGCAGAGAGTGACGAAGGAGCAATTCGTAGGCACGCTGGCCTGGTATTTTTTTGTCTTAAATCTGGTCAAGGTGCCCATTTTCGCAATCATCACACACCTGAATCCCAGCAGGCCCATATTTACTGCTACCTCACTGAAGCTTGATATGATGCTGTGCCCGATGATACTCGTGGGCGTCTTTGCGGGCAAGTGGGTTCTAAAGCGAATTCCTCAAAACGCATTCGACTCGCTTGTAGTCGCCCTCGCGGCAGTGGCAGCCGTTAAGCTTATCGTGGGTTGAGACCGCAGGCCCGAAATGCTTGGGAAAGATTGAGTTTAAAGCAAACTTCCTGACCCAGTCCGAAGCGGCGACTATACACAGTGGCGAGCCTATCAGTGCGTTCTAAATTACAAACTCACCCAACGCAAGCCCGCCGCATAGCACCTTGTTTAATTAGCTCTCTATGCCTATTCGCGCAAGGATTCCTTGAGTGTAGTAATGTTTGACCTCGCGCATCTCTGTAACTAGGTCGGCGCGCTTTATTATGCGGTCATCAACATATCGTCCCGTGATAACAAGCTCGACGTGGTCTGGCTTAGTCTCGATTAAATCGAGAAGTTCCTCGACGCTGAAAAGCTCGTAATAAGTGGCGATATTGGCCTCGTCCATTATGACAAGCTGGTAGATGCCTGATGTGAGAGCTTGACTCACTTCACGCAGCCCTTGCCTTGCGGTAACCACATCATCCATTTCAGGCTTGTTGTAGATAAAGCACTGTCTGCCGTATTGTTTGAGCGTGATGAGATCTGATAGCCTAGCAAAGGAGCGTAGTTCGCTGTAGTCCATTCCCTTGGCAAATTGCGCTATGAAAACTTTGAATCCGGCGCCTGCCGCGCGCATCGCGAGTCCCAACGCAGCAGTGGTCTTACCCTTGCCATTGCCAGTGTACACGTGCACATATCCCTTGTTCATTTTGCAACCTCCGTTTTGCTGATAATTGCAGTGGCCAGATTGACGTGAAACATTCGTCTGGAAGAACTTCATCGTTGAGCCACGCTTGGCCCTACGGCTTTAGCAGTCACTTTGCATCACCACTTCAATTGCCAACGCTGCTGCCGGGCGATATTATTAATAGCGTGGGTGGACTTGGAAGACCGGGGGGTCGGTCTGGGGCCGATCCCCCGGTAGCAGGATGAGCCGTCTAGCTTATTCGTTTGCGAAGAACAAGCCCACCCATACTCGACAATCCTCCGACCAAGGCTAGGACAGACGACGGCTCCGGCACAGTCGCAAAGGGAACGTTCAGGAAGTAGGCGTTGGGATCTCCGCCGTTCCACTTGATCGCGTTGATGCCCTCTAGCTGGCCGTGCACAAGCAGCTCAACGTTATATCCGCCCATATTGGCGTCCCATTCTCCAAGCTTTGTCCAGTCGGAGCTCATCGGTCCCCACTGGGCATAAGGATCGGTTGTGCTGGCTAGATTCCAGCTTCCCTCTTCGTCGGCGTGAGTGTGATTGTCGACACCGTCGTTGTAGACGATGTTCATAAGAAACGCCCCGCCATAACCGGAGGTCACGGTAAATATGCCGGCGTTGTGAAATGCGTTGAGCATATCCGACTCGTACGCCGTACCGTCCCAGCGGAAGCCAAACGCGTGCGATTCGTGCTGATAAGGACCACTGTAGACGTTCCAGTCCACGACCAGAATCGTTTCGTATGCTCCGCTCCCTGCCCAGGCATCCACGTTAATCCAGGCTGTCTTGCCGGAAGCGGAAGTGAAGTAATAAGGGGTTGCGGACGCCGCGGAAGCTCCCAGGGCAATCAGCAGCATCGCGAGAATGGCGATTCTTTTCATGCTTTTCCTCCTTTGAAGTGTCGTGTTTAGTAGCCTTTGTCTCTTGAGTAGAAGCCATTTTCTCGATGGCTTCGAGTGTGATCACTGCCTAGACTATCACCTCCTTCACTGCATATCGTTTATGTCTCTTAGCCGAACCGCGGGCACGAACCCGCCTTGTCCGTCGGCTTCGAGAGAGCTGATGCCGGTAACTACCACAAACTGATCCTGGCTAGGTGGTATGAAGTCAGGATGCACGACGACACCATTGTTTGGCTCCGCTGCTTGGGTATCCCGAGGCGGAACAACCTTGATCCCAACAGCCGACCCATCATCAATGACAAACGACTTGTCGTCCTGATTGACCGACAGCACTTTGCCCCAAGTTCGGATAAGAAGCCCTGCTGTGCTCAACCCGTAACCATGTATGCTTCTATTTGGTATTCCCAGAGCAGTAACGGGATCGTTTTGGCCATCGACCTGAGTGATTGCTGTCGCCTGGATCACCCTTTCTCCTCCGATGGTGTCCATATCGCCGTAGATGATATAGTGCTTGTTTCGTTCCAGTGCTCGCCCCATCACTCTGATCCCGCCGGATCTGTCCGGGTGTTCGACGTAACAGTATCTGCCCACTTCATAAGTTGCAGCCGAAACCACGCACTCCCTTAGCGTGACCTTAGCGCCATCTGGCAACTTTTTTGCCTCTCCTATGGAGATCGGACTAATAGAGTGGCTTACTCGCGCAAAGGCGTCCACTTCGCCGTTTGCTCCGTCAACTTTGATATATTGAATCCACTTTCGACCCGTAACTGGGTCGATTGGAAGAGGCAAATCGGCTAGGTCAAATGCCGTTCCGCCTCCGGAGCCTCGAAACATATCGATGGCCTCTGATACGGACTTCTGGTCAAAGTCGGCTTTCGTGTAGCTTGGTAACACGGGACGGGTAAAGTCGAGTTCCACGTAATTGCCCGCGCTATTTTTCAGCCACCGGTTTTCCACCCAGTCCCAAGCGAGGGCCTGTGTGGGAGCGTAGTCGTCGGCATAGGGTCCATTGGTATAAGAATACCAATTGACACCGTCTTGGCTGACGCTGACAGGCATTGGTTCCCAAAACCCGCCCTGGCCGTTGTAGGAGGAAATGACTACTTCTTCCATATTGGAATCTGAATAGACATAAGAGCCGCCGACAGCAAAAAAAGAATTTCCAAATATGATGAAATCCTTGCCATACCAGTTTTCCGGATCATCATAAATGGGTGTGGCGAACTTCACCGTTATATGGCCTGCGGGCAAGTTATTGCTCGCTGCTCTAACAGTGGTAACGAGCTTCTCTCCGCTGGGCCAACCCACGTTCCAGGCGGAAATAACCATCGACACCGCGCACGGGTTCGGGTCGCCCGGTGCGCCCGAGTTGTTCATCCAAATCGTGGGTTTCCCTAGAGTAGCTAGCGGGTCGTCATAAGGGCTATTGCCCAACCGACTTGAAGAAATTACTTCGGATGCCCACCAATCTGTAGCAAGAGTTCCGCTTGCGCACACAAGCGCCAGCATTGCAAGCAGCAGAGCTTGCGTTAACCTGTGTTTCATTTGCGAATTCCTCCTAAGCATTGTATTAGTCAAGGTCATAAGCTGAGTCATCGGGTGAAAGGCCGCCTGTTCCGGGGGAGCAAACGAAGGCTGATTGGCCAATCCTGAGCCACGGAACGTTCTCATAACGAGTGAACTTGACGCGCACTGCAACCACACGTCCGTCAGCGTAAGCAACCGTGGCTGCGCCGTTGTGTCTATAGTGCACCGTGCCCGCCTGGAAATATTCGTCACTGGGGGCGCGCAGGTAGTTGTGAGCTGATACCGGATTACCAAAGCCGCCTTCGGCAAATACGGCCGTTCTCGAAGGCTGCCTAATCTGGCTTAGGGTGGCAACGGAGTGCGGCCGGTCGGTCCATTGGTCAATGTAGACCTTGCCATCCACGGTAATGTCGCCGCCAATGTAACTTGCATTGTATGCATAACCTGTGAACGGCCTATCCCACTTGCCTCCGTGAAACGACGGGCAACTTTTTAGCTCTCCGCTTTTGACATAAGGCCCCAGGAGGCCATATTTCCAGATCGTGGTGGTCTTTCCGTTAACGCGAGCGTCCTTGAGGTCGAAGTCCCATGCCCTGCGCCAACCGTCTAGGGACCAATAGTAAGACGGGCACGCTCGGCCCGAATTGTCATCGACATACATTAGCCAAGCGGAGACAATCTGTTTGAGGTTAGAAATGCACTTAGCTTGACGGGCCTTTTCCTTCGCACCTGCAAGCACAGGAAGCAGCAATGCCGACAGGACGGCAATGACCGCAACTGCCACGAGGAGTTCTATTAGAGTAAAACCAAATATGCCAAAACGGGCTCCACGCCCATTTCGGATCTCTTGGACGGGAGCCCGTAACGCGCCATAAGCACTACGAGATTCCAACATCTCAGCCTCCGAAGATGTATAGACGGAATCGCAATCAGGCAGGTCTTCTGGCTCTCGGATCTATCTACTTCCGACCCCTTCCCATCCCTTGTCTGGGACAGTGGATAGCGTCGGTTTCGTCCCCGATCACAGCGGCGGGCCCGCGACGGATTCACACCGTCTTCCCTTTTAGTCCCGGAATTTTCCGGCAAACCTGACCGCGCCTGTTATTCAGTTGTCTTAGTGAAGCTTATACCAGCTTGCTTGCAATGTCAATGACATTCGCGCCTGTTTTTACAAAAACTTCTTTCCAGTTGCCTCCTCGTAGACGGCGAGAACGTTTTCGATAGGGGTGTCCGGTTGAATGCAATGCGCAGGGGCAAAAATGTAACCGCCTCCTTTACCGATTACATCTATTCGATGCCGCGCCTCAGCTCGGCACTGTTCCACGGTTCCGTGCGGTAGAGTATGCTGTGTGCTGATCATTCCGCAGAACGTAAGCTTGTCGCCGAAGTCGCGCTTGAGACCCTCCGGATCCATTCCATCCGGCTCCGGCTGAACGGCATCGAGAATGTCAAGCCCCATGTCGATTAACTTCGGCTGCAGCGTGCGTGTCGAGCCGCAGGAGTGCATCATCGCCAACGCGCCATAGTCGTGGGCGAGCTTGATGAACTTCTCGATGCGAGGACGAAAGAACGAGTCGAAGCACTCCGGGCTCATAGTCGGTCCTTTTTGACTGCCAAGGTCCTCGCCAAGGCACAGTATGTCCACTTTGCCCTTGCCCGCCTCCAATGACCTTTTGCACCACTCGTAATAGAAATTCACTCGTGCATCTATGATCGCAATTCCTACCTCGTCTTGTGATGCAATGTCAATTAGTACTTGCTCCATTCCACGTCCGCGACCCACACCGTTGATAATGTCCGGAATGCCCGCATTGCCGAGACAAACAGCGTAGTCCTTGACGCGCTCAATCTGGTCTGGGATAACGGAATAGTCGTAGTCGTCCGCGCTGGGCCAGGGATAGGCGCACACTTGGTCCATAGTCTTGAGTCGTGCGAGTGTCAGATCCGTCGCTTCGAGATACTCTCCACCTGCCTCATTCCTAACGCGAGAGTAACCCACACCCCACTCGTCGTAGATCTCAGCTCGCCCTGCTGTGTCGGAGTCTGGGTCTACCAAGTTGCCGCCACCTGTTAGCACACCGGGATTGTATCGGCCGCGCTTGCCGAAGTATGCTGGAGACACCGAGCGAAAGTCGATCTCAAGGATTTCATCCAAAGGCCGTCCTTTGAAATACTCAACAAGTCGCACGTGTATCTCTGGTGTGAAGTAAGCCTGGATTGGCGGGCGATCCGGCTGAATGTGCGCCACCGCCATCTTCACGCGTTCTTTGGGCAGGATAGCGGCCATAACCTGTAGTTCCTCCGTGTGCTAGGTTCGGTAGAGGTTTATACGCGGCTGGGCGTTAGTCCTGCAAGGGCCACGTTGTTTTATTCTGGGAAAGATAGCGGCTGCCCCGATCGGCTCACTGGAAGGGGCGGTAAATTTCCGGCGAAAGTGATTGTCAACTATTAGTGAACGTGATACAATGTTGCCTGGCGCTAGAACATATGTTCGAGGATGTAGAACCACTACGGAGGCACAGTTCATGACCGAATCTGCAACCCGACGTCACTCCCAACACTACCCACAACTGCGATTCCACGCTGAGAAGACTGCTATGGAGCTTGAAGATGCAGCAAACAGAGCTTTGGCTGAAGCAGGACTTCTTTCTCGCAGGAACGGCGTGTTCACAACAATACAGTTGATGCGCAAAATGCGTGTGGATCGAGATCGGATGGCGGAGATGGAGGAAGCGGGCGTGTCGGACGAAGTTGTCGAGTATCTCGTCCGACGGCAGGTGGAAGAGCTGGTGGGAGTGAGCCGTCTGACCGCAGCCCAGGAGATTTGCTATCGGCTTTATGTTATGGGTTATAGGGTTGGTGATTTGGCGGCGACCCTCCAGATCAATCCCAAAGTCGCGTCAGCGCTCTTGCGCTCGGCAAGGCGAAAAGTGAGAGCGGCGATTAGCCAGGGACGTTATGCAGGGTGGTACGAGGTGTATCTGAGCGAAGTCAGGCGCGCCGCGTATCGATCCCCGCGACACGCTCGCCCAGTACACAGGTAACCGACCGCTGGGGACGGTCGGTTACTCAAGAGCGGGCAGGGGTGCGGCTGGGATTTTTTCAGGTAAGGTTCACTCCGGCTGTAATAACCGCATAGGCGACCACATAAAGTATTATCGCGGCTCTCGATGCTGCAGTGGCAAAAGCCGGGTTTCTGCGGCGATAAAGCTCGACCACTACGATGAACGGCACGAAGCTGGCCATCTTAACCAACACGAACAGTTCAGGACTGTGGCCAAGGCAAGCGGCCATAAGAGGGTTTTGTTCGGTTGCCTTACCGCTCAACACGCACAGCAGGGTAGAGATCATATCCGCTAAGCATAAGGCGGCCAGGATCAGGCTTTCAACACAGACTCTCGCTCTCATCTCATCCTACCTTTTCTCCTGGGCTGTCACTGAATACAGTTCAAGATGCGTACCATCGGCCCTGGGCGTAATGCGGGTTTCAGAAGATGAAGATGAGAAGTGAGATAAGCAGAAGCCTATACCCGAGCGGGTTACGAGGCCTCTTTCTAAGTGTGAATGGCCGTGCGCTAAGGCAGATAGTATCGCGCAGTTAGACCGGCGAATACCGCGACCGCGATGCTGGTAAGCGAACCGACCAAATAGTATTCGGCAAAACTGGTTTTCTTGAACTCAGGAAACCGGGCGATCGATTTCGCGGCAAAAACAAGTCCGATAGCTGCTGTGTCAAAACGGGGTAGGTGGATAATGAGCGTGGTGATGATGAGTCGTTCGAGCATTCCTATGTAATGTCCCGCTCCACGAAGCGAATCATCGTCTTCGTTATTTGCCTGAGTGCCCAGCCGGGATGTTACCAAAGGCACAATCGCGCCACCTAAACCCACCGACAAAACATAGACAGCTATAAGGCCAAAGAAACGAGGAGACGACCAGATATCGAAAAAACTTATCCCTAGCGATGGCTGTTGCAGGCGAAACGATACAAACCCGGCCAACAGACCGAGCTGTGCGGCCTCCGCGATAATTAGCAAATACCATGTTCGTAGTCTCCATAACAGCCCTCCGAGCACCAACCGGATCAGTGCGCCTGTGACTATAAGCAAGGCAATAATCCCGCCGGATAAAGAGGCGTACGTTCGCTCGTGTTGATAGGCGTGTGCCAACTCACTAGAACCACTACACGCACCAGTGCTCAAGCTCCAACCTGTCAGTTCCGGCAGACAAAAGACAATCGCTAGCAGCACAAACACTTCGGCCCCACGCAACGAGCGCCGCAGGTTGCGGCTATGGGGTTCCCCGATATTCTTTTGTCGGAAGTCGGGAAGCTGCGATAGAACGTATGCGGCAAGGAGCTTCAATGCTACGGTCACTTTGTTCCTCCCAACGGTTGTACCACAACAGTGTCGTCAATCCTGAGGCATTGACATGGCTGCGGTCAAGGTTGCAATCCTGACATTCTGAATCACGCGGCGGATAACGTTTGGAGTAGCGAGCCCAAACCCGTTAGGGACTCGACCAGCTCATGATATCGTGCGGACTTCAGCCGTTCGTGGATTGCCTGCTTGGTCACTTGGAGCTTGCGCGCGACGGCGGTCATATCGCCCAGAACGGCAAAGAGCTGCGCCGCCTCCCACTGTTTGTCCGACCAACTGCCCGTAACCACGTCCGCCAGGCGCCAGACCACATCCGTGGCCTGGGTTACGCGCGGTTCGTCTGCTCGAAAGACAGTTACCCGACTGCTGGAGGTTGTGTTGAGGGCGTCGCGGGCGAGGTTGAAAGCTGGGCCTTCCATCAGCGTCGTCGTTGCGGCCAGACCACCAGCGACAGAGCCGATACCGACGCCCATTCTGCACCTTAGCGGATACAGCGCAAGCCGTGCTCGGAACACGGCGATGGGGCTGTGTTCCCAGGGCTGGACGAGACCCTGAAACTCATCGCCGATGGTTATACTGAACGGAACAACGAGCAGGTCGCCTAGTCGCTCATTGGCGCGCGCCAGGGCGGCTTGGAGTATCGGGCGCACCGGTTTGCCGGTCTTCTCGTAGAGCTTGGTGGAACCGATTACGTCACCGGTTATGGCTGCGTAGACGCGATTCGTTTGAGACAAGCGATGCTCCCGTGTATGATGTTGCTGGTTGGCTGAAGTATAGCAGAGGGGGGTGGGGCAGTCAACCAAGCCAGCGTGCAGTCTGCAGTCGTCTGCATCATCAGCAAGACCTGTTCGACGCGATTGCCATTGGATTCTTTTAGGCGGTGCCAAACACGCCAGAGCCAGTTTGCTTGCGACTCAGTAAAACTCGTGTTTTAATAATACAAACACTGCTTATTGGTCCTCGCAAGGCTAATCTGCTGTCGGAGTTCTGCAATGCCAAGAAAGACTATCTTTGTCACGTCCGCGCTCATAGTCATGAGCTTGTTGATCTCCTGTGACATCGCGCGTTCCGAGTCTGGCGTCTGTCGCTTGGACGGGATAGCCCGCGTTAAACAGATGCATAACTACTGCGGCCCGGCGTGTATGGAGTCGGTCCTGCGGTACTTCGGCAAGGATATTAATCAGGCCGAGATAGGCAAGGATGTTTATGACAAATCTCAGGCAGGCACCAACGGCGGCGATATGGTCCACTATGCGCGAAAGATGGGCCTGTCGGCGTATTCCTGGAACTCTACACTGAGTGACCTCAAGAGCAAGATCGACGCCGGAATCCCTGTGATCGTGCTTCAGCAGAACAGCGCAAGCGACACCTCCGGCCATTACCGCGTTCTCACGGGCTACGACGATCACGCGAAGAAGTGTTATGTCATGGATCCCTACTACGACGACGTCACGGAAATGGACTACGACCAATTCGATCGGTTTTGGCGCAGGATGGACCGATGGGCCCTGGTGATAGTACCACGCGAGAAAGATATTTTCTCGAAAGAACTGGGCGCGTTGAACCCCGTGGTGCATCTGGATCTCTCCTACGCGCAATACAGACGCGGTGACTACGTCGCTGCTATGAGCGAAGCCAAGCAGGCTCTCGCGCTTCAGCCAAGAAATGGCTACGCCCGATCGCTGATGCTGCGCATAAAAGATGCGTTGCGTGCTAAAGGCGCCGGTCGTTAACGTGTCCCTTGCAATCTACGCGATCCCGGGGTATAAATGCATTTGAACTTTCCCAGTCGTGCGGAGGCCAGGCTTATGGACCGGTTTTTCCAAAAGAGGTCGCCGGAGACAATCGGCCGAAGGACAAGCGAAACTTTGAGGTGCGACCGCTGTGGTCGGCCAATGAAAGCGATTAGGGATCAGGACACACACGAGGAAATCCTTTGCCCTTGTTGTGCGTCCGAAGCAAGGGCAAGCGATGCTCTTGATGACGAGTAATCCGTGAACTTCATACAGCCTGGTGTCACTAACTAGGCGGCGCGCCGACTATTTGTTCCACACAAGACAAGCCTTCACAGGAACACAGCATCCCAAGGTCTAAACATTATCCTGTAACTGGTTAAATAAAATGTGATTTTCGGAGGCGTTGCATGCCTACTGACAAGAAACGATTCTACAAGACAGAAGAGCTGTTTGCTATAGGTGAGCAGCGGAGCTTTACAGGAGAGGCGCTGAAGGAAGTCGCGCTGCCGTTAGGAGGTCTCGGCACCGGCACGGTCAGCCTGGGCGGTCGCGGGCAGCTCAGGGATTGGGAGATATTCAACCGGCCTGGCAAGGGGCGGACACTGCCCTACACATTTCCCGCCATTTATACCAAAACAGCTTCGTGCAAATCGATAGCGCGCGTATTGGAATCGAAGCTTCAACCGAGCTTTGTAGCTGGTGGCGGAATGGATCCAGCACAAGTGTGTGGCCTGCCTAGGCTAGAAAGTGCAGTGTTCAAAGGAGAGTATCCGTTCGGCTTCATAGAGTTTCAGGACAAGAAACTGCCGGTAAAGGTCGAACTGGAGGCGTTCAATCCGTTCATACCGTTGAATGAAAAGGACTCGGCCATTCCTGCTGCGATTCTCCGCTATAGGGTGACCAACAAGTCTAGGGAGAAGGTGAACGTCACTATCTGCTGGTCGATAATGAATGCGTGTGGGAACGACGGAGTAAACCAAGTCGGTGTGCGATGGGAAGGCTTCGGCCAGAACGTTAATGAGTTCGTGGACCAGGGCGCATGGCGCGGTATCAAGATGACCCAGACCAAGTATCCGGAGGACAGCATTCGTTTCGGCTCGATGGCCCTGGCGACAACTCACAAAGATGTCACCTACATAGAGGCCTGGACGCGAACAAAGTGGTGGGATGACTGCCAAGCATTCTGGGACGATTTCAAAGCTGACGGTAAGTTCAACGACAACGGCTTGCACGGTCCAAGCCCAGAAGGGACAACCTACTATACGACCCTGGGATTATGCGTGACGCTTGCTCCGGGCAAATCCGCGGAGCTGCCCTTTATAATCACGTGGTATTTTCCGAACCGTGAGAACTACTGGAACCAGGAAGAAGAGGTAAAGGGGGCTAAGCTCCGCAACCGTTACGCGGATTTCTTCAGTGACGCCTGGGATGTTGCTGGATACCTAGCAAAGAATCTGCCTCGATTGGAGAAAGAGACACGCGAGTTCTCCGATGCTCTCTACGACAGCACCCTTCCTACCGTGGCGCTTGATGCGGCTGGCGCGAATATGTCGATTATGCGCACCACTACTTGCTTGTTCCTCGATGATGGCAGGTTTTACGGCTTCGAGGGGTGCCATGATACCGGCGGATGCTGCCCAATGAACTGTACTCACGTCTGGAATTACGAACAAGCGGTGGCTTACTTGTTCCCCTCACTCGAAACTTCAATGCGCCTCACGGACTTTACTGCCAACGTCCTAGAAGACGGTAAGATGGCCTTTAGGACACATTTACCTCTCGGCAAGCATCGGTGGAGTTGGTTCGGAGCTGCCGACGGACAAATGGGGTGCATACTCAAATATTGGCGCGAGTATCTAATGTCGGGCGACAAGGATTTCCTAAAGCTCATATATCCTGCTGCGCAACAGGCATTGGGATTCGTTTGGGCAGAATGGGACAAGGACCAGGATGGCGTCATGGAGGCCATTCAGCATAACACATACGACATAGAATTCCAAGGCGCAAATACAATGATGGGCACCTTATACCTGGGCGCGCTCAAGGTGATGGAGAAAGTGGCGACAATCCTGGGCGATAAGGCTTTTGCCAAGAAGTGCGCCGAGCTGTTCGAGAGTGGTTCTGCGAAACACGACGAGCTGCTTTGGAACGGGGAGTTTTTTGTTCAAGACGTAGATCTAAACGTGGAAGACCCGCCGCGCTATCAGTTTGGTCCTGGCTGTCTTTCCGATCAGCTCTTGGGTCAATGGTTCTGTGAAGTCGTTGGTTTGGGCTATGTATTGCCCGAGGACCACGTCCGCAAGGCGCTGAAGTCGATATTTAACTACAATTGGCAACCGGATCTCAGTGACCACGAAAGCGTTCAGCGAACCTACGCCCTAAACGATGAAGCCGGCTTGCTGCTGTGCACTTGGCCTAAGGGCGGAAGACCGGCATATCCGTTCGCTTACGCGGACGAGGTGTGGACTGGAATCGAGTATCAGGTTGCGGCGCATCTGATTTACGAGAATATGTTGGAAGAAGGTCTCTCGATAGTCAAAGGGGTTAGAGACCGCCACAACGGCATTGCTCGGAATCCGTGGGACGAGTTTGAGTGTGGGCACCACTACGCCCGCGCAATGTCGAGCTGGTCGCTAATACTGGCGCTTACTGGCTTCCGCTACAGTGCGCCGGAGAAGTCGATTGCTTTCGGACCCAAGGTAAATGCCTCCAACTTCCGCACTTTCTTCTCCACTGGCAGCGGTTGGGGCGTCTTCAGCCAAAAGGTGAGCGGCGGCAAGCTCAGCGCGAGTATTTCTCTGAGCTACGGCAAGCTGGAGTTGGCTTCGCTGGCGCTGGATGTGCCTTCGGACAATGCGTGTGCGAAGGTGAAGGTAACCGCGGGCGGAGTCAATTCTCCCGCCGTGCTGGAACGAGTCGAAGACCGGGCGGTGATCCGTTTGGCGAAGACAACCAAACTGAAGGCCGGAACGACGCTGGCAGTCAGTATATCCTAGGGCAGATAGTTTAACAAGCTCTGGATTGGGGTAATTGGTCATAGGATGACCTAAACGGAGGAAAGACAATGAGCAGTTGCACCGAGATGAAGATCGACGAGGTCTATGTGTGCGAGGATTGCGGACTGGAGCTCAAGGTCGTGAAGGAGTGCGACAGCGGCGCGGAGGGCGCGTGTGCCTGTGGCTGCGTTCTGAGTTGTTGTGAGAAGCCGCTTACTAGGAAGCAGTAGAGGAACTCCCAGCTCGCTGCTCGCTAATTAAGAGCCCGGGAGGAAATCTCCCGGGCTTTTTTCGCGTTGGCACAGTGCAAAAAACTAATAACTCAACATCTTGCGATAGGCCACCCCTACCCAAGTGTGCTCACCGAATGTGCCACCCTTAATCGTCAGGCCGGAGTTCTTGGGGGAGAAGGCTATTCCAGTGATAACGTTCTCGCCATCGTATTGTAAAACAAACCCTAGATCCGGCTTCACCAGCATCTGAGCTCCGCCGAATACGCCATCGTGGCGTCGGTCGTTGAACATGGTCCAGTCAGGAGTGCCCAGACCAAGGTGCAATCTCACAAGAGGCGGTCCCGGCTGAGTAGGATTGAGGAAGAGCGTCTTGGCGCCTGCGATGAAGTAGGAACGGTCCTTGCTCTTGTCGCGAAGAGCGGGAACCAAAGTGGTTGCTGTTCCAGCCAGGTTTCGACATCCGACCACCAGGTCCGGCGTTGTCGATGTCTCGGACAAAAGCTTGTAGGTTGCTACGAGCACCGTAGCCGTTTCGTCTTTGTCCACGTCCGCTCGGTGCGCGTCGATTTCAAGGTTGTCGGTGAGCCCGACGTAGACGGTCTGGTAGTTAATATTCTGCGGAAGGGCAGATGGGTTGTCCAGCGCTAGATAGTAAGCCGCTAAATCGACCTCTCCTTTCTTGAGTTGGTTTGCGGTGGGCATGGTGACGACATCGTCAGCCATTGCCGAGCCCGCAATCACCGCAATCAATGTGATCAAGATCAGGTAACGCATACCTTACGCCTCCATTCTTAAGTTAGTATCAAAGATTGATAAGTCAAAACTTAGGCAAAGCTCAGCCATTTCCCTGCATTTATCTTGGCGGAAGATTAGGAGCAAATTAAAGCCACTTAGGTAAGCGTGCTTGTGTTCACGGATGCATCGGATGGTCTGTTATTTTACGCGATCTGCGCGCCGGGTTACCTGATGCGCCGTCGTGCCTTGCGTTGGTTGAAACAGTGGACCGGCCTTAGTGACGGTTCCGCTCAATGGAGCGCTTCTACATTATCGGCGGCGCGTTGTCTGCTAACGCCTAATATGGTATAATCGTGCGGAGCTGAGTTCAGCGCGCCCCCTTAGCTCAGCGGATAGAGCAACTGCCTTCTAAGCAGTGGGTCGGCCGTTCGATTCGGCCAGGGGGCGCCATCGACAGCGATGCAAATAATATATGGCGGGAGTAGCTCAGTTGGTTAGAGCGCCAGGTTGTGGCCCTGGAGGTCGTGGGTTCGAATCCCATTTCTCGCCCCAGTTTCGTAAGGCCGGTCGCATAAGCGCCGGCCTTATGCGCATTTCATTCAGCGTGGGTAAGAAACAACGGACGCCTGCGCGGCGCGGGGGATCGCTACGGCATGTGTTATTAACGTTCGCGATTTCGAGCCTGTAGATCTGCTGGGATACGACGTTATTCTTCTGGGCTCGTCCACGTGGCACGGCGGCTGCGCGAATGCGGGGCTGAA
>Ga0068707_1000417_pt1 | contig 27271 bp, 16 predicted proteins | sample YNPNPMetaG_FD_66600 | JGI IMG/M metagenome (GOLD analysis project Ga0068707, IMG submission 66600) | Anoxygenic and chlorotrophic microbial mat microbial communities from Yellowstone National Park, USA - YNP NP MetaG | ecosystem: Environmental > Aquatic > Thermal springs > Hot (42-90C) >... | reverse complement strand
TGCATCGACGGCTTCTGCACCGGCCCCGAGGCGTAGTCCGTCCCGCCCGACGCTCGTTCTTCCTTCCCGCTCCCCCTTTCCAGTTTCCAGTTTCCGGTCGCCGGCCATCCCGGGACTGCGCGTGGAACCGTGGCGTCCAGCTTTCCAGTTTCCAGTTTCCAGTTTCCGGTCGCCGGTTGCCTGTTCTCCCCTCCCGGTTCCCTGCTATGCTCCGTCTCGTCCCGCGCGCGACCCCGCGGCGCATGGAGCGGGAGGTTTGGGCGGCTGTTGGTCGGAGGCGAACGATGCGGATCGCGGTGCGCAACGGCCGGTTGATCGACCCGGGGCGCGGCCTGGACGAGCCGCGCGATCTGTTCCTGGCGGACGGCAAGGTGGTGGCGGAGGCGCCCCCGGGCCGTCTCGACCGGTCGCTCGAGCCGGATCGGGTCCTCGAGGCGAAGGGGCGGTGGGTGGTGCCGGGGCTGATCGACCTGCACGTGCACCTGCGGGAGCCGGGCGAGGAATACAAGGAGACGATCGACAGTGGGCTGCGGGCGGCCGCGGCAGGCGGTTTCACGGCGGTGGCCTGCATGCCGAACACCGTTCCGCCGAACGACGGCCGGAGCGTGACGGAGCGAATCCTGCGGCAGGCGGCCCGCGTGCGCGGCGCGCGGGTCTATCCGGTGGCGGCGATCACGGTCGGCCGGGCGGGGCAGCACCTGACCGAGTTCGGCGACCTGCTCGAAGCCGGCGCCGTCGGCTTCTCGGACGACGGCTGCTGTCTGGCCGATGCCGGCGTCTTCCGTCGGGCGCTCGAATACGCCCGCTCCTTCGACGCTCTCGTGCTCCAGCACGCGCAGGAGCCGCGGCTGACGGTCGATGCGCTGGCGCACGAGGGAACCCGGGCCACGCGGCTGGGGTTGCGCGGCTGGCCCCGCGTGGCCGAGGAGGCGATCGTCGCGCGCGACCTGCTGCTGGCCGGCTACGTCGGCGCGCGCTACCACGTGCAGCACGTTTCGAGCGCCGGAACGGTGGAGCTGATCCGGGCGGCGAAGGCCAGGGGGATCCGCGTGACGGCGGAAGTCACCCCGCACCACCTTTGGCTCACCGACGCGGCGCTGGAGGGGTACGACACGAACGCCAAGGTCAACCCGCCGCTGCGCGAGGAGCACGACCGGGCGGCGCTACGCGAGGCGCTGCGCGACGGGACGATTGATTGCATTGCCACGGACCACGCGCCCCACTCCATCCTGGAGAAGAAGATTGAATTCGATCGGGCGGCCTTCGGCATCGTCGGCCTCGAAACCGCCCTGCCGCTCGGGCTAAGGCTCGTGCGCGAGCGGGTGCTGACGCCGCTGCGCCTGTTCGAGGCGTTGAGCACGGCGCCGGCGCGCCTGCTGCGCGTCCCCGGCGGGCGCCTCGCCGTCGGCGACCCGGCCGACCTGACGGTGGTCGATCCCGAACGACCCTACCGCATCGATCCGGACGCGTTCGTGTCACTGGGGCGCAACACGCCGTTCGCGGGCTACGAGGTGCCGGGGAGGGCCGTGGCGACCGTGGTCGGCGGCGAGGTCGTGTTCGAGCTGTCCTGAGCGGGAACGGGAAGCGGCGCGGGGATCTCCGCCATCTCCGGCGACGCCGTCTCTGCCGGCCGGTCTTCGGCGGTCCTTCCCTGTGACCGGGCCCGTGTGTCGGACGGCGTCGTCGCCCGTCGCTCTTCCGCCCGTCGTCGCGCTGCCTCGGCCCGCCGAATCGCCGCCGCAACCGCGCCCTCGGCCGCCCGCAGCTCCTCCCGCACCGGGACCTCGAAGATCGAAGCCACCGCCGCCTCGTCGTCGATCTCGTCCAGCCGATCCGCCCGGCGCTCGCGCCGCGCCCCGGGGTCCGCCGGGTCCGGCGGCAGCGGCACCGGCGCCCACGTCCTCGGGTCCTCGAAGCGTGCGTCGTACACCGCATCGACCTCCCGCGCCACCTCCGGCAGGATCGCCTGCGTGCAGTTGTCCTCGCCGGGGCCCGAGGGGTCGCGCCAGAAGAACGAACGGTCGCGGACGTCCAGATGGACGAACCCCGAAACGGGGTAGTCGCCGACCCCGACCCGCCCGAACTCCCGCGCGTACGCCGCCACCTCCTCGTTCGGCACCCCGGGCACCACGATGTCCGCCGCCCGCCCGACGTGGTGATTGCTGGTCCGCCGGTCCTCTTCCGGAAAGCGGATCCCCGAGACCACGACGATCTCCCGCGCCTGGAAATGGAACGCCAGCACGTACAACAACCGGATCAACCGCGGGTGGACGCTCGTCTCGCAGCTCCGGTGCGAGCCGCAGAACACCGAGCGAATCTGCTCGGCGGCCTCCGGCGTCACCTCCCCCCGTTCGTCGAACGGCACCACCGTCACGCTCTGGCCGCCGTGCAAGGCCCGCAACCGCAGTTCGCGGTACGGCCCCACCCACCGCGGTTCCGGCAACGTCTCGTCCGGAATCCGCAACTTCGCCATCCGGAGAAGGTACTCCGGACTCGCGCGGCCCATCCGGCACTCCGGGTCGTGACGCCGACCCGAGGGGCTTTGCTCCGCCGGCTCGACCGCTTGCGCCCCGATGTCGTCCGGCTCGACCGCCTGCGCCCCGATGTCGTCGACCTCTTGCGCCGCCGCGGAAAGGTCGAACAGCAGGGCAAACCCGAGCGTTGCGACCCGGGGGACGGGAAATCGGGCCGTGTGCCGCACGGTAAGAGTATATCCTACCCATGGTATGCATGGTCAATAAAAGGGAATTCAAGGAACGGATCGGGCTTCGACGGCCGCCATGCCGAACTTCTGGAGGGTTCTCGAACGGGTCTTGCTAGAAGAGGAAGCGGGTGTTGAACAGTACGTCGAAGTTCCAGGAGAACTCGGGGAACATGGCGTTCATGGCGAGTTCTCCGCCGAGGCCGATCCAGTCGTGCATCATCCAGTAGTACTGGAGGCCGAGGCCGGCGGCGCCGTAGCCGGAGGCCTTGTAGAACGGTTCGTAGACCTTGCATTCGGTGACGGGGGAAGAGCCGCCGCACGGCTGGCCGCCGTCGAACGAGCGGCCCTGGTTGAAGGCGACGCGGGGCACCATGTGGACCATCACGCCGGCGCCCGCATCGACGTAGAGGCCGAAGAGGTGGGGTTCCAGCTCGCGGAACCACCAGGCGCCGCGGGCTTCGAGGAGCCAGGGGAAGCCGGAGTAGTCGAGGTCGAAGGGGAAGCCGATGCGGAAGTTGACCGCGATCGAGATCTCGGGGAGGATGAACCAGCCGAAGCCGAGGCGGACGGCGCCGCCGCCGAGGGCGAGTCCGGGGCCGACGTCGTCGCCGTCGCGTTCGTTGTCGATGCCGTACATGCGTTCGCCGGTGAACGGGTCGGTGTACCACAGCGGCTCCTTGGCGGTCTTGCCGATCACGCCGAAGGCGAGGGCGGCGCCGACATCGGCGAACAGGCCGATCCGGCCGGTCTCGCCGGGCTCGGGAGGCCGTGTGGCGCAGCAGCCGAGGGAGCAGATCTCGCCGGGGGCGCAGTCGTCGTCGAAGGCGCAGGACCGGCACGTCGTTCCGCCGGGCTCGCACGTCATGCCGGGCGGGCACTCTCCGCCGGCCTGGGCGGATCGGCCGTCGGGAAGGCACGCCGGGGCCTCGGTCCCGTCCGGCCGGAGCGGCACGGGGCCGTCGACCGCGGGGAGCATCGCGACCTCGAGCGGTGCGTCGGGGGTGCCGGCGACGCCGAGCACGGTGCCGGCGGGGTCGACGACGTTGATCGCGTATTCCCAGACGTGGGGCTGCACCATCGAACAGGGGATCTCGCCCCAGAACCCGCCGGGAATCGGGCTCATCGGCACGAGCTGCCAGCCGGTTTCGCCGCGGGCGCGGTAGTACAGCGTGGCGGCGACGATCGGCATGTTGGGGTTGGTTTCGACCGAGATCGGCACCGGGTGGTTCCAGAGCTGCCGGGTGACCGGCGTGTGCCGGAGCGCCTCGGGGGGCGGGGGCGGCGGTGGCAGGAGGGGGCCCTGCGCCCGCGCCGTCGCCAGCGCCGCCTCGACCTCGGGGCCCGACCACGACGGCGGAATCTGCACCGCGGGGTTGCACGCCAGCGCCATCCGGAACCGCTCGATCGCTTCGTCCGGCCGCCCCAGCCACAGCCTCGTCACGCCGCTGAGCGCCAGCGCCGTCGCCGCCGTCGGCCCCGCGATCTGCTGCTGCTTCACGATGGCGACCGCCTCCTCCAGGAGGCGTCCCGCGGCCTCGACATCGAGCGCCGTTTCGTAGGCCTGCATGGCGGCGTTGACCCGCTCCGTCACCTCGGCCTCCGTCGGGTTGCCGCCCGCCGGAGGCGGCGGCGGCTGTTGGGCCCGCGCCGCCGCGCCGAAGAGCGCCCAGGTTGTCGCGAGGATCGCGCCGGAAACCGTCGTGCGTCGCATGAGTCGTCCTCCCCTACGCCTCGGCCGGACCGCAATCTACCCTGGCGCCCTCGGCCGAAGCAATCGCATCGGCTTCTCCGCGGCCGCTCGCGGCCTGGCGCCACACGCCCGGCGATCCGCGCCCCGCCGAAGCTGGCGCATCGGCCCTTCGGTGGTTTCCGCCGGGCGACGTGGGACCGGTGGCGGGAAAGCGGGACGGACACCGTCGCATCGGCCCTTCGGCGGTTTCCGGCCGGGCCGCCCGCCGTGACGGCGCGTCGCGAACCGGAAGGAGGCGGCCACCGGTTTCTCGGCCGATCGCGCCGGGGATGACGACGCGCCGGCCTTGCGCTAGCTTCCACTCCCGAAGGAGGTCCCGATGTCGCGCGCTCCATCCCTGTCGTCGCTGCTTCCGGCCATCCTGCTGGGCGGAGCGGTCGGCGCGGGTGCCTGCAACGACGACGTGCCAGCGTGTTTCCGCGACGACTGCCGGGAGAGCTGCCTTGCCGGCGGGTACGCCGAGGGAATCTGCGCCGGAACGGTCTGCCGTTGCCTCGGCGGCGGCGACGCGGACGTCGAGGCCGACGTCGACGCGGACGCCGGGGGGGACGACGACACCCCGGTCGACACTCCGTTCGAGACGGACGGATCGGTTGGCGACGCGCCGGCGGACGAGGCGCCCGCTTGCCCGGCATGGAGCGACGTGGAAGGGATCTTCCGGGGGAACTGCGGGCGATGCCACCCGAACTACCGCACCTACGACGACGTGCGGGCCAACCTGTCGCTGGTCCGGGCCTACGTCGCGATGGGCCATTTCATCGACGGCGCGGAGCGCGACCTGGTCCTTCGGTGGATCGACTGCGGCGGCCCCCCATGATCGGACGACCGCTGTTCCTGCGGTGTGTGGCGGGGCGGACGGGACTCGAACCCGCGGCCTCCGGCGTGACAGGCCGGCGTTATAACCCACTTAACTACCGCCCCGGATCTCACGCGCGCCGCCGCCGGCGCGCAACAACCCACGAATCGTTCGTGGGCGGGACAGGGTTCGAACCTGCGACTTCCGGCTTGTAAGGCCAGCGCTCTGCCGCTGAGCTACCCGCCCAACGGGCAGGACCGCAGGCTCGGGCCCGCCCGAGCGATGCGTCCTTTACCAGCCGTCCCGACCGGTGTCAACCGTTCGACGCGCCGCAAGGGTGGGCGCGCCGCAAGGGTGGGCGCGCCCGAAGCGTTGGACGGCCCGGGGTGTGAACGGGCGGGGCGGCGGGGCGGCGGATGCGCCAGGAGGCGGGGCGCGGCGGGACGGTGGGCGCGGCGGGACGGTGGGCGCCGCGGGACGGGGCGCGCGGCGGGACGGGGAGCGCGGCAGCACGGTGAGCGCGGCGGGACGGTGGGCGCGGCGGGACGGGGCGCGCGGCGGGACGGTGGGCGCGGCGGGACGGTGGGCGCGGCGGGACGGGGCGCGAGCCGGGGCGGTGGACGCGCCGGGAGGTCGTCCCGGCAATACGCCGAGGCGGAGACCGGCCGGCCGGTCCGCCGTCCGTCACTGCAGCCAGATGGCCAGCTCGTCCAGACGGACCGGCCGGTCCGGGTCCGGTGTCGCATCGCGCACCGCGAGCGGCAGGACGGTCACGACGATCCGACGCGCCTCCGCTTGCGCGTTCGTCAGCGCGAGCCGGCCGCTCCCGGAAGGTCCGAGGCGCAGTTCGGCCGGACGAAGGCCGGGGTCCTCCCGCGAACCGACCCACGTCGCTGGCCCGCCCTCGGGCGCCGGCTCGACCGCCAGCCGCGCCCCCGGCTTGCCCCACGCCTCGAGCACGGCGGTCGTCGCCCCGGTCGGCGCCTCCCAGTGCAGTTCCAGTTCCGTTCCTGGCGCGACTTCCGGTCCCGGCAGCACCAGCCGGTCGACCAGGCGCTGTTCGTCCTTGTCGGTCGCCAACCCCTCGCACGCCGCTGTCGCCGGCCACTCGCGCGTCGGCGACGGGCCGTGGACGGCCGCGTCGGCGGCGTCGAGGAGCCGCAGCATGTTGTCGCCGAGCACGCCGCGGACTTCCGCTTCGGTCCAGCCGCGTTCCAGCAGGCCGGCCGCGAGAAGCGGCAGATCCGCGATCGTGTCGAGACCCTCGGGAGGGCGAATCCCGCCGTCCAGGTCGGAGCCGAGGGCGAGCGCGGCGGCGGCGCCGAGCGTCCGGGCGTGGTCGTAGTGGTCGAGCAGCGCGTCGAGCGGCGCGCGCGTCCGTCCCTCGGGCAGATCGGCGAGGAACCCCGAGTGCCAGACGATGCCGATGACGCCGCCGGTGCGGGCCAGCGCCAGAAGCTGCAGGTCATCGATGTTCCGCGGGTGGTCGTGCAGGGCGCGCAGGCCGGCGTGACTGACCAGCAGGGGCGAGCGGGAGAGGCGGTGGACGTCCCAGAAGGTCGCGGGCGAGGCGTGGGCCAGGTCGAGCAGCACGCCGGCGTCGTTGGCCCGGGCGACCAGCGCCCGACCGGCGTCGGTGAGGCCCGGCGGGTCGCGCGGATCCGCCGCCGCCTCCGCGAACGCGTTCGAATCGTTCCAGGTGAGCCCGAGATACCGCAGGCCGCGGGCGGCGTACGCGTCGAGGTTCCGCGGGTCGTCGCCCAGGCCGTCCGCCCCTTCCAGCCCGAGCAGTCCGGAGAGCGCGCCGCGGCCCGCCCGCTCGCGCAGCTCCGCCGCGGTGCGCACGAGCGCCAGGCGGTCGCCTGCGGCGCGGAGCATCTCGTCGAACGCCCGGGCGTGGCGCTTGAGCGACTCGGCGCGGTCGGGGTCCGACCGCGGCAGCCACAACGGGAAGAACTGGGCGTCCTCGCCGCCGCGCCGCGCCCGCTCGATCGTCCACTGCCCGTCGCCCGTCGGAAACTCGCGGCCCCGGTCGGCAACCTGGAAGACGACGTCGGCGTGCAGGTCGATCACCACCGCGTCCCGGAGCAGGCGCGCCGCCGCCTCGGCCGGCGTCTCCCCCGCGGTCCCGGCGACCTCCGGCGTCCCGGGCGCCGGAAGCTCCGTCGCCCCCGCCGAGACCTCCGGCGACAAGAGTTCGGCGTTCGGCGTCGCGGCCGGATTCGCCGCCGGAAGGACATCGGGGACCGGCGCGACGGCGGCTTCGGTTTCGGCTGCATCCCCGGTCGAACGGCCATCCGCCGCCGGCGCGGCGGCGCCCGTCGTGCGGCACGGACCGAAGGCGAGAAGCGGAACGAGGCAGAGCGTCGCGGCGACCTGGGCGAACGATCGTTCCGGACCCCGCGGAAGTCGCGGCACAAGCGAACCGGTCGGTCGGCCGGCGGACTCGCCCGGCGAAGGTTCGAAGGTCGCGGCGCGAAGGCTCGGCAAGCGTGCCCTCCTCGTTCGGCCCCGGCGTGCCCGGCGGGCGGCCTGCGGCTGGGAGCCGTCTCCGACAGGCCGATCGTCCTCGGCGGCCTCGGGGACAGCGTATACCGCACGAACGCGTTCGGCTCCAGGTCGAGGGTGCGAGGCGGGTTCCGGCGCCGTGGGTTCCGCAGCGACGAGGTCGGGCGGGAGGACTTGCCGAGGCCCACACCCACGAGGGAAAGGGGAGCGTCGTCAGTTCTTGCCGGTGTTGGTGTTGGGGGTCGGGGAGGCCGGGGCGAGCGAGCTGGAGTTGGGCTGCCCGGGGCGGGCCGGCTGGGGCGTCGGGTCCTGGACCAGGCCGGCGGGGACCCGCCCGGTGGCCTTCGGCGGCGGATCGGACGGCGGCGACGAATCGGCCGGCGGGAGCATCCGGGGCACCATCGTTTCGCTCTCCAGGTTTCCCACCGCCTCCGCGGCGCACCGGCAGAGCGGTTCGCCCCTCCACAGGCCGACGAGTTCCCGGGGGTCGTCGAGCACCGGGGCGTAGGCATCAACCACCGCGAGGTCTTCGGCATTGCATGTCGGCAGCGCCTGCGCTTCGAGCGCCGCGCGGGTAAACGCCGCGGCGGGATCGTCGGGCGGGCCGACACAGGCGCCGAGGGCCAGCGCGGCGGCGAGGGCCGCGAGCGGAGCTGGGATCCGCGGAAGGCGTCTCATGGTCTCTCCCCTTTCCGATTCGCCGGATCCGGCCAGAGGCCGAGCCGGCGCGCCATCTGCGCGAACCGCGCGCGCGGCAGGCCGACTCGCCGCGCGGCCGCGGCCAGATTCCCTCCGGCAAGTTCCAGGGCGCCGCCCAGGACTTTTCCTTCGAGGGTCGCGAGGAGGTCGTCCAGCGTGCGGCGGCCGGCGAGGACGTCCTCGATGCCCGTCGCCACGGCGTCCGCCGCCGCGCGGGCCAACGGGCCGGCGGAGCCGGCGGGCCGATCGCCGAGGCCGGCGCGGCGCAGATCGTCCGGCGTCAGCTCGTCGCCCGACGCCAGCGCGGCGGCTGCGGCGAGCAGGTTCTCCAGCTCGCGCACGTTGCCGGGCCACGGCTGGGCGCGCAGCAGCGCCTCCGCCTCCGCCGTGAGGCGCAACCCGCCGCCGATCCGCTCCAGCGTCGCCCGCGCCAGCGCCGCGACGTCCTCGGGACGCTCCCGCAGCGGCGGCAGGTCGAGCCGCATCGGCCGGAGGTGGTAGTACAGGTCGGCGCGGAACTCGCCGCGCTCGACCCGTTCCTCGAGCGGTCGGGAGGCGGCGCAGATCACGCGCACATCGACCGGGATCGGTTCCACGCCGCCCAGGCGGACGAGGCGCCGTTCCTCGAGAATGCGCAGCACGAGGGCCTGGGTGCGGAGGGAGGTGTGATCGATCTCGTCGAGGAACAGGGTGCCCCCCGCGGCCGTTTCGAACCACCCGATCCGGCGTTCCACCGCGCCGGTGAAGGCTCCGCGTTCGTGTCCGAGCAGGTCGGTGAGGAACAGGTCCTCGACGGCGGCGCCGCAGGAGACCTTGACGAACGGTCCGGCCGCGCGGTCGCTCTGTTCGTGCAGGAAGCGGGCCAGGCGGTCCTTGCCGGAGCCGGTGGGACCGCAGAGCAGCACGGAGGCGTCGCAGCGGGCGATGCGGCGGGCGCGATCGAGCAGGGCGGCGAAGGCCGGGCTGGCGGCGACGAGGGGCAGGGGGCCGCGGTCCGCCGCGCGCGCCGGGGGCGCCGGCGCTTCGACGGTCGGAAGGGCGTCGATCTGGCGGGCGAGGGCGCGGAGGGCGATGCGATCGGGCATCCGCTCCATGCGCGCGCGGAACTCGGGCGGGGCCGCGCCGCGAGTTCGCTCCTCCGCCCGGCGGGCGGCGGCGAGCCTCTGGCGGGCGTCGTGCAGACGGTGCAGCGACAGCAGGTGCCGCGCCCGGCGGAACTCGACCCGCCACAGCAGCTCGTCGTCGCCCAGAGCGCGCGCGATTTCGCCGGCGCGTTCCAGAGAGGCGGAGGGGTCGGAGCCGCGGGCCTCCAGGCAATCCGCCGCGACCAGCAGCGCGGCTGCATGGTGGGCGGGGAAGCGGGCCAGCAGCGGCGTTCGCCCCCGGACCCGGTCGTGCGCCTCCGCGGTTCGTCCCTCCCGCGCCAGGCGTTCAGCCTCGAGGGCCGCGATTTCCGCCTGGCGTTCGGGCTCGGCCAGCCCGGCGTAGACCGCGCGGGCCGCGTCCAGCGCGGCGGCGGCGGCGTCGGTGCGGCCGAGCGCCAGTTCGATGCGGGCCCGGAGCAGCGCCGATTCGCCGCGGACCGCGGCGGGGACCGCGGCGCACGGCGCCAGGACCCGTTCGGCGAACGCGAGCTGTTCGCCGGCGCCGACTGGGTCGCCGAGCCGCAGCAGGAGCTCGCCGATGTTGTGGGCCACGCGCGCCAGGTACTCGGGGTTGCCGAGGCCGTCGAGCAGGCCGAGGGCGCGGCGATAGTGTTCCAGCGCGGAGGCGTAGCGCCGGCGGAGATGTTCCAGCACGGCGATGTTCTCGACCGCGATCGCCTCCTCGCGCCGGAGGCCGAGGACGGCGGCGAGGTAGGCGGCGTCGCGGAATCCGCGCGCCGCCTCGTCGGTCGCTCCCAGGCGCAGCCGGCAGATCGCCTCGTTGATGCAGGCCCGGACCTCCTGTCGCGAGTCGCCCAGCGCGGCCGCGCCCCGCCGCGCCTCGCCGAAGCGGGCCGCCGCCCCCGCCCAGTCGCTGGCCGCCAGCCGCGTCCGGCCCAGGAGGTCCAGCACCCGCACCCGCTCGGCGCCGGACAACCCGGGCTCGCCGAGCAACCGTTCCGCCTCCCGCCCGGCGGCCTCGAGGTCTCCGGCCAGCAGGGAACACTCGGCCTCCTGCCGCCGACGCTCCCGCCCCGGAGCGCCCCCGCGGGCCGCGTCGAGCGTCCGGCAGCGGTCCAGAACGGCGCGCGCCCCCTGCAGGTCGCCCGCCAGACGCAACGCCTCGGCCAGCGCCAGCCGGTTCGCCGGATCGGCGGCGTCGGCGTCGACGCGCAGCCGGTCGGCAGCCTCGGCGTGCCGGCCGAGCGAGGCGAGGGAGCGCGCGAGCTGCAGGCGCAGCGGAGCCCCGGCGGCCTCCTCGACGAGGGGCAGCGCGCGGGAAAGCAGCGCCACCGCCCGCTCGTGATCCCCGGCCAGCGCCAGCCGTTCCGCCTCCCGTGCCAGCCCCGTCGCGTCGGTCTCGGTCGCCGGCCGTTCGACGGCCACAACGGACGAACCCGCGGAGCCCGGGCGAGGGGAGGGATCAAACGTCCGCCGCGGAATCTTCGCCGGGACGTCGGCCCACGGAACCGCGCGGGGCATCGTCCCCGCGTCCTCTCTCTGTTCCGGCTTCCGGCTGCGACGCGGTTCCAACGACCGTCTCCCACCCCAGTCTGATCCGACGCCGCGGCAGGCGCAAGCGAAAAATCCATCTACAAGGGTTCGGGAGAATCGGCGTATGCTGGGCACCGTCCGGCGGGGGACGGAAGGGCAGCGGGGCGGCGACGATGTCGTTGACGAAGCTGAAGCGACGGGTGAGCGAGCTGGCGGACCTCGGTTCCGCCATCCACCTTCTGCACTGGGATCTGGAGACATACCTGCCGCCGGGGGCGGTGGCCGACCGGGCGTCGCAGCTCGCGCTGCTGGAGCGGATGGAGCACGAGCGGTTCGCGTCGGAGGAGGTCGGCGAGTGGCTGGAGGCGGCGGCGGGAGAGGTGCGGGACTTGCCGCCGGACGCGGACGACGTGCGGGTGGTGGAGGTGACGCGGCGGGACTGGGTGCGGGCGCGGCGGGTTCCGGCGGCCTGGGTCGAGGAGTTCGCGCGGCTGGGGTCGCTGGCGCAGCATGCGTGGCGGGAAGCGCGGGCGGGGGCGGGATTCGGGCACTTCCGCGCCTATCTCGAGCGGCTGGTGGCGGCGCGGCGCGAGTACGCGGGTTTCTTCGCCCCGTACGAGTCGGTGTACGATCCGCTGCTGGAGGACTACGAGCCGGGCATGACGGCGCGTCGGGTCCGTGCGATCCTCGAGGACCTGCGGCCGGCGCTCGTCACGCTCGTGGCCGAAATCCGCACGCGCGGCCGGCCGGTCGATGCCGCGTGCCTTGCCGGGGATTTCGACGAGGCGGCGCAGGAGGCGTTCGGGCGGGCGGTGCTGCGGCGGATGGGATTCGACTTCGAGCGGGGCCGGCAGGACCGTTCGGCCCACCCGTTCACCTCGCCTGTGGCTCGCGGCGACGTGCGGATCACCACGCGCTTCGACCGCCGGCAGGTCGCCTCGGCGCTGTTCAGCACGATGCACGAGGGCGGGCATGCCCTGTACGAGCAGGGGATCGCGGAGGAGTACGCGCGGGGGGCGCTGGGGCGGGCGGCGTCGCTGAGCCTGCACGAGTCCCAGTCCCGCCTCTGGGAGAACGTGGTGGGGCGCAGCCGCGGCTTCTGGACCCATTTCTATCCGCAGCTCCAGGCGCACTTCCCGACCCTCGCCTCCGTGCCGCTCGAAACGTTCTACCGGGCGATCAACCGGGTGGAGCCGTCGTTCCTCCGGGTCGATGCGGACGAGGTGACGTACAACCTGCACGTGATGCTTCGCGTCGATCTGGAGCTGGCGCTGCTCGGCGGCGACCTCCCGGTGGCGGACCTGCCGGCGGCGTGGAACGAGCGGATGCGGGAGTATCTCGGGATCGTCCCGCCGGATGACGCGCAGGGAGTGCTGCAGGACATCCACTGGGCGAACGGGTCGTTCGGCTACTTCCCGACCTACTGCCTCGGGAATCTGGCGGCGGTGCAGATCTGGGACGCGGCGGTGCGGGACGATCCGGAGATGCCGGCGGCGATCGCGCGCGGGGAGCTCGGGCGGCTTCGCGAGTGGCTGGGGGCGAACGTGCACCGGCACGGGCGGAAGTACGATCCGGACGAGCTACTGCGGCGGGCGACGGGGCGACCGGTGGAAGCAGGGCCGTACGTGGCGTACCTGCGATCGAAGTATGGGGAGATCTACGCCCTGTAGGGGGGCTCGGCGGGAGCGCCCGTCCGGTCGGCTCCGGACGGACCGCCCGGGCTCCGGTCGGGCGGGGGCATTGCGGAGCGGATCCGGTCCGGGCGCCGACGGCCGGTGGTGTGAACGGCGCGGGCGGCGGGGGAGGGGAGGGGGCCCGGCGGTGGTCGGGAGGTGGACGGCCGGCGCCGGTTTCGGTATGGTGGGATCGTGCTGCGCCGGCTGCGATACCTTCCGCCGAATCTCGCCACTTCCGCCTCGATGCTGCTGGGCCTGGCTTCGGTCCACCTGTCGTCGCAGGGGCAGTTCAAGATGGCGGCCTGGTGCATCGTCTGGTGCGTCCTGCTCGACAAGGTGGACGGGGCGCTGGCGCGGCTGCTCCGCGCGCAGAGCAGCTTCGGCGTGGAGTTCGACTCGTTCGCCGACTTCTGCGCCTTCGGTCTGGCGCCGGCCTTCCTGGTGGGGCAGCAGGCGCTGGCGCTGCCGGAGTTCGCGGGCGGGGTCGCGCGGGCGGCGATGTACGGGGCGGCGGGATGCTACGCCGTGCTGGCGGCGGCGCGACTGGCGCGATACAACGTGCAGACCGCGGTCCTGGGGGATCGGCTGTTCTTCGGGTTGCCGAGCACACTGGGCGGGGCGCTGATCTCGACCGGGTACCTGGTGGCCGGCCGCCATCTGGCCGGTCGTCCCGAGGCCTCGTGGCTGGTGTTCCTCATCCCGGTGGTGCTGCTGTGCACGGGCGTGCTGATGATCACGACCTTTCCGCTGCCGAAGCTCCGGATGCGGCGACGACCGTGGGTCAACTGGTTCCAGATGGCCAACATCGCGGTGGTGTACGTCGTGGCTCCGCTGATGCTGTTCCCGGAGTACCTCTTCGTTCTGGCGTTGTCCTATGTGACGGTCGGGGCGTATTTCGGCCGTCGGATCGCGCGCGCGACGGAGGGGAACGGGCGCTTGTGCGGCGCCGGGCAGGGGTGATACAAGACGCCCCAGCGGCGGGCCGGTTCCGGGGTTGCAGCCCCGCGGAACCGCCCGTATCGCCCGTCGGCGGATGGGGACGGCGGGGGTTCGGGGGGGGCCGCGTCGCGCCTTCGGACGGCGGGAGGATGGAACGGTCATGGACTACCACGAACTCGAGCTGCACCACCGGCGCCTGACCGAGAATCCGACGGACCCCACCTCGTTCGCGGTGCTGCGGGACTTTTTCGCCCAGAGTGGGCAGAACGCGCAGCTGGCGGAGCTGTACGAGTTTCGCGCCGGGAACCTGGCGGATCCCCGCGAACGGGCGGAGCATCTGTTGCAGGCGGCCCTGGTCTGGATCGACCGCGAGAACAACCGTCCGCGGGGGCAGCGCGATCTCGAGGAGGCGTTCCGGATCCATCCGACGCACGAGGCGATCGGGGACAAGCTGGAGGAGGTGTACCGCGCGGACCAGAACCTGGGCGCGCTGACGCAGCTCATCACGCAGCGCATTCTCGCCGTGGAACAGCTCGGGGAGGTTCCCGAAACGGCGCGGCTGCGGGGGCGGCTGTACCAGAACCTCGGCGAGATCAAGGAACGGGTGGAGAACGATCCCAAGGAGGCGATTCGCTGCTACAAGCGCGCCTACGCGATCGATCCGTCGAACGTGGTGGCGCTGTACCTGGCGCGGGAGATCTACCGCCGGGCGGGCGACCTGCGCAGCGCCTCGAAGTTGTACGAGCTGGAGATCAAGTCCGAGCCGACGGCGCAGCGGCAGGTGGCATTGCTGCGGGAGTTGGCGACGCTGCGGGCGGATCAGATGCAGGATCTCGACGGTGCCGTCGAGGCGCTGGAGCGGGCGACGCAGATCGCGCCGATGGACGCCGACGCGTTGTACGACCTATCGGCGATGTATGCCCGGCGGGCGCAGGGGCCGAACCCGCGGGCGGACGACGGCCGGCGGGCGGCGGACTGTCTGGTGCAGCTGGCGCGGGCGAGCGAGCCGGGTCAGGCCCTGGACTATCTGGAGTACGCGGTCGACCTTTGCCCCGGCCACGACGCCGCGCTCGCCGCGTACGTCGAGATCGCGTTGCAGGCCGGCGCGGCGGACCGGATGGAGCAGCACGTTCGCGGCTGGTATGCGGCGGCCGGCGGTCCGGCGCGGGCGTCGTCGGGGTTGCTGCGGGCGATGGGGCAGGTCGAGTGGGACCTGCGGCGCGATGCGGCGGCGGCGCGACCGTTCTTCCAGGCGCTGGCCGACCGGGGCGATCCGGCGGGGGCGCAGCGGCTGGCCGAGGTGGGCGGCGGCGCGATCGGGCCCGGGGCGGCGCGCGCCGCGCCCCGCGCGGTTCCCCCGGTCGAGGCGCTGCCCGATTTCGTCACCGCCCCGAAGGTCGCCGAGGCGGCCGCCGATGTGGATGCGCTGTTCGGCGGCGACGTCGCGGCGATGCCGCCGGGGGCGGCCGAGGCGCCGACGCGGTTGATGCCGCCGGAGATGGCCGACGAGTTGGCGGGTTCGGCCGGCGCGGCCCCGGCGGCGCCGGCGCCGTCCCCGGAACCGGAGGCGGCGCCGGGCGGGGTGGTCGACGTCGAGCGGCTGCGCGAACAGGCCCAGAAGCTGCGGATGACGGGAAAGGACGCGCAGGTCGAGCAGATCATGGAGCAGATCGTGGCGCAGCTGCCGGGCGACCCCGAGGCGGTGGCGTACCTCGAGCGCCGCTACCGGGCGAAGGGCAACTTCGCCGGACTGCACAAGATGCTGATGGAGGCGGGCCTGTCCCGCAACCTCGCGCCGAACGCCCGCATCATGCGGCTCAAGGAGGCCGCCGCGCTGGCCGAAGGCCGCCTGAACAACCTCGAAGGGGCGGTGACGGCCTGGCAGCGCGTGCTGGCGATCGATCCGCAGCACGGCGAGGCCCGCCGGTCGCTCGAACGGCTGCTGCGCAAGCTGCAGAAGTGGGGCGATCTGGTCGAGCTGATGGAGCAGATGGTGCAGCTGGCGGAGGACGAGACGGAGAAGCTCACGCTGCTGACCCGCATCGCCGGCTTGCAGGAGTCCGCCCTCAAGGACCCCTCCGCGACGCTCGATACCGTCTGGCGCATCCACGCGATCGACGACCGCAACGTCAAGCACCTTCGCAAGATCCAGCAGCTGGCGGAGGCGACCGAGCGGTGGGACGACCTGGCCCGGGCGCTGCAGGCCGAGGTCGATGTCGTGGAGAGTCCGGCCGAGAAGCTGCGGGCCCGCGAGCGGCTGCTGGTCGTGCAGCAGGAGAAGCTCGGCGCGTACCCCGAGGCGCTGGAGACGGTGGACGCGATCCTGGCCGACCATCCCGACCACGTGGCGACGCTGCGCCGGCAGGTCGACCTGCTGGCGGCCACGTCCCAGCCGGACCGCGCCGCCGACGCGCTCGAGGTGCTGATCGGCCGGTTGCCGGACAAGGAGAAGCCCGCCGCGCTGGGGCGGCTGGCCGAGCTGTCGCGCACGGAGCTGCAGGACCTGACGCGGGCCGCCGACGCGCTGCAGCGCGCCTTGCAGATCGACCCCGTCAACGAGGGGGTGCGCGAGGAGCTCCACAAGATGTACGAGGAGCTCGGGCGGTTCCACGAGATCGCCGAGTCGTACGAGACGTGGGCCCGGGCGGTCCAGGACCCCGCCCGGCGCAAGCAGCTCCTCCGTCGCGCCGCCCAGGTGTTCGACCAGCAGGTCGGCGACCTCGAGCAGGCCTGCGAACGCTATGCGATGATCCTCGAGGAGGGCGACGACCCGGAGGCGCTGGAGGCGTTCGCGCGGCTGCACGAGATGCGGCAGGACTGGCCCGCGCTGGTGGACAACGTGGTTCGTCGCGCCGAGCTGGCCCCGGAGCCGGAGGACAAGGCCCGGCTGCTCACCGAGGCCGCCCAGCTCCTCGACGAGCGCGTGGGCGAGCCGGCGAAGGCCGCCCTGCACCTCGAACGGATTCTCCGGGAGCTGAAGCCCGACCATCGCGAGACGCTGAACCGACTGGTCGAGACGTACGTCAAGGCGGGGGACCACGCCGCCGCCGCCCGCGCGCTCGAACGCCTCCGCGACGTGACGCCGGACCCGGAGGAACAGCTCCGGCACTCGGAAACGCTGGCGCAGTGGTACCGCGAGCCGTTGCGGGACCCGGCCAAGGCGATCGCGACCTACGAGGGGATCCTGGCGCAGTGGAACGGTCACGTCGGCGCGATGGTGGCGTTGTCCGAGCTGTACGATGAGACCGGGGACTACGAGAAGCTGCTCCAGGTCCTGCGGGCCCGATCCAAGGCGGCCGACCTGCCGCACGAGCAGGCGGCGCTGCTGCTCGAGGGGGCGAAGGCGGCCGAGGAGAAGCTGCGGGACGCCGAGCGGGCGTGGGGGTGGTACCAGGAGGCCCTGGCGCGCGACCCCGACAACGGCGACCTGTTTGATTCGGTGTGCGAGGCGGCCCGGCGGCTGCAACGCTGGGAGGCGCTGGCCGGCCTGTACGAAGCGGCGGCAACGCGGGCCAAGTCGGACGACGAACGGGTCGAGCGCCTGCGACAGGCGGCCAAGGTCTGGGAGGAGGACGCCCAGCGGCCCGCCCAGGCGCTCGAGGACATCGTCGAAGCGGTCCGCACCCTGCCGGGCGACGACCGGCTGCTCGACGAGGCCGATCGGCTGGCCAAGGTCCACGCCAACTGGGAGCTGATGGGCAAGGCCTACGACGTCTTGCTCCGGCGGGCCGATCTTGCGGAGGACCGCGTGGCCCTGCTCCGCCGGTTCACCGACGTGGTGCTGCAGGACGGCCGCCGTCCCGAGTTCGCGCTCGGACCGATGCTGCGCGCCATGCAGGAACAGCCCGACGATCCCTCGCTGTTCGAGCGGTACGAGAAGGCGGCGCGAGCCTCGGGACACTACGAGGACCTTCTGCGGGCGTACGACAAGCGCTGCCGTGCGGCCCGGGAACCGGCGGAACGGTGGCCGCTGATGATGCGCGCCGCCGAGATCTACGGCATCAGCATGAAGAACCCGCAGAAGGGCCTGCAGGTGCTGGCCCTGGCGATCAACCAGGACGTGTTCTCGGACGAGATGGCCGAGGCGGCGCTCCAGACCGTCCGCAACATCGAGGAGGCCTTGCCGGAGGACCGCAAGGGGACGGGCTGGAAGTTCCTCGTCGCCCACTACCAGCGCCTGGCGCAGGGCTACGACATCACCGACCCGACCCGCATCATCTTCCATCGCCGCATCGCCACCGCCCATCTCGACGGGGCCCACGACCCCGCCGCCGCCTTCGAGGCGCTGCGCACCGCGCACCTTCTGGCCCCGACCGACGAGATGCTGATTGAAGACCTCGAGAAGCTCGCCCGCGAGCACGGCTTCCTCGAGGCGCTCGCCAACCACTACGGCGACGCCCTCCAGCGCTCCACCCGCGTCGATGTCGCCAAGGATCTCCACCGCCGCCGCGCCGCCCTCCTCGAGAACGACCTCGGACGCATCGAGGAGGCCGCCGATCACTACTGGCAGCTCCTCCAGCTCGACCCCGACGACGTCGACGCCCGGCAGAAGATCGCCGCCTTCTACGAGCGGGTGGGTCGCTGGAACGACCTGGTCGTGATCCTCGAGGAGGATCTGGCCAAGGTGCTGTACGACGACGAGAAGGTCGAGCTGCTGCTGCGGATCGCCAAGATCTGGGAGGAGAAGATCCAGAACCGCTACGAGGCGATCGATGTCTATCGCAAGGTGCTCAAGCTGCGTCCCGACGATGAGGCGCTGAGCGCGAAGATCAAGGCGCTCTCCGCCCCGCGGCTGGCGGCCGCCGAAGAGGGCGAGGAACTCGTGGAAGGCTACAGGCCGCCGACCGAGGAGGAGCTGTGGGGCGCGGTCGGCCAGGAGCCGGCACCGGGTGGGGAGGGGGCCGCCGAGCCGGCCGGGGCGGCGGAGGAGGCGGCGCCGTCGCCCGAGGGCGGGTTGGCGGAGGGCGCCGGCCCGGGCGGGGAGCCGTCCGCGCCGCCGGCCGCCGAGCCGGCCGGGACGGCCGCGTCCGCTGCGGAACCGGCGGGTGCGGAGGGGGCGTCGTCGCCGGGCTACGACATCCTGTCCGAGGAGTCGTCGGGCGGCGGGGAGCCGGCGGTGCCGCCGGTTTCCTCCGAACAGGTCGGCGCCGGCCCGACGGAGGGACCGGGCGAGGCGTCGCCCGCAGAAACCCCGCCGGCCGAAGGGGAGGCACCCGGATTGGCCTGGGACGAACGCGACGACTCCGCCCGCGTGGCGCTCGACCGCCTCGACTTCCTCCACCGCGCGCACGAACCGGAGACGGGCGGGACACCGGCGCCCGGGACGCCCGCCGGCGAGCCGGACGCGACGGCACCGTCCGACGTCGGCGGGTCGGAGGGAGCCGCCCCGGTGGTCGAGGAGGACATGGGCGAGGTGGTGACCGGCGAGCTCCAGGTCGAGGAGTTCGAGGAAGCGCCGCCGCCGCGCCGGTCGGTTCCTCCTCCTCCTCCTCCTCGGCGCAAGCCGTGAGGGGCGCCCCGAGCTTCGCCGCGAGCGCGAGCGACGGGGCGACCCGGGGCGTTGCACCGCCGGCACGAGGTGTCGGTCGCGTTCGGTGGCGCCGCAGGATCGGTTTCCCGCGTTGCCGGGGCGTCGCACCGCCGGCGTGAAGCGTCGGCCCATGCGCCCGCGGGTTGGCTCCGGGCGGTGCGATCGAACCGGGGAGAACCCTGGCGCACGGAGGCGCCCCCCGCCTCCCGCTCCCCCCCGGTCGCAGGACCGGGACGACGGGATTCGGGGGTCCCGAAACTACGTCCCCTCGGTCCGCCGCAAGCCGTCTCGCGCGTCCTCGGCGTACGCCCCGGCGGGGTCCAGTTCCAGGCAGCGCCGCCACAGTTCGCGCGCGCGATCGATCTGGCCGAGCCGTTCGTAGGCGAGGGCGAGATTGTAGTAGGCGTCGGCGAACTCGGGGTCTCGGTCGATCGCCGCGTGGAGCAGGGGGACCGCACCGCGCGGGTCGCCGCCGTCAAGCAGCAGGAACGCGACGTTGTAGTAGCCCTCGGCGCGGTCCGGGGCGATCGCCACGGCCTGCTCGTACTGGCGGCGCGCCTCGTCCACGTCGCCGCGGCGGTAGCACAGGTTGCCGAGGTTGATCACGGCCGCCACATGGTGCGGCTCCAGCTCCAGGACCCGCCGCAGCGCCTCCTCGGCCCCCTCCAGGTCTCCGGCGTCCTCCAGCGAGCACGCCCGCTCGAACCAGTCCTCCGCGCGTCGCGGCACCTCGCGCGCCGGTTCGAGACGCGCCACGACCTCCCGCGACAACGCGTCCACCTCGAAGTCGAGCAGCCGCTGGCCCGACTCTCCGTCGAAACGTCCCTCCCCGGCGCGCGTCACCACGATCCGATCCCCGTCGCTGCACACGCGCAGGTCGGAGAGGGGGTGCGTCACCTCCGGCAGCAGCGCGCGCAGTTGCGCCACCACGGCGCGCACGCGCCGGGCGTCGACGCCCGAGTGGACCAGACCCGCGTACGTCCGGACGGCCACCAGGTCCTGGAACGAATAGTAGCGGCGGCGGCCGTCGACGATCGTCGCGGGCAGCACCCCCTCGCGCTGCAACCGCCGCAGCCGGTCCGGCGGAATCCGGAAGATGCGCGCCACTTGCTCCGTGGTGTACCGCTGCCCCATCCAGATGCCCCGCACCGTCCCGGCCGTTCGTCCGGAACGACGGCGAAGAGTACCTCCAGCCTCTCCCGGAGGTCCAGCCTCGTCTTCGGTTCCGGCCGTCCCGCCCGACCGGGTCGTGCCGGCGGGCAACCTTCCCGGGTCGACCCACGGCAGGACCACCACCGTCGCCTCGCGCGACGCCCTTCGGCCGTTCACCGCCGCACCTCCCGACTCGGCCTCCGCGCCGCTTCTCCCCACGCTTCCGGCTCCCCGGCCGTGCACGGCAGCTCCAACCCCACCTCGACCACCACCGCTCCCTCGTCCTCCCGCACCGTCGCGCTGACGCGGGCCGTCCCGGGCGCCACCGGGCACCCCGCCTCGCCCGCAGCTTCGTCGCTCGAAGGGTCACCCTCCCGACTCCCCGGTTCCACCGTCAATCGCCGCTCCGCCTCCTCCCGCGCGAGCCGTACCAGCCACAGACGCAGCAGCGGATGCGCCTCCAGCGTCCGGGCCAACTCCGTCGACCCCATCTGCCGTGCCTCCCGGCCCGCGAACGCCGAGCGCACCCGATCCAGAGAAAAGGTGAAATAGGTCGATCCGAAGTAGGTGGACGGACGCGCCGACCGATCCAGCCGTCCCTCGCTCTGACGTTCCGCGAGCGCCACGAGGCGGCGTACCGACGACGGGGGAATGCGGCGCAGCCGCCGTTCCAACACCAGCGACGGAAGCATCGCTCGGACCGGCTGAGGGTGCTTCATGTGGGCCAGTGTAGCACATAAAACCACATCGCGCGAATTGGCGGGCCGTATCTCATGGAGGGCGTACGAACCGACGGACTTGCGCGGGGGGTGGCGGTCGGGAGGGGAGGGTCGCGTCAGGTCGACCGGTCTCGACCGGGGAGTCTGCGGGCGCGGAATTCGCCGAGGCTTCCCCGGATCTGCTGTTCGATTCGGTCGAAGCCGTGATCGAACAGCAGGCGAGCGACCGACTCGGGGGTCGGGGGGGGCGGGACGCCGAGGATCCGGGCGAGGAGCATTCGGACGAAGCCGGCGATGCCGACTCGGAGTCGAACGACGGCGTGAATGCGTCCTTCGTCGGCGAGGAGGCGGGAGCACTCGGCGATGGTCCGGCGGAGTTCGTCGGGGGGGATGGAGGGGTCGAGGCGCGCTTCGGCGACCGAGGCGTCGCGGATCGGGCAGGCGTCGGTGCGGGCGGCGGCGAGGAAGGCGGTGGGGCGTGAGCGTCGCGGGGGTGGCGGGAAGGGGAGCAGGGCGAGGGTGGTGGGTTCGAGGGGGGGGAGCGTGCGGCTGCGCGCGGCGAGCCACAGGCGTCGGGTTTCAGTCGGCATGGGGGTGGGGCGTTTTCTCGGATCCTTCCGGGTCGGGGGAGCTGCGGCGGATCTCGACGCGTCGAACGCGGCGGGCGTCGGCCTCGCGCACGGTGAAGGTGTAGCCGCGCCAGTCGAAACGGGCGCCGCGTTCGGGGAGGTATCCGAGCTCGTGGAGCACGAATCCGCCCAGGGTGCCGTAGTCGTTGTCTTGGGGAAACTCGGTATGGAGACGCTGGCCGAGTTCCCACAGGGGGACGCGGGCGTCGGCGAGCAGGTGGCCGTCGGCGCCCTCCTGGACCAGCGGTTCCTCGGCGTCGTACTCGTCCTGAATCTCGCCGACGATTTCTTCCAGGATATCCTCCAGGGTGACCAGGCCGCTGGTGCCACCGAACTCGTCGACGACGATGGCGAGGTGGAGGCGTCGTGCCTGCATTTCGCGTAGCAGGGCGGAGATCTTCTGGGTCTCGGGCACGAACAGGGGCCTGGCGCGCACATGCTGCGTCCAGTCGAAGCTCGGCGCGGAGGTCGGCTCGCCGATGTGCGGCAGCAGGTCCTTGACGTGGAGGGTGCCGACGATATTGTCGAGGCGGTCGCGGTAGACGGGGAACCGGGAGTGGCGCGACTCGTTGACCAGGCGCAGCACATCGGCCAGGGGGGCCGCGATGTGGATGCCGACCATGTCCGTGCGCGGCACCATGATCTCCTTGACCGTGGTGTCCTCGAATTCGAGCACCGACCGGAGCAGGTCGCCGTGCCGTTTCTCCAGCACCCCTTCGCGTTCCCCGAGGTCGATCATGTGTTCGATCTCGGTTTCCGTGACGGTCGGTTCCTCGGTGCCGACCCCGGCGCGCTCGGCGCCGCGCACGGTGGCCCGGCCGAGGCTCGAGAAGAGGAGGGTGAGGGGGCGGAGCAGCCGGTCGATCCAGCAGACCCAGCGGATCACCTTGGGTCCCCAGTACGGCGCGGCGCGCTTGGCGAACACCTTGGGGGCTACTTCGCCGAAGCTGAGGAGCAGGAGGGTCATGATGCCGACGGCCGCGGCGTCCGCCCACGACCCGAGGTAGCGGTGGGCGATGCGGGCGCCGAGCACCGAGGCGGCGACGTTGACGAGGTTGTTGCCGACCAGCAGCGTCGACATGATCCGGGCCGGCTGGTCGAGCCATCGCTGGAAGCTCTTGCGAAGCCCGGGACGCTCGTCCTGGATCTGGCGGATGCGCGCCTCCGACAGCGCGGTGAGGGCGGTCTCGGCGCTGGAGAAGAACGCCGAGGCGAGCAGCAGCGCGATGATGCCGACGACCTCTTGCACGGGCACTTCGGGCAAGGCGGCTCGTCCTTCCGCTCCCTGGTTACCACGCGAGGTTCCGCCGGGCAAGCGGGTGTTGCCGGGGCGGGCGGGAACCGTTGACACGACCCGGGCCGCCCGCCTATAGGGACCCCGGCTGCGGTCCCACGGGATCGCAGCCGGAGGAGGAAGCGAGGATGTCCACCAAGATCACCGAGGAGTGCGTCAACTGCGGTGCTTGTGCTCCGGAGTGTCCCAACGAGGCGATCACCGAGGACGAGTCGCTGGGGCGCCACGTCATCGATCCGGAGAAGTGCACGGAGTGCGTCGGCTTCTTCGACCACGAGAAGTGCCAGGAGGTGTGTCCTTCCGAGTGCTGCGTTCCGGATCCGGACCGAAAGGAGACCGAGGAGGTTCTGATCGCGCGGGCGAAGAAGTTGCATCCGAAGAAGGATTTCGGCGCGAACTTCCCGTCCCGCTTCCGCAAGTAGCTGCCGCAGCCGCGCGACGGCGTCTCCGCGAGGTCGGCTTCGCGTCCCGAACTGCTGGCTCTGGTCGAGCGTCCCGCCCGGTACGCGGGGGGCGAGTACGGGGCGGTGGTGCGTCCGGACCCCGGCTCCCTCGCCGGGACCTGCTGCCTCGTGTTCCCCGATGTCTACGAAGTCGGGATGAGTCACCTTGGCCTGCGGATCCTGGCGGCCGAGGTGAACGCGGAGCGGGACCTGTGCGCCGAGCGTGCGTTTGCGCCGTGGCCGGACATGGCTGCGGCGCTGCGCGCTTCCCGCACGCTCCTGTGGGCGCTCGAGTCGGGCCGGCCGGTCCGGGAGTTTGACGTCGTCGGCATCACGCTGCCGCACGAACTGGCTGCGGCCACCGTCCTGGGAACGCTCGAGCTGGCCGGCATCCCGTTGCACGCCGCTGACCGCGGCGACCGCGACCCCGTGGTTCTCGGGGGCGGCACCTGGGCTTCCCACCCTGCCGCGATCGAGCCGTTTTTCGACGCGCTGTTCGTCGGCGACGGCGAGGGGGCGTTGGCGGGCATCGTGCGCGAGGTCGGGGAGGCGCGGCGCCGGGGGGTGCCGCGTCGGCGGCTGCTGGAGCGGCTCGGCGAGCGGCCCGAGATTCTGGTGCCGGCGCTGCGCGGAACCTCCGCTCCCGGCGCCCGCGCCGTGCGGCGTCGGCTGCGCGATCTGCCGGACCGGCGGCCCTATGCTTCCGGCCCCGTCCCCGGCCTGGCCGCCGTCTTCGACCGCGTGACGATCGAGATCGCTCGCGGCTGCGGCGGCGGCTGCCGGTTCTGCCAGGCCGGCTATGTCTATCGTCCCGAGCGGGTGCGCGGGGTGGAAGCGGTGGTCGCGGAGGCGATCGCTTCGCTGCAGCACACCGGTTACGATGAGCTGTCGTTGACCTCGCTGTCCACCGCCGACCATCCGCGCCTCGTCGACCTGCTGGAACGCCTGGCACCCCTCTGCGCCGGGCGCACCGTCGCGCTGGGCGTCTCCTCGCTGCGCGCCCACGGCCTGCCGGACGCGGCGTTGCGGGTGCTGGCCCACACCCGGCGCACCGGCCTCACGCTCGCTCCCGAGGCCGGCACGCAGCGGTTGCGCGACGTGATTTCCAAGTCCGTCCGCGAGGCCGACCTGCTGGACGGCGTGCGGCGCATCGCCGCTGCCGGCTGGCGCCGGGTCAAGCTGTATTTCATGATCGGGCTGCCCACGGAGACCGACGAAGACTTGCAGGGGATTGTCGACCTCGTGCACCGCGTCATCGCCGCCGGCCGGTCCGCGGGCCGCGGCGTGTTCCAGGCGAGCGTCTCGATTTCCACGTTCGTGCCCAAGCCGCACACCCCCTTCCAGTGGGAAGCGATGCCGCCGCTGCCCGAGATCCTCCGCCGCCAGGAGCTGCTCCGGCGGCGTCTGCGGTCGCGCAGCGTCGAGGTGGCGGTGCATGACGCCCGCGGCAGCGTCCTCGAAGCGGTGCTCGGCCGCGGCGATGCCCGGGCGGCCGCCGCCGTGCTTGCCGCGCATCGCGCCGGCGCGTACCTCGACGCCTGGACCGAACACTTCTCCTGGGACCGCTGGCGGGCGGCGCTCGAGGCCGCGGGTCTTCCCGTCGAGCAGGCCGCCCGGGCGCTCGACCCCGACGCCCCCACGCCGTGGGATCACGTCGTCGACGGCGTGTCGCCGGCCTTCTTGCGCGGCGAGCGTGAGCGGGCGTACGCCGCGCGGCCGACGCCGCGTTGCGACCCGTCGCCCGAGCGATTCCGCTGCGTCGCCTGCGGTCTCGACTGCGCCCCCCCGTCCGCGTCGGTCGCCGCCTCCGCGCGGGCGGCGGCGGACGTCCGGCCGTTCGTCTCGCCGTTCTCGTCCCCGTCCGCCTCCGGGGCGCCCGTCGCGTCGCCGGCGGTCTGGTGGCGCATGGTGCTGCGCAAGTCCGGCCCGGCCGTCTGGCTCGGGCATCTCGACTTCGTGCGGGCGGTAGTGCGCGCGTTGCGGCGCGCGGGGTTGCCCCCCGCCTACACCCGTGGCTTCCATCCGCAGCCGCGGCTGGTCGTTGGGGCGCCGCTCCCGCTGGGGTTGCTGGGCCTGGCCGAGCCGGTCGACGTGCTGTTCGAGGCGCTGCCCGCGGAGCCCGCGGCCTGGGCGGCGCGGCTGACGGAGCGGGCGCACCGGGGCATCGAGTTCCTGGAATTGCGAGCGATGGGGGAGGGGAATCCGCACCTGGGGCGGGCCGTGGCGGCCGCCGAGTACCTCGTGGCTGTTCCGGGGTGCGACGAGGCGGAGGCGCGGCGCCGGGCGGCGGCGGCCCGGGCGGCGGATCGCCTGGTCGTGCGCGACCCGCGCCATCCGGCGTGGCAGGAGCGGGACGCTCGCGCCGCCCTGCTCGACGTCGAAGCCGTCGCCGTGGATGCCCGTCTCGGACCGCTCGCCCCGCCGGGGATCCGCTGGGGCCTGCGGCTGGTGTTGCCGGTGCAGGGTTGTCCGCCCGTCGCTCTTCTCGGCGCGCTCCTCCTCGACAAGGCCCCCGGCGCGGTGACGGCCGCCCGGGCGGCGCTGTTGGACCGCGACCGGAACCCGCTGCGCTGATTGTGGTAGGATGGGCGAACCGCGGGACGTCATGTCGCCGCGGCCGCGGGTGGGTTATGAAGGACGGAAGCGGTCGAGCCGACGGCGGTGGGGAACTCGATCGGGTGCTCGTGGAGCGACGGGCGGCAGCCTCCTGGGCGCGCGGGCGCACCCGCCGGGTTCGGGTCACCTACGGCTGCCATTGCGGCACGCTGGCGGGCACCGAGGCGGTCGCGGTGCTGAACGTGCAGGAGCATCCGGAGCAGGCCGAGGAGCTGTTGTCCGGGGCGTTGAACCGCAGCACCTGCCCGGCCTGCGGAGCGGATCACCTGCTGCGGATGCCCGTCACCGTGCACGACCCGGTCAAGCACCGGGTCGTGCTGTGCGCGGGCGAGGGGGATCGGCACCGGGCGTTGGACCTTCTGATCCAGTATCTCGAGGGACTGCGCGACCAGCCCGGCGATTCGGTCCCCGCCTACGCCCTCCAGCCGGAGATCGCCTTCGGCCGGACCGCCTGGCGGGAGCACCTCGAGGCGCCGCCCCGGGCCGCGCTCCAGGCGGAGCAGGCGGCGCTGGAGGCCCGGAGCCGCGAGCTCGACGAGCGCAGCCGGGCGCTCGAACAGCGTCAGGCCGCGCTGGCCGCCAGCCAGCGCGACATCGAGACGGCCCGCGCGGCGATCGAAAGCCAGCGGCGCATCGTCGGCGACCGAAGCGCGGGGCTCGACGCGCGCGAGACGGAGCTGGCGCGCCGGGAGGTCGCGCTGGCCGAACAGCGGCAGCGCCTGGAGGAGGCGGAGCGCCGGTTGCGGCAGGAGCAGCGGGAGCTGCAGCTGGCCCGCGAGGAGGTCGAGACGCTGCGGTCGGCTCTGGAGGACCGCGAGGCGGTGCTGCGGCGCCGAGAGGAGGATCTGGCCGAGGCGGAGGAGCGGCTCGAGCGGCGGGAGACTTCGATCCCGACGGGACGGCCGGAGGTGGTCACGCCGGTGGCGGCTTCCCCGCCGACCCCGGCGTCCAGCGCGGCGGCGGCGCCGGCGTCGCCGGGCGCGGCGGCGGTCCGGGAATCCGGGCCCCCGGCGGGTGGCCGGCCGATGCCCGCGGTCTCCTCGCTCGAAGACCTGCTGCCCGCCCTGTTGGAGAGCCAGGAGGACGGCGGGGAATCGGAGGCGGCGGGCGCGGTCGTCGGACGGTCGGTCGAGCCGGACACCGAGGTCTCCCGCCGCTCGGCGCGAGAGGTGGCGGA
>Ga0068707_1000416_pt1 | contig 27271 bp, 18 predicted proteins | sample YNPNPMetaG_FD_66600 | JGI IMG/M metagenome (GOLD analysis project Ga0068707, IMG submission 66600) | Anoxygenic and chlorotrophic microbial mat microbial communities from Yellowstone National Park, USA - YNP NP MetaG | ecosystem: Environmental > Aquatic > Thermal springs > Hot (42-90C) >... | reverse complement strand
GGGCCAAAGCCAGGACCGTCCTGGATCACCTGGCCCGTTTCACACTCCGTCGGTCGAGGGGGAAGCGGGTGAGAAACAAAAGGCCGACTAAGCTTGTAGGATATCCGTGGTCGAATTCTCTGGACGCGGGTTCGATTCCCGCCATCTCCACCTGCCGGTCATATCAACTTTGACCTTGCACCAAAAAACCCGCCACTGTGGCGGGTTTCTTATTGGAGTGATCTGAATCTGGAGACGTACCCTCATGAAAGAACCTCTATCCAGACGTAGTGACTTTCTCCTGGGAGCCGTCGTTTTCGTTGGCGCTCTGACCCTCTATTGGCATACCCTGGCTCCCTCAGTGGCTACCATCTTCGACGACAGCCTGGAATTTCAGGTGGTCTGCCCCACGCTGGGCATCGCTCACCCCACTGGCTATCCTCTGTATACCCTCTTGGGCCAATTCTTCACTTTGATTCCCCTCGGTGACGCTGCTTATCGCGTGAATTGGATGTCGGCTTTCTTCGCCGCCCTGACCGTGGTATTTATCTATCTCATCGTCCGCATGCTCACCGGGCATGCCCCGTCAGCCTTTTTAGCCTCTGTAGCCCTGGCCGTCTCCCCTATCTTCTGGTCGCAGGCGATTATTGCCGAGGTGTATTCCCTGAACGCCTTCTTCACCGCTCTGGTAGTCTATTTGCTCCTTAGATGGGAGGCTGAACGCTTATCCCTTAATCATTTATGGCCGGCTGCTTTCTCTTACGGCCTGAGCCTGACCCATCACCGCCAAATGCTACTCCTGGCTCCCGCTATGATTCTCTTCTTCTTGTTGACGGTGCACTCCCTCTGCTCATGGCGGATTTGTAATCCACCGCCCTTTAAGCCCATCCTGAGACTTATTCTCCTCTTCCTGGCTCCCCTTCTACTCTATGTTTACATCCCTTTGCGGGGCCTGTACACTTCTTCTCTGGATGGCACTTATCAGAACACCTGGAGCGGCTTCCTTCACCACATCACCGCCAGCGGGTACAACGTCTTTATCACCGGGAATCCTCTGGCTCAGAGCCGTCCCCTGAGCTTTTACTGGCAATTGCTGGTCAGCCAATTTGGGCTTGTAGGAGTCGCCCTGGGTCTGGTGGGCCTTCTCGCCTTGGTGAGAAAACCCAGGCCCTTTGTCTTGCTGGCTGTGGCTTTTGCCTGCAACGTTGCCTTTGTCCTGAGCTATCGTGTGGCCGATATTGAGGTTTTTGCCATTCCCGCTTTCTTACTCTACGCCATCTGGATTGGGAGCGGCGTGGACTTTTTGGGGCAGGCTCTGGCGCGGGTTGCAAAAATCTTCGTCAGGTATCGTCTGCTGCCCGTTGCTCTGTTGCTCCTTCAACCGTTGGCCCTACTCCGGGACAATTATCCCAGGCTCGACCTGAGTCAGCATTGGGCGGTTCATGACTACGGAGTGGACATGCTGAGCCAGCCCCTTGAAAACAATGCCGTCGTCATTGGCATCCTGGGGGAGATGACTCTGCTGAGATACTTTCAATGGACGGAGGGTTTGCGCCCCGACGTCATCACGATCGCCGCTGACCGCGATGAGGAGCGCCTGGCGGCCATTGAAAGCGCTCTGGCGGCCGACCAGGCTGTCTATATCACCCGCCCCGTCCACGGCCTGCCCGAACGCTACAGCCTATCGGCCCTGGGCCCTCTGATCAGAGTGAGGGCTGTGCCCGTCACCACAGCTCCTATCCCTCAGCATCCGCTGACCGTTGACCTGACCGATGCGTTGCGCCTGACAGGTTATGACACAGCCATCATGTCGCCTCATCGGCAAACCACCCTGCGCCTCACCCTGCACTGGCAGGTTCTGGCCCTGGTGGGTGCCGACTACAAGGTCTCGGCCCGTCTCCTGGATGGAGAGGGGAACCAGGTGGCCCAGACTGACAATGTGCCCGTCCATAACACCTACCCCACCAGTCGCTGGAAGATGGGCGAAATCATCGCCGATGTCTATGACCTGGCCATTCCGCCTGCCACGCCGCCTGGTCCGTACCGCCTGCTGGTTATCCTGTATGAACCGGATACCCTGGCCGAGGTAGGGCGAGCCGAACTGGGGACACTCGATGACAGTCACCTGATGTCACCTGAGCTTGACAAATAATTTCTGAGAGATATAATTCTCGTAAAGACAGTTCCTGTAGAGGGTCATCGCCTCCTAGATCGGAATCCCATGAGCAGAATCTACGTCGCTCTGGACCTGGAGACTACTGGTCTGCAACCTGAGCATGACGCCATCATCGAGATCGGAGCGGTCAAGTTCCGCCAGGACGAAGTGCTGGAGACCTGGTCCAGCCTGGTCAACCCTCAACGCCCCATCCCTCACAAGATTATCCAACTGACAGGCATCACTCAGGCCGAGGCCAATCAGGCTCCGGCTCTGTCCTCGGTCATCACCCCCTTGCGGAGCTTTGTCAGGGATTATCCCATCGTCGGCCACAATGTGTCCTTCGACCTGGGTTTCCTGAAACGCCATTGCCTTTTTCTGGACAACTCGACCATTGATACTTTTGAGCTGGCTGGAATCCTTCTGCCCCATGCGGCGCGTTATAGCTTGGGCACTCTGGCTGACGCTTTGAACATAACCTTCCCTACCCGGCACCGCGCCCTGGATGACGCCCTGGCTACCAAGGACCTCTTCCTGGGGCTTTTGCAGCAGGCCTCCCAACTGGACCTCAGCGTCATCCGTGAGATCAACCGTCTGGCTGCCAGGAGTGACTGGTCTCTTAAACCCGTCTTCCAGGACCTGGAGCGCGAGAAGGTCCGCTTCGCCTTCACCGGCAGCATTGGTCAGCAACTGATGGCCAAAGGAACCCTGGACGGGGAAGGCTCTCTGGGCCTGCTCTTCACCCCAAAAGACAAAGAGAGGCCCCTCCAGCCCAAAACGGAGCGACAATTGTTGGACGTGGACACTCTGGCCGCCATGCTGGAGGAGGGTGGCGATTTCTCCGCCAGGTTTCCCGGCTACGAGTATCGCCCCCAGCAGGTGGAAATGCTCCGGGCTGTGGCCGAGGCCTTCAACCAGCGCCAACACCTTTTGGTGGAGGCCGGCACCGGTACAGGGAAATCCATCGCTTACCTGTTGCCGGCCGCCCATTTCGCCGTGCAGAACGGCGAGCGGGTGGTCATCTCCACCAACACCATCAATTTGCAGGACCAACTTTTCCTCAAAGACATCCCCGACTTGCAGAAAATACTGCCTTTTGAATTCAAGGCGGCCCTGCTCAAAGGGCGCACCAACTACATCTGTCTGCGGCGGCTGGCCACCTTACGCAGCGCCGCCAATCTGTCCGTTGATGAACTGCGGGTGCTGGCCAAAGTCCTGGTCTGGCTGCCCAGCACCATGACCGGCGATCAGGCGGAATTGTTTATGCCCACCCTGGAGGAGCGCCTTGTCTGGAATCGAATCTGCTCCGATTCCGAGAACTGCCTGGCCGAGCGGTGTGCTTTTCGACAGGAAGGCAAGTGCTTTTTCTATCGCGCCCGGCAGCAGGCAGAGAGGGCGCACCTCATCATTGTCAACCACGCTCTGCTCCTTTCTGATGTAGCCGTAGAAAACCGGGTGCTGCCCGACTATCGCTACCTCATTGTGGATGAAGCTCATCATCTGGAGGACGCCACCACCCAGCAACTGAGCTTTGAGGTCAACCTGCGGAGCATCCAGCGGTTGTTTTCTGAGTTAAGCCAGAGGTCCGGACCCCGACGCTACACTGGCTACCTGGCCGAGGTCATGGCCCGCTGCCGCAAGGGCGTGCCCGAGGCCATTGAGCGCGAGCTGGAAAGCTATATCCAGGACCTGCACCGGGAGGTGGAAGCCGCCGAGCGTAACCTCTACGAGTTTTTTGAGGCTCTGTCTCTCTTTTTGAAAGAACACGGCCAGCCAGGTGGCGAATACGACCAGGCCATCAGACTGACCAATGGCCTGCGGGTGCAGCCTGCCTGGGCCAATGTGGAAATCGCCGGAGATAACTTTTCCCTTCATCTCTTCCGGTTAAGCGATGGTCTGAGACGGCTTTATAGCGGTCTGGGGGACCTGGAAGGTTATGAGATCTCCGATTATGAGGACCTGCTGCAGGGGTTGATGGGCTATCACCAGCGGTTGGAGAACCTGCGCGAGCAACTGAACGCTCTCATTGCCCAACCCTCCCCCAGCAGCATCTATTGGGCCGAGATCTCAGCCAATGACGAAGAAATCTCCCTTCATGCTGCGCCCTTGCACATTGGACACCTGGTGGAGCAACATCTGCTCCAACCCAAGGAGTGCGTCATTCTCACCTCGGCCACCCTGTGCACCGACGGCGATTTTAGTTTTATCAAGGAGCGTCTCAACGCCCGGGAGGCGCGGGAGTTAGCCGTCGGCTCCCCCTTCGATTACGTCCACTCCACGCTGCTCTACCTGGTGGACGACATCCCTGAGCCCAACCAGCCCCATTACCAGAAGGCTGTAGAACAGGGGCTCATCGCCCTCTGTCAGGCTACACGGGGGCGCACCCTGGTTCTTTTCACCTCGCACAGTCAGTTACGCAACACTTCCAGAGCCATCACCCGAGCTCTGGCAGAGAACGATATCGTCGTCTTCCAGCAAGGGGATGGTTCCTCACGCCGTCAACTGCTGGAGAACTTTCGCACCACTCCGCGTTCAGTGCTCCTGGGCACACGGAGTTTCTGGGAAGGAATTGACGTCATAGGGGAGGCCCTCAGTTGCCTGGTCATCGTCCGACTGCCTTTCTCTGTGCCCAGTGATCCCGTCTTTGCTGCCCGCAGCGAAACCTTCCAGGACCCCTTTACCCAGTATGCGGTGCCGGAGGCCATCCTGCGCTTCCGCCAGGGCTTTGGTCGGCTCATCAGGAGCAAGACCGACCGGGGCGTTGTGGTGATTTTCGACAGGCGGGTGCTGACCAAATCCTACGGCCGGGCCTTTTTAAACTCTTTGCCGGAGTGTACGGTCAGGCGTGGCCCTCTGGCGGACCTTCCCGTTGAGGCTGCCCGGTGGATTGATGGCGAGGCCCCGTACCAGCCGGGCCTGGGTTTGTGAACAGGCGCAGGCCAGGCATTTGACAGTTGTCGGCGGAAGGCTTATAATCTCATCAAAGGTTCTTACCTTCCTGCGAAGCTGAGAGGCAGTGAGGGTTTGTCTAAAAATCTATCAAAGGCCACGAAGGAAAAGGTAGTAACTATGATTGACGTGAATCAATTGAGAAAAGGCGTCACGTTCGAGATGGATGGGGAGCTTTATCGCGTCCTCGACTATCAACACTACAAACCTGGCCGGGGTAACGCCATTATCCGCACCAAGCTGCGCAATCTGCGCACCGGTGCGACGATTGACAAGAACTTTGTCTCCGGCGACCGGGTGCAGGACATCCGCCTGGACCATCAAACCGTCCAGTATCTCTATAACGATGGCGATTTCTACTACTTCATGGACACCAAAACCTACGAGCAGCCCAGCCTCCCGGCTGAGGTTCTGGGCGATGCGGTGAACTACCTGACTGAGGGGTTGACGCTGGAATTGTCCACCTACGAGGGTGAACCCATAGACATTGAATTGCCCGTCACCGTCGAATTAGAGGTCGTGGAAGCCCCACCAGGTTTCGCTGGCGATACAGCCACCAGCGCCACCAAACAGGTCACCCTGGAGACTGGTTTGAAAATCCAGGCCCCTCTTTTCATCGAAAAGGGAGATCGTGTCAGAGTAGATACCCGCACCGGTGAATATTTGACTCGCGTATAGGAGCTACCTCACCCACCACCCGACGGCGTTGCCGTCGGCAACCCCCGGCTCTCCCTTTGTTGCAGCGGAAGCCGTCGCCTTATAGTATTGCCCGCGAAAAACTATCACCATCGCGAAGATTTTTGTCGTAGGTCGGATTGGCAATCCGACCTGCTTCGGTTGCGGCTTGCCGCGCTATGAATTTGGCGGCATTGCAGGCACTGGTCACCCACCCTGCGGTTGCCTGCTTTCCGCACTCAAGCAGGGGCATAGCGGCGCTATGCCCCTACTCCAACTCTCAAAAACGCTTCCGGAAACGGATAGGATCGCCATGGATGCGAAATGTAGGCTTAGAGAGGGAAAGGTCAGGAGAAATCCAAAAGGGGCAAAAGCTGATGAGGGGCAAAAGCCTGGACGGTGAGTGGGGGCAGCAGTTACCTCTGTGGAGCAGCCCTCAGGTCGGATGGTTTCTCCCAACCAGACAGATCTACCGGGTCTCACAGATCACTGCCTACATTAAAGAGTTGTTTGACAGCGCTGAGGCCTTGCAGGACCTCTGGCTGGAAGGCGAGGTCTCTAACTACTCCCGGGCGGCTTCGGGGCATGTCTACTTCACCCTCAAAGACGAAGAGGCCCAGATCCGCTGTGTGATGTGGCGTTCGCAGGCCGAGCGAGGAACTTATCTGCCCCAAGATGGGGAGGCTATTCTCGCCCATGGCCGCATCTCCGTCTACGAGGCGGGAGGCCAGTATCAACTCTATGTGGACGACATCCAGCCGGCGGGCGCGGGCCTTTTGTACCTCCAATTTGAGGCTCTCAAAGCGCGATTAGCGGCCGAGGGCCTCTTTGACGCCGGGCGCAAGCGCCCTTTGCCACCTTTCCCCCGCCGCCTGGGAGTCGTTACCTCGCCCACGGCCGCAGCCTTACGGGACATTATGAACGTTCTGAGACGCCGCTACCCGCTGGTTGAAGTTGTGCTCTCCCCCACCCTGGTTCAGGGCGATGAAGCGCCGCCTCAGATTGTGGCTGCCCTCGACGCTCTCAACCGGCACACAGACGTGGACGTCATCATCCTCGCCCGGGGCGGCGGTTCCCTGGAGGAACTCTGGGCTTTCAACGATGAGCGGGTGGCGTGGGCCATCTACACCTCTCGGGTGCCCGTTATCACCGGCGTGGGCCATGAGACCGACTTCACCATCGCCGACTTTGTCGCCGACGTGCGAGCTCCCACCCCATCGGCAGCGGCCGAAATGGCCGTGCCCGATCGGCAGGAGCTACGAGAGACGGTGGAGAATTGGCGCTCACGCCTGGCTCAACTCATGCGAAAACGCATCGAGGAAAAACGCAGAGCCTTGCAATACCGGGTCCAGGTCCTGCGCCGTTTCTCGCCTCAGGCCTACATTGATAGCTACCGCCAGCGCATTGACGATTTGATGCGTTCGGCGCTGGCTGGCCTGAAACACCGCCTGGCTCTGGCCAGGGAACGGCTGCGGGCCCTGGACAGCCAGTTATACACCCTTAGCCCCCTGGCCACGCTGGAGCGAGGATACACCATCACCAGACACCTGGGCACAGGGAAGGTGGTGAGGAGTATTACCCAGGTAGTGGCTGGAGACCGGGTGGAAGTGCAGGTGAGGGACGGCCAGTTCGAGAGCATCGTGGCCCAGAGGTAGAAGCGAAAAACGGGGCAAAACCTGCCGGAGAGATGCTCTAATGGGGCCAGGTCCTCAGCCAGCGGCTCAAGTCGCTGGAAGCCTTCGGCTGGGCATCCGCCTCCGTGGACGCAGGCCGACGGCCGGCTTGAGCCCTACAGGTGCGGTTTTACCGCTCAAACGGGCGAACTCATAGAGCTAATAGTAACGAGTCCCAGTGGGACGGTCTAACCTGACAACATCCACTGCTTTGGGGCCTCTGCGGTCTTGTTCAATGGAGAACTCGACCCGTTCGCCCTCTTCCAGACTCTTGAATCCACCCCCTCGAATGGCCGAATAGTGGACGAAAACATCCTGGCCCTCGTCGGGCGTGATGAATCCATAGCCTTTGGCGCGGCTGAACCATTTGACAATGCCGGTCTTCCTCTCAGCTTCCATAATTTCTCTCCTTTTATCAATTGTCATAATCTGTTCTCAACAGAAGTAGCACAGGATTATCCAGACTTAAAAGAAAAGCCGTCAGGCATGGAAAGCCTTGACGGCCTAGTTTAGAGCGACTCCTTCCTGTAAACTTAGAAGTGCATCCGGCCAGTGTTCTGTGCTCGCAACGGTGGAAATAACTTTTCGGTGGTCTCCCCATTCATGCGGAGCTATAGCTCACCGGCATGACGCTCTGCCTATTTCCGTGTAAGACTTGCATACCTTGAGTTATATTATAGCATTGAAATAAAGGCCCGTCAAGATGAAAGCGAATTGGCGAATTGGGGCTGGCGACTGGAAGGGGTAGAGCGGCGCTCTGCCCGGACGTCGGCCTGCGCCGACGCTCAGCGTCCACGTCGGTGGGCGCCCGGCCAACGGCCCGTCAGGCGCGGTTTTAATCGGAGTCGCCTTAAGTTCACGCCTGTGGAAAAGGGACTGTAGGGTCTTGTTCAGGGTACTTTGGAGAGAAGGAAATGGAGATAGAGAACCTGTCATTTGAAGAAGCTTTCAGGGAATTGGAGGCAACGGTACACCGTCTGGAAGAGGGTGACTTGAGTCTGGAAGAATCCATCGCCCTTTTTGAACGGGGTCAGGCCCTGGCCCGACACTGCGGTGAGAAATTGGATAAAGCCGAGCTCCGAATAAGCCAGCTTGTTCCCTCCAGCGGACAGAACGAAGGCGGCTACGAGACCGTGCCTTTTGAAGGGGAGTGAGCGAAATTGGGGGAACATCAGGTCCTGGCATGGAACGGGTAATCGCACTGCTGGCTACAGAAAGGGGCCAGCGTTTGGATAAGTACATCGCTCAGCGCATACCTGAGCTCTCCCGGTCGCTGGTGCAGAGGCTGATCAGCAAAGGACTGATCACCGTCAATGGGCAAATGGTCAAGGCCAGCCACAAGGTAGAAGTTGGCGATGCGATTGTCCTGTGCCTGCCGCCGCCAGAAACCCTGGAGGTGCATCCGGAGGCCATCCCTCTGGATATCGTCTACGAAGACGCGGACCTTCTGGTCGTTAACAAGCCGGCCGGCATGGTTGTACACCCGGCCTGCGGCCATCGAACCGGCACACTGGTCAACGCTGTCCTGGCTCATTGTCCCGAAATGGCTGATATGGAGGACATCTGGCGGGCAGGAATCGTCCATCGCCTGGACAAGGAAACCTCGGGTCTGATTATTGTGGCCAAGAACCAGGCTGCCCGCCAGCATTTGCAACAACAGTTCAAACGACGGGAGGTCAAAAAAATCTATCTGGCTTTGGTGGAGGGACATCTGGAACCGGCGCAGGGGCTGATCGAGGCTCCCATCGGTCGTGACCCCCGTCATCGTAAGCGTATGGCTGTGATGAAAGAAGAGAGAGGGGGGCGCGAAGCACGAACCGCGTATCGGGTGGTGGAGTACTTTTCCTTGCAAGCCGGTCGGACGCCCCGCCTCTACACGTTGGTTGAAGCCCGGCCTGTGACTGGCCGCACCCACCAGGTGCGGGTTCATTTCGCCTTTATCGGCCACCCCCTGGTGGGTGACCCTGTTTACGGCTCCCGCAAACGGCGTTCGGCCGCCATTGACGGCGATGGCCTGCCACTCTCAGGCCGGCAGTTCCTCCATGCTCAACTCCTGGGCTTTCATCTGCCCCATTCCAACCACTATGTCGAATTCAGAGCCGAATTGCCGACCGACTTGCGAGAGGTGTTGGAAAAGCTGCGCACAAGGTGACCGTCACCCCCGGCACGAAGGAAAGGCATGACTTCCAGCAAACAGCAAATAGCTCAGGCCGCAGGCATTGTGATCATCGCTTTTGCCCTCAGCCGCATCCTGGGCCTGGCCCGCGAGATGATCATCGGCCAGCAGTTCGGGACCAGCGGTGAGCTGGATGCGTATCTGGCTGCCTTCCGCCTGCCCGACCTGCTCTTCCAACTGGTGGCTGGTGGGGCCTTGGGTTCAGCCTTTATCCCTACTTTCAGCGGCCACCTGGCCCTGGGGGATGAGCGAGGGGCGTGGCGCCTGGCCAGCGCGGTGACCAATTGGGTTCTTGTCCTCCTCAGCGCCCTGGCCCTCCTGGCCGCCGTTTTTGCCCCCTGGCTGGTCGGCAGAGTCATAGCGCCGGGGTTTGCCCCGGCCAAACGCGCCTTGACCGTTCAACTGATGCGTCTGATGCTCCTGTCTCCGATTCTCTTTGGCGTCAGCGGCATCGTCATGGGTGTCCTCAACTCCTACCAGCATTTCCTGCTGCCCGCTTTAGCCCCTATCATCTACAATCTGTCCATTATTGGCGCAGCCCTCTTTCTGAGCCCTTTGTGGCGTATCCACAGCCTGGCCGTGGGGGTGGTCGTGGGCTCCCTGCTTCACCTGGCCGTTCAGGTCCCTGGTCTGGTCAGGAAAGGCTTACGCTATTCCCCCATTCTGGGCCTGGGAGACCCCAGTGTACGAGAGGTGGGGCGGCTGATGGCGCCCCGCGTGTTGGGTCTGGCTGTGGTGCAACTTAACTTCCTGGTCAACACCATTTTGGCCTCAGGCCTGGCTGACGGCAGTCTGGCTGCCCTGAATTTCGCCTGGCTGCTGATGCTGCTGCCTCAGGGTATCTTTGCCCAGGCCCTGGCTACGGCAGCTTTTCCTACCTTCTCCGAGCTGGCGGCCAAAAGACAGATAGTCGAGATGAGAAGCACCCTCTCGGCCACCCTGCGCGCCATCCTGTACCTGGCCATTCCTGCCAGTGTGGGCCTCGTGACCCTGCGCTATCCCATCGTCCAACTGCTTTTCCAACGGGGAGCTTTCAAGCAAAGCTCCACCGAGGCTGTGGTCTGGGCTTTGCAGTTCTACGCCCTGGGTCTCCTGGCCCATGCTGTGGTGGAAATTGTTACCCGCGCCTTTTATGCTCTGCACGACACCCTGACTCCTGTCCTCATCGGGGTGGGAGCCATGAGCATCAATGTCGTCCTGAGCCTGATCCTGATCCGACCTCTGGCTCATGGTGGACTGGCTTTAGCCAACTCCACGGCCACTTTTCTGGAAATGGGGGGACTGCTGTGGGTCATCCAGAGGCGGCTGGAAGGTCTTGAGGGTAGCCGTCTGCTGGATTTCACCCTGCGCACCGTTTTGGCTGCTGGCCTGATGGGCCTGGGGGTGAGTTGTTTTGCCGCCAGGATGCCCGGGCAGAGTCCCATCATCGTGGGTGGGGGAGGGATAGTTCTGGGCGGATTGATCTACTTCCTGATGACCCTGGTTCTGGGCTGGAGGGAAGTGAGAGCGCTGTGGCAGCGAAAGTCGCCACTGCCGAATCTCCTATCTTGCAAATTCGTTTTAAGGAGGTATCAACCCATGAAGCGAAAGATTGTATCCACCGATAAGGCACCGGCCGCTGTAGGGCCCTATTCCCAGGCGGTACGTGTGGGCGATTTTGTCTTCGCCGCCGGGCAGGTGGCCATTGACCCTGCTGCCGGCAGGCTTATCGAAGGCGATGTGGCCGCCCAAACCCGTCAGGCGCTGACCAACCTTTCAGCCGTGCTGGAAGCAGCCGGCAGCTCTCTGAGCAGCGTGGTCAAAACGACTGTTTTCCTGAAGGACATGGGCCAATTCCAGGCCATGAACGCCGTTTATGCGGAGTTCTTCCCCTCAGACCCGCCAGCCCGTTCGACCATCGCCGTGGCCGCGCTGCCCCTCGGCGCTCTGGTGGAAATCGAGGCCATAGCCGTCGCTGGCTAAGGACGAGCCCCCTTCCCTCCAGCGGAGGGTGCTGAAAAAGCCTCCACCAGGACTTGTAGAACAGGATTTATCCTGTCGCCATACCCGCTACAGTGGTGATAAGATATTGTTTTTATGGCGGCGAAGCCGCCGCCATAAAAACAATTCTTCTTTTACCTCCACCGCCCAGAGGGGGCGTCTCTCCCCGACTTTCTCAGCAGCCTCTAGTGAGAGTGGCCAACATCCCCCCCTGGAGTCAAAGGCTTCGACCACAGGACCTCCGTTTGCCTTTTGAGAAGAAATTGAGTATAATGTAACCAAATCGGAGGGAAGAGGGAAAAGCTCAAATGGAAAACCAAGACCTTTTGCCAGAAGAAGGGAGGGAGACAAAAGGCGAAGACTTCTATCCATCCATGGCAGAACTTTTGGAACAGAGCTATGCCTATCGGCCATTTCAGCGGGGTGATGTTCTGCAAGGAGTGATTGTCAGCGTCAGTCCCACCGAAATCCTGATTGACATAGGCTCTAAAACAGAGGGAGTGGTGTCCAGCCGGGAATTGGAGCGCATGGGCCCGGAAGTGATGGAGAAGCTCAAGGTGGGCGATGAAGTGCCAGTCTATGTCCTCAATCCCGAAGACAAGAACGGGAATACGATTCTCTCTCTCAGTCGGGCCCAGTTGGAAAAGGATTGGCAGACCGCCCAGAAACTCTTTGAGGCTGGAGAGTGTTTTGAGACTACGGTGAGCGGTTACAACAAAGGAGGGCTTATCGTTCGCCTGGGCAAGGTGCGAGGTTTCGTACCTGCGTCTCAATTGGTGCCTCCCTCTCAGAAAGCTCAGGAGGCGCCCCAGAGTAATGAAGAGCGTTGGGCCAGGATGGTGGGTCAGCCGCTGCGGCTCAAGATCATCGAATTAGATCGGCGACGCAATCGTCTCATCCTCTCCGAACGGGCGGCCATGCGAGAATGGCGCAAACAGCAGAAAGAGAAGCTGTTAAACGAGCTCCAGGAAGGGGACATTGTTCGAGGGCGAGTCAGCAGCCTCTGTAACTTTGGAGCTTTCATTGACCTGGGTGGGACTGATGGCCTAGTCCACCTCTCCGAACTCTCCTGGGAACGGGTCTCGCACTCCAAAGAGGTACTCCGGGTGGGTGAGGAGGTAGACGTCTATGTCCTGAATGTGGACCGGGAGAAACGCCGCATCGGCTTGAGCATCAAACGATTGCAGCCTGAACCATGGAGCCTGGTTTCCGAGAAGTATGCCGTGGGGCAACTGGTGCAGGGCACGATTACCAAATTGACTGATTTTGGGGCTTTTGCCCGCTTAGACAATGATGAAATCGAAGGTTTGATCCACATCTCCGAGCTCTCCAAAGACCCCATCACTCATCCTAAGGAAGTGGTCAGGGAGGGCGATGTGGTCACTTTGAGGATCATCCGCATTGATGCCAACCGACGGCGGATTGGGTTGAGCCTTAAACGGGTGGCGGAGGAGGAATACGTTGACCTGGATTGGCGCGAAGGATACCCTTCAGACCTGGCCGAGGGAGAGCCAGATGCGGAATACGGGTTATCCCCTCAGGAAGCTGGCCCGGAGGAGTACGAGGCCCTTCTGGAAGGTTAGCCCCCCGCCTGGTGATGGATAGGCTCCCATGAGCTGAGCAGCGAGCGAACGCCCTTGGGAGCGGAATACGGATGAGGAGCAAGATTCGAGGACACAGGCTATGGCAGACAAGTTTGACAGATTTACCAAGAGAGCACGACGAGTCTTGACCTTAGCTCAGGAGGAAGCCCAGCGCCTCAATCACAATTATATTGGCACCGAACACCTTCTGCTCGGTCTGATACGGGAAGAGAACAGCGTAGCGGTCAGAGTGCTCCAGGAACTGGGAGTAAAGCCGCAGAAGGTGAAGGACCTGGTGGAGCGAACAGTGGGGCAGGGCCAGCGGACCATGCCCGGTTCCAAGCTTACCTTAACTCCGCGCACCAAGCGGGTGATAGAGCTGGCTGTAGATGAGGCGCGACGCATGGGCCATCACTACATTGGTACCGAGCACCTCCTGCTGGGTCTGGTGCGTGAGGGTGAAGGAGTAGCTGTCAACGTCCTCAGAAGCATGGGGGTCAATCTGGAAAAAGTCCGCGCCCAAACGGGGCGCTTGCTGGCGGAAAGCCCGGTTTACGCCGGCCAGAAGAAAAAAGGGAAAGAACAGCGGACCCTTTTGGTGGACCAACTGGGCATTGACCTGACCGCCAAAGCCCAGGAGGGCAAGCTGGACCCCGTCATCGGCCGCCAGAAAGAAATTGAAAGAGTGATCCAGATTCTTTCCCGGCGAACCAAGAACAACCCGGCCCTGATTGGCGACCCGGGTGTGGGTAAGACGGCCATTGTTGAAGGGCTGGCGCAGCGCATCGTAGCCTGCGAGACGCCGGAGCCCCTCCTGGACAAGCGTGTCCTCATGCTGGATGTCGGCTCCCTGGTAGCCGGCACCATGTACCGGGGCCAATTTGAAGAAAGATTGAAAAAGGTCATCGAAGAAATCAAAGAAACCCAGAGCATCCTCTTCATTGACGAACTGCACATGCTGGTGGGAGCCGGTGCGGCGGGCAGTTCTGTTGATGCTGCCAATATCCTGAAGCCTGCCTTGTCGCGAGGGGAATTGCAATGCATTGGCGCCACCACCCTGGATGAGTATCGCAAATACATTGAGAGCGATGCGGCCCTGGAGCGTCGCTTCCAGCCCGTCTTTATCGAAGAGCCCACCGTCGAAGAAACCATCGAGATCCTGCGGGGCATCCGGGAGCGTTACGAGGCCCATCACAACCTGCGGATCACTGATGAGGCTATCGAAACGGCTGCCCGTCTGTCGGCCCGCTACATTAGCGACCGTTACCTGCCCGATAAAGCCATTGACCTCATTGATGAGGCTGCCGCCCGCGTACGCATGTACAAAGCTCCCCAGGCCCTTGATTTGAGGGAAGTCTTTGCCAACCTCAAGGCCATCCAAAGAGAGAAGGAAGCAGCTTTCAACGCCCAGCGCTACGAGGATGCGCTCAGCCTGCGCGAACAGGAAGAAGAATTGGAAGCCAGGCTGGATCAGTTACGTCTGAGCTGGCATTCCATGGCCGATAGCCTCCAGGTCACAGCCGAAGATGTGGCTGAAGTGGTCTCCATGTGGACGGGAATACCCGTGACACGCATTGCTGGCGAGGAAACAGAGCGGTTGCTCCACATGGAAGAAGCCCTCCACAAACGCATAGTCGGTCAGGATGAGGCGATCACTGCCATCGCCAAATCGGTGCGGCGCGCCAGGGCCGGGCTGAAAGACCCCAAAAGGCCCATCGGATCCTTCATCTTCCTGGGACCGACCGGTGTGGGCAAGACGGAACTGGCCAAAGCTCTGGCGGAATTCATGTTTGGCACCGAGGAGGCTTTGCTCCAGTTGGATATGTCCGAGTTCATGGAGCGTCACACCGTGTCACGCCTGATAGGCGCTCCACCCGGTTACATCGGCTATGAAGAGGCCGGGCAACTGACGGAAGCCATACGCCGCCGTCCTTATTCTGTGGTCTGCTTTGATGAAATAGAAAAGGCCCACCCTGAAGCTTTCAATATCCTCCTCCAGATCATGGAGGATGGCCACCTCTCGGATGCTAAAGGCCATAAGGTTGACTTCCGCAACACGATCATCATCATGACGTCTAATATTGGGGCCGAACTGATCAGCCGTCAGACCTCCCTGGGTTTTCCCGTGAGCCGGGATGAGGCTAAGAGCCAGGAAGAAGCCTATAAGGAGATGAAGGAAAAGCTGCTGGCCGAGTTAAAACGAACCTTCCGACCAGAGTTCCTCAACCGCGTGGACGGCGTGATGGTTTTCAAAGCCCTGACCAGAGAGGAGATCAAACAAATTGTTGACCTGGAGCTGGACAAAGTGCGGGAGCGGTTGCAGGAGCATCGGATTGAGTTGGAAGTGAGCGAGGCCGTCAAGGAACATCTGGCCCAAGAGGGCTATGACGCTAATTTCGGAGCCAGACCCCTCAAGCGAGTCATCCAACGCCTGATCGAAGATCCGCTGTCCGAAGGGCTGCTGGCCAATGAATTCCAGGCAGGCGAGACAGTGCGGGCCGATCTGGAGGCTGGCGAAGTCAAGCTGCACGTGGTAGAGAAAGCGAGGAGGGGCAACGGAGAAGGGGTGTTAGAAGCGCTCCTGCGCTAGCTCTGGCCCAAATTGATGGATCCTAGTGGAGAGCAAAAGGCTCTCCTTTTTTTCTTCACAGAATTGACACAATAGCTTAGTTCACAGTTGAGCGTTTTTATGGTATACTTATAGCAAACCTTCCGTGCGCCGTGAAATGGGTTTATAAGGATATTGACGTCCAGGCCAAAAACGGGTAAAATAAGAGCAACAGGGCAAAATAGCTGACAAAAACTAATAGAGGAAAGGAACACTACTATGGCGAAATCAAGGACAGAGCAAATGATTGATTGCCTGAAGGATTTACAGGTCAGCACCCCCGACATCGAAGCCTCGGCTGTGGTCAGCGTGGATGGTCTGATCATGGCTTCATCTCTGCCCGCTGGTGTGGAGGAGGATCGAGTCTCAGCCATGTCGGCAGCCATGCTCTCCCTGGGTGAGCGCATCGCCACAGAGCTGGGACGGGGTTTGCTCGATCAGGTTTACATCCGAGGCGAGAACGGCTATGTGTTCTTAATGTCCGTAGGAGAGGAGGCGGTCCTGACTGTTTTGGCCCGTCAGCAAGCGAAATTGGGCCTGCTCTTTCTGGATATGAAACGCACGGCCCAGGAATTGGCCAAAATCGTATAAGGGCCTGGACAACAAGAACGAGGAGGTAGCAACTGTGTCAGACAAAAGCGGGTTCTACTATCCCAATAAAGGGGGCCGCATCTCCTTGATCGCCCTGGAAGAAGTGATGGGTAAAAATGGCATCAACGCCATTCTGCATATGGCCAAACTGAGCCATTTTATTGATAACTATCCTCCTGACGATCTAAAGCGCGAGTTCGATTTCGCCGATTTCGGGTCTCTGAACCAGGCTTTGGAAGAGATGTATGGTCCGAGGGGAGCTCGTGGCCTTGCCCTGCGCATGGGGCGAGCTGCTTTCGCCCATGTGATCAGAGATTTCGGCTCCATGGTTGGCATGGCTGACCTGGCTTTCAGGGTGCTGCCTTTGAGCACCAAATTAAAAGTAGGCGTCAGAGCCATGGCTGAAACCTTTACCAAGATCAGTGACCAGATCACCCGCGTCGAAGAGGATGATGAAAAATTCACCTATATTATTGAACGTTGCCCGGTATGCTGGGGGCGGAAGACCGATAGACCCGTCTGTTTCCAGGCCGTCGGACTGCTGCAAGAGGGTCTGCGCTGGGTAAGCGGAGGGAAGGATTTCAGAGTAGAGGAAACGCTCTGTATAGCTAAAGGAGACCCCACCTGCACTTTTATCATAGACAAAGAGCCTACAGGCTAAAGTCTGCGGAGGCCACCTGTTCTACATCAGGAGCAGGAGATTGGAGTGGGAGAATGAAGAAAAGCAAGATCCTGATTGTCGAGGATGATCTGGACACGGCGGATATGCTGCGTGTCTATTTTGAGGCTCAAGGATACGAGGTTCTCACCGCAGCCTGGGGCGGCGATGCTCTGGAGATTTGCCAGAAAACGCTGCCGGACCTGATCATCCAAGATATCAGACTGCCAGACATTGACGGCTATGAGATTTGCAGACGCCTGCGTGATAACCTGCGTACCAGTCAAATCCCCTTCATTTTCCTAACCGAAAAGAGGGAACGAGAGGATAAGATAGCTGGTCTGAGGCTGGGAGCCATTGACTACATCACCAAACCCTTCGATGTCCAGGAACTCCGTCTAAGAGTACGGAACGCACTACGCCGGGCCGGGTATGAGAGCCTGGTCAACCCTTTAACCGGCTTACCCGGTGGTAGATTGGTTGAAGAACAGTTAGAGCTTTTACTGGGGAAAAGTGAGTGGGCAATCTTAAGCATTGGCGTCAACGAATTGGACGCTTTTAACGAAGCTTACGGCTTCGTGGCAGGAGATGATGTCCTGCGAGCTGTGGGTTTGATTTTGAACAATACCGTCGAGGAAGCAGGCACCCTTGAGGATTTTGTCGGGCATCCAGGAGGAGCCGGTTTTATCATCATCACCGTGCCTTCTAAGGTGGAGGAATTAAAAGATAAGGTGGTGACCCGTCTGACGAGAGCAATCAATTACTTCTATCCTATCAAAGATCGAGAATGGGCTCAGAAACGCATCCAGGAGTCTCCCGGGGATGAAAAACTGGTGCCCTTAATGTCCATAGCGGTCAGTATAGTTACCAGTAAAGATGCTTCTTTCACCAAAGTCCAGCAGATCAGAGAAGCGCTGACCAAGGCCAAACGTGTCAATTACTACCCACCATAGGCTCTGGAACGTGAGCTTGTCCGAAAACCCCAAAAGCCACCAGGCCTTTTTGGGGTAGACTTGAACTAAGGGGCTCAAGTCGCGCCTCTGGAGCCTTGGGCTGGGCGTCCATCTCCGTGGACGCAGGCCGACGGCCGGCTTTAGCCCTCCAGGTGCGGTTTGAACTTGCGCCGCCGAAGCATGGCTTCGGCACTCCAAATTGCTTAGCTGGGGACGCCCAACCCCAGCTCTCATTGTCCCCTCTGGGGCGGGGGTGTCCCCCGCCTGACCCTGCCCCCCAAAACAAGAGAGCTGGGGACGCCCCACCCCAGCTCTCATTGAAAAAGGAGGAGAAGAAGAGATTATTTAAGCGGCGTGGCTCCTTCCGACCCTACACCAACTCCCAGTCACGCTTGACCAAGGAAGCCATACCAAGAACCGCTTTGGCTATATCATATCATTGTTCTAACTTTGTTGCTAGACGCCTGCCCTACGGTTACCCTACGAGAAGTCTACTCTAACGTGAAGAAAGTGTGAAGTCTGTGGACACCGAAAGAGCCCGAGAAACGGAGAACCATCTCACTCCAGCAGAATCTTTTGCCCCTCTGCCAATCCTTCCACAATCTCTGTCTCGCTCTCATTGGAAAGCCCCGTTACCACCTCGATCTCCCGAATGCGCTTACCGTCCAAAACCCTCACCACCTTTCTGCGCCCGATGGGCTGGATAGCCCGATTAGGTACCAGCAACACTCCTTCTTTCTCCAAAGTGATGATCTTCAGATTGGCGCCCATCCCCAGACGCAAGGCCAGGTCCGCCGGGTCAAACTCCACCACGGCCTCGTAAACTGTGCTGCCCCTTTGGGGCGAGGCCGCTGGAGCAAGGCTCACAACAGTGCCGGACAGGATTTGCCCCGGATAAGCGTCCAGGCGGATCTCCACCCTTTGGCCAGGGGCGACCTCAGCCACGTCCATCTCGTCTATCTCGGCCACAATTTGCAGGGAGCTCAGGTCAGCCATGACGACCACCGGCCGGTAGGCTGATATCATCTCCCCCTCACCCGCTTCCACACGCACGACCGTACCCGCCCAAGGCGCTATCAGCCGCGTCTCCTTCAGTTGGGCCCTGGCGCGTTCCAGGCTCAGTTGGGCCAATCCCACCTGTTTTTCCAGAGCTATCAGCTCATCTGTTGGAGGACCCTTGACCAGCCGCTCATAATTTCTGCGCGCCATCTGGTAATCTATGGTTGCCTGTTGGAGAGCCAGAGCTTCCGGGCTGGTCTGGGCGTCTTTCCGCGCCGCAATCTTGTCATAGGCAGCCTGAGCTACCTGTTTGGTCAGGGCAGCCTTGCGCAGATTAGCCTGGGCGATTTCAATCTCTTCGGGACTGGCTCCGGCTCTGGCCTTATCCAACTGCAATTGTCGTATCTCGAGGTTCAGCTCCGCCTCCCTCACCTGCCGTTCAACATCTGGCGCTTCCAGCTCCAATAAAAGCTGTCCAGCCTCTACCCAATGGCCTGCTGACACAGCCACTTTTTTCACCCGGCCCCCAAGGGGTAAGGCGAGCTCGACCTGGCGGGCTGATTGCACCTTGCCCGTCGTCTCCACCGTGGCCGTGATGGCGCCTCGTCGCACGACAGTGCTGGCCACCCTTCGGCTCAGGCCAGCCCGATACCAGCCATAGCCCCCCAGCCCGGCAGCCAGGACCAGAATGCCCATCACGATCACCCTCGCTTTAGTCATGGTCACGATAGCCTCCCACTAAAAGGACATGGCTCGCTTCGTCTACCTCAATCGCTGCACCCGAAATATCCATCAAAATGACCTGGCTCAGCCAATAAGGTCCAGGAAACCCATGAGCCCAGACCCCATCAAAGGGCAATGTCATGACCTGGAGGCCCACATCCAGAGAAGCGTAGGCCACTGTGCTGGCCACCTCATTCCCCTGGCTGTCCGCCAGGGTGCCGGCCAGAGCGAACTCGCCGGCCCGGGCCACCTTGACCCTGGCATCCACCAGCAGGCGCTCATACCGGCCATCGCCGTTGACATCCTGACCTCGGGCGGTATAAAGGCCAGCCAGCGAGGCCGATCGGGGCGAGACAGGTACCAATATCTCTGCTCCCCGCTCAAACTCTCGACCCTGCCAGCTCCCGTGCGCTGAGACGAAGAGCGGATAGTAACCACCCATATTAGCGTCGGGATAGATGCCTCCGTACACTCCATCTCTGACAGCCTGATCGTGGTGAGCACCATCGTCCAGAAGGGAGATGCTTTCGGATAAACCATCCGGTCTGACCACTTCAGCCTTAACCGCTGCCCCGGTCACTGGCCCACCAGGTGTGATCAACGTGGCGGTGATGATCATCTCCTGACCCCACTCGTACAATTCCGTATCTGTAGACAGGGTCAAGGTCAGTTTGCTTTCCAGAGCAGCCCAGGCACTGAAAGAGATGGGCCGTGAGCCGTCATCCTCTCTTGCGATGACCATCTGCCACCGGCCAGGGCTGGCTTCCTCGACGACGTAACTCTCCAGGTGGGTCATGATGTCCGTGCCGAGACTCAGCTTCTCAGCCTCACGCTCGTCAATGCGCCTGCCCCGGGGATCAACCAGGGTCAGAGACAAATCGCCCTCATCCCAGGTGAGGTGAAAACGGGCTGGACCTCTGGAATCAATAGCCACTGTCTTTGTGACAACCTGACCGGCCGAGAGATGGCCCTCTACAAAGGGGGTTTGTACCTGCATGGCTTCCGCTTTTGCCGAAGCAGGAGCCAGGCGGGATGTCATATTTCCGGGAGCCCTTAACTGATTTCTCAGGTAAGTGTTATAAGTCTTATCAGGCCACAGGTACGAAGGAAGGTCAAGCAAAGAGATGTCAGTCCCCCAACCGTGCAGGTCGGCTGTGGTGATGGGGTAGATGCTGGGCCCAACCAGGGCGTGGGCGCTGGCCAGGGTGACGATACCATCACCAGGGGGCAGATGTAGAGGCAAACCCTTGCGGTTATTCCAGGGAGAGCCCCGTCCCTTCCTGTCAATCTCACGGTAGTCGCCAGCGATCAAATAGTAAGGCACGTCAGGGCGGGGGTGATGCGCGCGGTTGAAAAGCAGGGCATGCTCTGGGCTCAACTCCTGGAGGGAGGGCATGCCAGGATCACGGACGATGCGGCGCAGCAGGTAACCGTGCCAGAGGTCAAGGCCAGCCTGGGGTGTGCCCAGCATGAAGACCTGGGCCACATCGCCACCGTACAATTCCGATTCGAGATAGGCCCGCGCCACCAGCCCGCCCATGCTGTGAGCAATCAGGTTGACCTGGGAAGCACCCCTCTCGGCCCTGGCACGCTCTATCGTCTCCTTCAGCTTCTGAGCGTTCCGGTACAGATTGTACTCAGGGCCGATGCCTGCAGCATAGTACACGGGGAATCCATCGTCTTCCAGCCAGCGGGCCATGTACCTGAACTGGCTTTCCTCCACTCTTTCACTATCCTGCCAGCCGTGGACCAGGACAACGGGCAGAGGAGGCGGAGGCAACTCCCTGGGCTGACTCAACACACTCACCCCACCACCCAGGGTGCCGAACCAGAGGTCGCCCTGGGAGCCGACCGCTATGGCGCTGACATAGTCTGTGGCCAGGCCATTCCTGACGGTGTAAGTCGTCCAGTTGACCCCATCAAAAACGCTCACTCCCCTGGTTGTGCCAAACCAGAGGTGTCCCTGAAAATCGCAGGCGATAGCTTTGACCTGGTCGTTGGCCAGACCATCGGCGGCGGTGTATGTCCGCCAGCTCTGGCCATCGAAGGCGTTGACCCCATAGTCGGTACCGACCCAGACCCAACCTCTCCCATCCACAGCGATGGCATTGATATGGTCATCAACCAGTGCCGAGTTCGCGGTCGAATAAGTCTCCCAGGCCCGACCGTCGTAGCGGCTGAGCCCGCTGTCGGAGGTGCCGACCCACAGGGTATCGCCATCTGCTGCCAGGGCGGTGAGCCAGAAGCTGGCCAGGCCAGAATTGACCGGGGTAAATGTCTGCCAGCTTTGACCATCAAAGCGGCTCACTCCGCTGCCATCGGTGCCAACCCAAAGGTTGCCGGAGGAATCCATGGCCAGGGCAGTGATCCAATCGCCAGCCAGGCCGGAGTCGGCGGTAGTGCAGGTAGTCCAGCGGGTGCCGTTGAAGTGGCTCAGGCCCCCCCCATAGGTGCCGGCCCACACCCCATCATCGCTGTCTACGACTACAGCCGTCACCCAATCGTCGGCCAGGCCGTGTCCGGTGCTGTAGGTGAACCATCCCTGGCCGTCGAAGCGGCTCACCCCGCCGCCGAAGGTTCCTACCCAGACGTGACGATCGCCCTCAACGGCAATGGAGGACACAGCATTGGAAGCCAGCCCGTGATGGGTGGTGTAGTTTGTCCAGACAAAGGCATCGTCTTGAGTCTGGGCCGGCTGCGCTCCGCAAAGCATGACGGCTACCAACACGGTTTGGAGAAAGCCGAAGACAGACCATTTCCTCATCGCTCTACTCATATCGCAACGTCTCCGCCGCTGGCAGCCGGGCTGCTCCCAGGGCAGGGCCAAGGCTGGCCAGGGTAACCAACAGGATGGTGAAGAGGAGGCTGGTCAAGATCAGACGGGCAGTGAACACGAACTTGAGTTGGAAGAGCAATCTCCCCATCTGGGTCACGAAGAAGTGGCCAGCGGGATAGCCGACGACCGCCCCCAAAGCCCAGCCGGCCAATCCCAGGGCCAGGCCCTCGGTCAGAAACATCTGGACCAGGCTGGCGTCTTGGGCCCCCACAGCGCGCAGCACCCCGATTTCACGGCGGCGCTCCAACACACTCAAGGTCAGAGTGTTCATCACCCCGACGGCTCCGATAAGGGCCACGATGGTCACCATCACGCTCAGGCCGATAGACAGGACCCTGCTCTGCTCCAGGGCACTCTGGAACTCGCGATAAGCGGCCACAGTGCCCGGTCGCCAACGGCGGAATTTGCGTTCCAATTGGCCCAGGATGCGATTCACTCCTTCCGGTGTATGCTCGTCTAGTTGCAAGGCGAAGAAAGAAGCGCGACCCCAACGCCCCGAAAGACGATGGGTCACGTCCACAGGCAGAAAGACTTTGGCTGTCACCGTGCTGCCCAGGAAGATGCTGTAGTCATCAGCGATACCTACCACACGGAACGTCCTGGCCGCATCGCCTGCCTGGACCTCGACCCTGTCACCCAGGCGTAAGGCGCGGGCAGCAGCCAGGTCGGCGGAGATGACGATGGCGTCGGTCTCACCCTCCTGGTACCAACGGCCGGCAACCAGTTGATAACGGTAGAGGGTGGTATGGGCCGGCAGACCCCACAGGCGGGCCTGGGCAAATCCCACCCAGCAGTCGTCTAGAGACCAGGGCTCCACATAGCGGACGCCAGGCACGGTCCGCAGCATGGCCCCGAAGTGGTCATCCACCGGCTCATTGAAATAAATCCAGGCATCGGGGGCATAGATTTTGAAAATCCCTTCAATGGCCTGGCTCACCGAAGCGTTGGTGCTCTGGGCGGCAAGGTAGGCGGCTGTCGAGAGGGCGATGACGGTGAGGGTGAGAGCATGGCGGGCCTGGCGGCGGGCCAGGTTGCGCAGAGACATAGCCACCAGGGAGGGCACCCCTCTCACCCGGCGCAGGGCTCTATCTAAAAGCCCCTGGCCATAAGTTGAGGTGATCCCATAGCCAGCCAGGGCTTCTCCCACGCTGATGGCCGTACCGGACCAGGTTGGTCCCAGCCCGGCCAGGAGAGTGACACCCAACCCCACCAGAACGCCCAGGCCGAGCGCCTGCGGCGAAAGGCGGAAAGGGACCTCGACATTGGCCAGGCGGCCGATGTAAGCCGTGAGGAACCATTGGCTGATCGAGCCGATCCAGAGGCCGGAAATGGTGCCAGCCAGGCCGTAGAAAAAGGTCGTCAGAAGATAGACCCTCATGATCTGTCCACGGGTGGCTCCGAGGGCCTTCATGATGCCAATTTCTGGCACCCCTTCGGCAATGAGGGCCGAAAGGGTGTTGGCGACCAGGAAGCCGCTCAGAACCAGCCCCAGGGCTGAAAATAAGAACATCAACAGGATCAAGGTGTCCAGTTCACGCCGTCCCGGATAATCCAGCGGGTCACGCACCTGTGGCTTGCCATGCGGCAGGCCTCGTTTGGCCATGAGGCGCTCGATCTCTTCCACCGTTTCAGCGACAGCGCTGAAATCACGGACCTTAACCAGCACCTGATTACTGCCAGCAATGCCCAGCATTTTGCCGACTGTGATGGCCGGGGCGTAGGCCACAGAGAGGTTGGTCAAAACAGAGGAGAGGTAGTTTGGGCTCTGGGCAAAGCCGCTGATGGTCAGGTGGTGTTCTGCATTGTCTGGCCCGGCCCGGTAAGTGATGTCCTGGCCCACGGCCACTGGTGCGACCTCTTTGACCGAGACCTCCAGCAGGCATTCATCCCAGGCCGGGTAGCGACCCTCCTTGAGGGTAATCTGGTTGACCTCCATGCCCCCAAAGTCGGCGATGCCGATGAAATAAATATCCTGCCAGGTCTCTCCGACCTTCCACTTGGTCCAATAGGTGGTGCGCAACTCTGCCCTGGCCACGTTGGGGATAGCCTCCAGGGCCCTCTCTAAACTGTCCGGGGCATCCCCAACCCATAGGGTCACGTCAGCCTGGGAGCTATGTTGGAAAGCCTGGGCCTGGGCACGGGTCAGATTTTGGGCTGTGGAGACAATGGTGACGATACCAGCCACCCCGATGAGGATCCCCAAAGCGGTTAAAGCTGAGCGCAGTTTACGCCCGGTAATGTCCCGGTAGGCTTTACGCAGGATGCCAGACATAATCAATATTCTACCACGACATGGCTCTGGAATCAAAGGGTGAAAATTCCGTAGAGGGTTGGTTGAGATTGCGTGTAGAAGTACTTTTTTACCATTGCACGTTGCCTGGTTATATAGTATAATCGCTACAGGGAGTGTAATCAGAAGCCTGTCAGCGTTTGATGGGGCTGTGCCAGGGGTAACCCCCGGCAACAGCACAGAGCTGCACAGCAGAGGTAGGGGTAGAGGCCAGGCACAGCCCTGCCCCTACGCGAGGGAAATGGCTTTGATAGAAGAACTGCTATCTGAAAATGCGGCCCTGAAGGGGGAGAACAAAGCCTTACGGGAACGCATAGCGGCGCTGCTGGCATGGCAAAAGATAGCCCAGTCGCTGACTTCAGAACTGCGTCTTGAGCCCTTGCTCACGAAAATCCTATCCTCAGCCCTTGAAGTAATGGGGGCCTCCACAGGCACGCTGCTTCTCATTGATCCGGCCACCGATGAGTTAGTCGTTGAAGCCGTTGAGGGCGGAGAAGAGGTCGTCCTGGGATGGCGGATGGCTCAGGACAGGGGAGTTGCCGGCTGGGTTGTGAGTCACTGTCGCCCGCTCGTTGTCAAGGCCGGGGCGGAGCTGGAAGGCTATGACGAGGGCCTGGGAAGGATCGCTGACTTTCAGAAAACACCCCTCATTTGCGTGCCGCTGCTGACCAGGGGAAAAGTCATTGGCGCATTGGAGATCCGGAATAAGCGCTCAGGGGAGCATTTCAACGACAATGATCTTGACTTCCTGACGACCCTGGCGGCCCACGCCGCCACGGCTATCGAGAACGCCCGCCTGTATCGCCACCTGGAGGTGGAAAGGGACCGAATGGCCACTTTGGAGAAAGCCGTGCGCAAACGCCTGGAACGCGATCTCCACGATGGGCCAGCCCAATTGCTGTCAGCCATTATCATGAGCATTCAGTTCGCCAGACAAATCCTGACCAAAACCCCTGAGAAGCTGGACAAATTGAGGGAGGAGTTAGGGGAATTGGAGCCGATGGCTATCAAAGCGCTCAACCAGATACGCACCATGCTTTTCGATTTGCGTCCGGTCACCCTTGAGACCTATGGTTTGGCACCCGCCCTGGAAGCGTATGTCGAGCACCTGCGTCTGGCCAGCGACCTGGCGGTCAATCTGGAGATCGAGGATTTCTCTGAGAGACTGGATGCTCGAGCAGAAGCCGCCATTTTTGCCATTGTGCAAGAGGCAGTCAGCAATACCAGGAAGCACGCTCACGCCAGCCACCTGGAACTGAAGATAGCGAAACAGGATGGGAATCTGATAGTCAGTATACGTGACGACGGGCAAGGCTTTGACGTGGCGCAAGTGAATCGCTCTGACCGGGCTGGAGGCCTGCTCAACATGCGAAGCAGAGCGGAAATGCTCCATGGCCAGCTCTCCATTAAGACGGCCCTCGGGCAAGGCACTCTGGTCAGGCTGACAGTACCCCTCCAGATCTGGAGTGGAACGGATTCTGGCGAGATGGAAGGATAACTCTATGTCGGTTATGCTCCGCCTGTTACTGGCCCATATGTTAGGCGACTTTGTCACCCAACCGCTGGTGCTGGTTTCCTTAAAGCGTAAGGGATGGCGAGGAATCATCGTTCATTCAGCCATCGTGACCGCCTTCACTCTCGCCCTGGCCTGGGGACAATGGCCCCATTGGTGGGCCTGGAGTCTCCTGCTGGGCCTCAGTCACGCTTTCATCGAGCACTTTCGCACCTTTTACGTCAAGAACGGGGATCGCAAAGGACTTTATCATTTCTTGCTGGATCAGGCTGCTCACCTGGGGGTCATCGTCTTGATTGCGGCCGTAAGCGTCCATTGGCGGCCTGCCGAGTTAGCTTCCCTCTTCAATGGTACAGCCTCCCTCGAAAGTCAGCTCATCGTCTATCTGATCGCCTTGATATTTCTGGTCTGGAGCGTGCCCGTCCTCGAAGCAGAGATGACTGTTACTCTGACCGGGTACCTTGACGGGGTCGTTGGAGGCAATAGCCTGCGCATCCGGCCAGGTGATCGTCTTTTGGGGGCCCTGGAAAGGTTAGCAGCCGTCAGTCTGGTACTGGCCGGCTGCTTCTACCTTGCCCCTGTCCCCTTCTTGCTTCGTGTCTATGTACAAAGAAACCAGTGGTGGGGTCAGAGCTCAAGAAATTACTTTATCACCAAAACAGCCCTCAGTTTCCTGCTGGCCACGGCTACCGGCTTCATCCTGCGCGCCGTGCCCCTGGTATCTATTCAGGCCGATTGAAATCGCCCTCTTTGGACGCTTCGCGCCCGGTGTCGGCCTGCGCCGACACCCCTCATCGGCACAGGAACAAAAAGGTCGGCGAAGGCCGACCATCGGCCTGCGGCCCAAAAAGGTGACTTCAGTCACCGCCTGTTCAGGCCGATTGAAATCGCCCTCTTTGGACGCTTCACGCCCGGTGTCGGCCTGCGCCG
>Ga0068707_1000414_pt1 | contig 27286 bp, 24 predicted proteins | sample YNPNPMetaG_FD_66600 | JGI IMG/M metagenome (GOLD analysis project Ga0068707, IMG submission 66600) | Anoxygenic and chlorotrophic microbial mat microbial communities from Yellowstone National Park, USA - YNP NP MetaG | ecosystem: Environmental > Aquatic > Thermal springs > Hot (42-90C) >... | reverse complement strand
GCTCACTGGGATACTGGGTCGCGGCGGCATGGGGACCACCTACCGGGCGGTGCGCGAGCGCGACGGCACGGCCGCCGCGGTCAAGGTACCCCACGAGGGGTGGCGCGCGGACGCCTCGTTCCTCGCCCGCTTCCTCCGCGAGGGGAAACTGGGTGAGCAGCTGCACCACCCGCGCATTGTCAGGATTTTCGAAGCTGGCGAGGAAGGTGGGCAGCCCTTCTTGGCCATGGAGCTGCTGCAGGGGAAGACCCTCAAACAGCTGCTCCGGGAGGAAGCGCCGCTCGCTTTGCGAAGAGCGCTGGAAATGGCCCGCGACATTGCCGAGGCACTCGACTACGCCCACGCCAAGGGCGTCGTCCACCGCGACCTAAAACCCGAGAACATCATGGTGATGGGCGACGGGGTGCTCAAGGTGATGGACTTTGGCATTGCCCGGGTGGCCGGCGAGGCGGGGCTCACCGCCTCCCACTCCTTCCTGGGGACACCGCTCTACGCAGCCCCGGAAATGGTGGAGGCCAAACGCATCGATCACCGAGCAGACCTCTACGCCCTGGGCATCATTCTCTTCGAGATGTTGGAGGGGACCGTGCCCTTCACCGCCGACTCCCCCTATCGGGTTCTCAAGATGCACATGGAGGAGCCGCTCCCCTCGGGCTCGGCGCTCCCGCGGCCAGTGCCACCCGCCGTGTGGCAGGTGGTGGAACGGCTCTGCGCCAAGGATCCGAACGATCGGTACCCCACGGCCGCCGCTCTGCTCGTGGAATTGAACCGGCTGCTGCAGCACTTCCCTCAGTTGGAGGGCGAGCGTGGCTGAGTCTCCCTACAAGGTTCAAACGCTCTTGACCGTCGGCAACGAGGTGGTGATCCTCTGGGAAGACGGCCACGAGTCGTTCTACCCCGGGCGGGAGTTGCGCCTCGCCTGCACCTGCGCGGAGTGCGCCGGCGAACAGCACCTGTTCGGTCGGGCCACGTTGCCGGCCCGCCGGGAGCTTACTGAAGCGGCGTTTTCCCCCGTAGCAGCCCGGCTGGTGGGGAACTACGGCGTCCAGGTCACCTGGGGGGACGGCCACGACCACGGCATCTACCACCTCTCCGACCTGCGCTCTGGCCGCTGGCGTGCCGCATTACCACCCGCTCCAGACTCCCAAGGCGATCGCCCTTGACCTCGGCCCGAGGCCGAGAGGGGAAAGCCTCGTCGTTGCCTGCGGACCTCCTTTGTTGTTTTTTCCACGCGGGGAAAGATGGGTCAACCCCCCAGTGGTGGCCGGGGTCGTACCACGTCACCTGCCGGCGAGGCGCGAGGCAGCCTGAGCCACGCCCGAGCGGTGCCCTCCGCACCCCTCCTCGGGCCGGGAGCGCTCAGTAGGCGTGCCGGTGCCGCCAGAACCGCAGCAGGGTCAACCAGAGGATCTTTAGGTCGAACCCCAACGACCAGTTGTCGATGTAGTAGAGATCGGCGGCAATGCGCTTGCGGATCGAGCTCTGGCCCCGCAGGTCGTTGACCTGGGCCCACCCGGTAATCCCCGAGCGCACGCGGTGCCGCGACATGTACTCGGGGTAGCGCTCGCGGAAGCGCGCGACGAACTCGGGACGTTCGGGGCGCGGCCCCACCAGCGACATTTCCCCCTTGAGGACGTTGACGAGCTGCGGCAGCTCGTCCAGGGAAAACCGGCGCAGTACCGCTCCCACCCGCGTGGTGCGGGGGTCGCGACGAGCGGCAAAACGGGGGCCGGTCCCCTCCTCGGCGTTGGGCACCATGGTCCGGAACTTGAGGATGAGGAACGACTGCCCATCGAGCCCCATGCGTTGCTGCCGGTACAGCACGGGGCCGCGGTCCTCCAGGTAGATGGCCACGGCAATGACGAGGAACAGCGGCCACAGGAGGAGCAGCGCCAGGCCCGCGACCACCACATCGAAAGCCCGCTTGATCAAGCGGTACCAGCCAGCCAGGGGGATCTGGGTGAGGTTGATCACGGGAATGCCGTCTAGATCCTCCACACCAGCGTGGAGGGCAAAGTACTGGAGCAGGTCAGGGACGACCCGCACGTCCAGGAGGAGCGGCTCGGCCCGCTTGAGCAGGCGCACCGTCTTGTGTTGGACGCCGATGGGCAGCGCCACCCACAACGTGTCCACGCGGTAGTCGCGGGCCACGCGCTCCAGCTCGTCCAGGGTGCCCAGTACCGGCGCCCCCGAAAAGGTGGCGCCCGCCTTCCCCGGATCGTCATCCAGAAAACCCACCAGGTCCAGCCCCAGCTCCCGGTGTTGGTTGAGCTTGGCCGCCACGACCCGCCCCAGCTCCCCGGCACCGGCGATGAGGGCCCGCTGTCGCCGCTTGCTGGAGGCCCACACCCGCGACATCACGGCCCAAAAGAGGAGACGCGACACGCACAGGAGGAGCACGTCGAGCAGGGCGAACAGCCCCAGGGTGAGCCGGGAGTAGGTGAACTCGCGGTAGAACCCCAGGCCAGCGGCCAGCACCACCATGGCCACCGCCACGGCCACGCCAATGGCCACGCACTCCTCGACCCGCGAGCGGAGCGGGCGGCCGGTGAGCAGGCCGCGGAAGTAGAACACCACCGGCCACACCAGGGCAATGATGGGGAACAACGCCAGGTACGGCTCGAAGGGCGGCACGCCCTTGGTGACGGGCAGGATCTCGATGGTAAACCGCAGGTAGAAAGCGGCCAAGAGCGCCAGGTACGTGGCCAGGAGATCGGTGACCACCAGGAGGGCTCGGTTGATGCGCAGCTTCTCGCCGATCACCGCGTCCTGCTCCCCGGAAGGATCCGTTCCAACAAGTACGAGAAACGGCGCCGGAACCGTTCGCGCGAAAAGCTCTCGGCGCGCGCCCGCAGGACTCGCGCGTCCCACTCCCGCGCCAGCACGCGACGGCACTCGGCGGCAATGGCCTCCACCGTTGCCGCTCGGGCCAGCGCCCCGTGCTGCCCATCCACCACCACGTCCGCCGTCCCGCTCCCCACGAGTCCCACCACTGGTGTGCCGCAGGCCAGCGCCTCCACCGTGACGATGCCAAAATCCTCCACGTTGGGAACCAGCAGGAGCGCCGCCCGGCGGTACTCGTCGCGCAGCCGCTCCCGGGAGATGGTACCGAGAAACTGAGCCCCCCGGGGGGCCTGCCGTTGCAGCGAACGGCGCAACGGGCCGTCACCCACGATGCGCACCTCCAGGCCGAGCTGGGCAGCCACCGCCATCCCCACGTCCACCCTCTTGTACGGAACCAGAGCCGCCACCATCAAGAGGTGCTGCCCCCGCTCCCCACCCGGGGTGAAGAACTCGGTGTCCACGGGGGGCGGGATGACCTCCGCCTCGCGTCGCCAGTAGTGCTGGATGCGCCGGGCAACGAGCTGCGAGTTAGCCACGAAGTGGTCCACGCGGGCCGCCGACACCACGTCCCAGGTGCGCAGCCACTCCAGTTGCGCCCGCACCAGTGGGCGCAGCGGCGCGAAGACGGTGACGAGGTACTCCTCCCGCTGATCCCACAGGTAGCGCATGGGGGTGTGGCAGTAGCAGACGTGCACGGCCCCCGGCGGGGGGATCACCCCCTTGGCCACGCAGTGGCTGGAGGAGATGACCAGGTCGAAACCGTCCAGGCGAATGCCGGCCACAGCCGCAGGCATCAGGGGCAGCAAGGGTCGGTAGAAGCGGCCCCCCAGGGAGAGCCGTTGCAACGAGGAGGGGTGGATGGGGTGGCTGGCAATCTCGGCGGATACGCTCCCCGGCCGGTACACCACGGTGAAGATGGGCGCCTCGGGGAAGAAGGCGCCAATCTCCGCCAAGACCAGCTCCCCACCCCGCATGCCCGTGAGCCAGTCGTGGACCAGGGCAACCCGCATCAGGCCTCCTGCTGCACGGCCCGGTAGACCGCCAGCGTCGCCTCGGCGGCGCGGCGCCAGCCGTACTGACCAGCGGTGTGTCGCCCGCGCTCGGACAGCTTCCCGCGCAGCTCCGGCCGCTCCAGGAGGCGCGCCACAGCCGTGGCGATGGCGTCCACGTCGCGGGGGTTGACGCGCACCACCGCGTCCTCGGCAATCTCTCGCAGGGCCGGCACGTCGCCGGCCACCACCGGCACGCCGCACCCCATTGCTTCCAGCACCGGCAGGCCAAAGCCCTCGTAGAGCGTGGGGTAGACGAACACCGTGGCTCCCCGGTAGAGGGCCGCCAGCTCCTCTCGTTCCAAATGACCCAGGCAGCGCACCCGCTCCCCCAACCCCATGCTGCGGGCGCGCTCGGCCAGGGGTCCCTCCTGGGTGAAGCCGCCCGCCAGGATGAGTGGCGGCACGCCGTCCGGCCGCTGGTTGGCCAGCAACTGGTACGCCTTGAGAACGCTGCCGGTGTTCTTGTGGGGTTTGTCGTTCCCCACGTGGAGGAGGTAGGGCGACGCCACGCCCAGCTTCCTGAGGATGGCGGCATCGACGGCCGGATTGCCCGGCGCCAGAAAGTCTGCATGGATGCCGTTGGGGATCACGTGCACCTTCTCGCCGCTGGCACCGAAAAGTCGCCGCAGGTCCTGGGCGGTACTCTTGGAAACGGTGATGATGCGGCGGGCACGCCGGATGGCAGCCCGGATCAGGAAGCGGGCGTAGGCGAAACCCAGCGGCGTGGGGAGGAACTCGGGAAACATCACGTGGATGATGTCGTGCACGGTGACGACGAGCGGGACCGGGCAGAGGAGCGGGATGACGTAGTGCGGCTCGTGCAGGACAGAGATGCCAGCCCGCACCACCGCCAGGGGGATCTCCACCTGCTCGCGCAGCGTGTAGCCGCTGGCCTCGATCTCCACGAGGCGCCAGCGCTCGGGCAGTTCCGGCAGGAGGTGGCGGGTGTCGGGAGACACCGCCACCACCACCTCATCCTCCGCGCACAGGGTAAGGAACTCCCCCACCAACCCCTGGAGGTAGGAGCCGATCCCAAAATCGGCAAGCTTGCGCGCATCAATGCCCAGGCGCCGCATCCGCCGGCATTCTAAGACTGGCGAGGAGTTGCCGCCAGGCGGCCGCCACCCGATCCCAGGAAAGCTCGCAGGCGCGAGCAACGGCGCGCTCCCGCCGGAGGGGACGGTCGCTGGCTGCCAGGAGCCTGGCCATGGCCGCTGCCAACGCCGCCCCATCGCCGCGCTGGAAGTGCTCGGCGGCCCCCCCCGCCACCTCCACCAGCGCCGGCTCGTTGCTGGCCAGGCACACCGCCCCGCACGCCATCGCCTCGGCCAACGGCAGGCCAAACCCCTCCTCTTCCGCCGCCACCACCACCAGCTCGGCGTGGCGGAGGAGCTCCCTCGCCTCTTCCCGCGTCACGTACCCCGCCACGTGCACCCGGTCGCGGCGTGGGTGCCGGGCAAGCGCCCGCTCCAGGAGCTGGCGGCCCCAGCCCAGGGCACCCGCCAGGACCAGGTCCGGGGCCTGGGGGTGGGTGGCCAGGAGGCGGGCGTGGGCTTCCAGGAGCGTCGCCACCCCCTTGCGCGGTTCCACCGTTCCCAGCTGCACCACGAACGGGCGGCCCGCGGCAAACCGGTCCCGAACGGGCTGTGGCGAGGCAGCAGGGGGCGGCGGGGTGAAGAACCCGTCCAGACCCGGGGGAATCACCAGCGCTGCCCGAGCCTGCCGCGGCAGCACCGTGGCCAGGCGCTGCCGCGTCGCCTCGGAGTCGCACACCACCACCGTGGCTGCCGCCACCGACTCCGCAAAGTAGGCGTTGAAGCAGAACCGGTTGGCAAGGGTGTGCTGGTGCGGCCGGGTGCGCGGCGTGAGGTCGTGTACCACCAGCACGGAGGGGAGTGCCAGGCGCCGCGGCAGGATCCCCAGCGTGGCAAGGTACACGTCCGCCCGGCCAGCCAGCGAGGGACCGGCCACGGTCGTGAGCCACAACGTGCCAGGAAGCGGTACGGGTGGGGCGAGACGGTGGAAGCGATCCGCGGGCAGCTCCAGCCCCAGTGGCGCCCGCGGCCGCGGCAGCGCCAGCACAAACCGGTACGAGCTCTCAACCTCCAAGACCCGGAGCAAGCCCTCCAGCCACACCCCCACACCGGTCCGCTGCCCGAGGAGCGGGCGCGCGTCACACGCAATACGCATCGTGGCCCGACTCCGCAAGGCCCACCGCGCGGCGGAAGACAGCGGCAGTAGCGCGGGCTGCCTCCTCCCAGCGGAACTGCGCCGCCCTGCTCCTGGCCGCCGCCACCAACCGCTCGCGGAGCTGCCGGTCGCCGGCGAGGCGGAGGATGGCGGCAGCCAGGTCGTCGGGGTCGCGGGGGTCCACGTAGAGCACCGCGTCGCCACCCACCTCGGGGAGGGAGGAGACGTTGGAGGTGATCACCGGCACCCCCACCGCCATGGCCTCCACCACCGGCAGCCCGAACCCCTCCAGCAGGGAGGGGAACACCAGCGCTTCGGCCGCCCGCAGGACCGCGTTGAGCTCCTCCCGCTTGAGGTAGTCCAGGTGGTGGATGCGGTGGCGCGCCGGTGAGGCGGCCAGGGCAGCCCGCGCTGCCTCGGTTTTCCAGCCCCAGCGACCCACCAGCACCAGGTCTCCCTCGTACCCGCCCGCCACCGCGCGCGCAAAGCCCTCCAAGAGGCCCAGGATGTTCTTGCGCGGCTCCAGCGTGGAGACGAACAACAGGTACCTCTCGGGCAAGGGGGTGCGGGGGGGGTGCGGCGCAGCCAGAAACGAAGGGTCCACCCCCTCGTGGATGACGTGGATGCGGCGCCGAGTCACCCCGAGCAGGGTCGCGAGATCTTCCGCCGTGGCCTGGGAAACGGCAATGATGGCCGCGGCTGCCACCACGGCCCGCGGCAGGTGGTGGTGGAGGTTGTCCAGGGTCTCGCGCTGCACCGTGTCGGGGAAGCGGAGGAACGCCAGGTCGTGGACGGTGGCCACGTGCCGTGCCGCCGCCGGCAGGTGGCGGCGGGGGACGAAGAAGTTGGGGGCAAAGAACAGGTCATTGCCGTCCAGAAACAGGAACATTGGCTCCACCACCGCGCGCAAGAACTCGATGGTCGGCCGGATCGGCAACAGGAAACCAGGGGGGATGTGGTGGAAGCGGAAGCGGCAGTTGTCCCCCAGTGGCAGCGGTGGCGGCGAGGGTTCGTCGGGAGCGGCAAAGGTGTGGGCGTAGAAGTTGAGGCGCAGCGCCCCGTCCACGCGGGGGAGGTGCGAGAGCACGTTCCACTCGTACCACCCCACCCCGGTCATGCGCTCGAAGAAGGGGAAGATATCCACCCCCACCGTGAGGCACGCCTCGCCAGCCACGGTGCGCCGGTACCAGCGCCGGAACCGCCCCGCCAGCGTCCCGGCCAGATCGCGGAGGAGGTTGACGAAGAAGCGCACCGTGAGCGCGAGCCGTTGCATCCGCCGGGAAGGGTACACTACCCCGCCCGTGACGCGATGGCTCCTCCTTGCGGCTGCACTCCTGGCTGCCGGTGCCGGTGGCTGGTGGTGGTGGACCGCCCCTCCCCGCAGCAGCAACGAAGAGTTGCAGCACGCGCTGGGCCTTGCCCCCTCCACCGCCCACGGGGTGGTGGCCGTTGCCGCCCCACGCCGCGCCGCCCGCTGGCTCGCCCGCCACCCCCAGGGGCTGCTCCTGGTGGGCGCGGCCGCCGGCGAGGCCGCCGGCTCTCTGGCCCGGCTGGGGCGCTTCGCTGCCCCGCTGGTGGCGGCAGCGCAGGGCCCGCTGGTGCTCTGGTGGCGGGGGACCGAGGCCGGGGCGGCGGTGCCAGTCTCGCCCAGCGCTCGACCGGCACTCCTGGAGCTGGCGGCGCGAAGCTCGCTGGCTGCCAGCAGCGGCCCCGACTGGTGGGCGGTAGCCACCTCTCCCGAGCTGCTGGGCCCCAATGAAGGAGCGCTTCCCCCGTCCACCCCAGGCCCGCCGGCTTTCGCTCTCGCGCGCCTGGGCGGGCGCTTTTGGCGCGTGCAGGCGAGCCGGAAAACCCTGGAGGCGAGCACGGAGGAGGTGTGCTCCCTACCCCCCGAAACGCCCGGCACCTCCACCCTGGTCTGCGCGCAGGCCGGCCAGGCGCTGGCGTGGCTCGGCCTGGGCCAGGTCGCGGTGGGTCCGGTGCGAGTGGCCGTGAACGATGCCCACCAATGGGCGGTGGTGTTCCCCACCCTGCACCTGGACGGGCTAGCCCGCTCCCTCCTTGGGGGTACACCGACACGCGCCGGTGCGGTGGAAATGTGGCGCGGCGTGCTGGGCACGGTGTGGGTGCAGGAGGGTGAGGGGACGGCCATCGCCTCCTCGCCCGAGCTGCTCGCCTCGCTCCCCTCGGCTGGGGTTGCCGTCAGCGAGGGCGTCGTCCACGGTGGGCACGCGGCCTGGCTGCTGGGGCGGGTAGCGCACACCGTCGAGCACATCCCTACCCTCAAGGCCCAGGCCCCACTGCTCGCCCGCGTTGCCGAGCTGGCGGGGGGGGTGCGAGTGGTGCGGCTGCGCCTCGAGGAGCAGCGCGGCCACGTTTTCCTCGCGTGGTAGCATCCTCAACGATGGCTGAGGTTCGCCTCCACGAGCAGGGGGCCGTGGCGATCCTGGAGCTGGATGCACCGGCCACCGGCAACGCCCTGGGGTCCGCCCTGGTGGGTGAGCTGGCACGGGCCGTGGCCGAGGTGCGGGGCTCCTCGGCCCGAGCCGTGGTCCTGCACGGCGCGGGCAAGCACTTTTGCACCGGCGCCAACCTTGCCGAGGTGGCCGCCAGCGCCGAACACCCCCTCGCCGAGCGAGGTGCCGACGCGGAGCGTCTGGGTGCCCTCTACTCCGCGTGGCTCCGGTTGCCCCAGTTCACCGTGGCGGCGGTTCGCGGGGCGGCCTTTGGCGGCGGTGCTGGCCTTGCGGCCGCCTGCGACCTGGTGGTGGCCGGCCCGGAGGCACGCTTCCAGTTTTCCGAGGTTCGCCTCGGCTTCGTCCCGGCCCTGATCGCGGTGTTCCTCGTCCGCCGCGTGCCTCCTGCCCGACTGTTCCAGCTCTTCGCCGATCCCACCCCCCTCACCGCCGAAGAGGCGCGCCAGGTGGGGCTGGTGGACGAGGTGGCAGAGGATCCCCTGGCTCGGGCCGTGGCCCGGGCCGAGGCAGTGACGGCCAAGGCCGCCCCCAGTGCGGTAGCAGCCACCAAGAAGCTGCTGCTGGAGCTGACGCTGCCGCACCTCGACGAGCAGCTGGCACGGGCGGCCCACCTCAATGCAGCGCAACGCTCGCACCCCGAATGCCGTCGCGGGGTGGCGCACTTTCTCGCCGAACACTCGTTCCCCGACTGGTCCAAACTCTGATCGGCACGCTCCTGCCGCCCCCCTGGGGTGGCGCGGGGGCACAGCGGTGGGCTACGCCTTCTCGTCGCCCGCGGCGAGCCGCACCACCAGCACCGGCCGGTCGGCCAGGTGGAGGACCTTGCGGGTGACTGAACCCACCAGGGCGTGGTGGAGCCCGCTGGCGCCGTGGGTCGCCATGACGATCAGGTCGCACCCCTCCTGGGCGGCAAACTCGGCGATCCGGCGGGCCGGATGGCCGCGCACCACGCACACCTCCACCTCGCTCCCCCCGCCTACCTTCCTCTTGAGTTCCTCCAGCTTCTCCTGAGCCGCGTCGCGCAGGTGGCGGTAGTAATCGGCCCAGGGCATCTGGAACGACAGGATGTCGGGGTTGGGGAAGGAATCGTCCACCACCGCCAGGAGGACCACCGACCCGTGGGAGAGGCGAGCCAGCTCCAGGGCCATCTTCAGTGGCGCCCGTACGGGCTCGGTGAAGTCCACCGGCACCAGGATCTTCGAGAACACGGTCGCTCCCTCCGTCTCTGGCCCTATTCTACCCGGCCCGGCCGATCCCCGCAGCAGCAGGCAGCCGCGGGAACTTGACAGATGGGCGGGCCATCCGTAGCATGAGCATCCCCGGAGAGCCGCGGGAGGTTAGCTCAGCGGCAGAGCACCTGCCTTACACGCAGGGGGTCGCGGGTTCAAATCCCACACCTCCCACCACCCGCGGAGCGAAGGGCCGAGGCGGGGTGGTAGTTCAGTTGGTTAGAACGCCGGCCTGTCACGCCGGAGGTCGCGAGTTCGAGCCTCGTCCACCCCGCCACCTCACGTTCAGCCCTGCCCACGGGCGGGGCTTTTGCTTGCCAGCGCTCCCTTCCCAGCCGCCACCACGCGCCCCCGCGGCCACCCGCTAAGGCGCCCCTCCGGGGCGCGCGGAGCATCGGCCAGCGGAGGAGAACACCATGGGTGGGCAAGCGATACGCGAAGGGGTCGTGTTGGTGGGGGCGGTGGATTGGCAACGCCGGCTCTTCGACGAGCTGGTGCCCATCCCCCGCGGCACCACGGACAACGCCGACCCGGTGCGCGGCCGGGAGAAGACTGTCTTCATCGATAGCGTGGACCCCTCGTGCTGGGACGCGCTGGCGGGCAGCCTCGCGAGCCTGGGCGTCGAGAGGCTCGACCACGTGGTCTCGAACCACGCTGAGCAAGACCACTCCGGTTCCCTGCCCAAGGTGCTCCAGGGGTTCCCCACTGCCACCGTGCTCACCACGCCCAAGGGCAAGGGGATGCCCAAGGATCTGCTGCAGATTCCAGCGGTCAGGCTAGAACACCAGCACGTAGCGAGTCCCCCCGCCGCTGCCCAGGGCATAGCAGGTACCTTGGCCCGAGAGGCGGACGCGCTGCTCCACGGCCACCTCGCAGTGGAGCACCGTCCCTTGCTCGCCCTGGAGCTCCCCCGCCAGGTGCAGGGTACGCGGGCCAGCCGCCAGCAACGAAGCGCCACTGGGACCAGCCGGTCCACGAGTCACCGCCGAGCCGGCGAGGGGGTCGAGCATCGGTACGGGCTGCCGCCGGTCGCCCACCGGCTCCAGCCGCCCGGCGAGCTTCTCGCCGCTGGCCGGCTCGACCACGGTGACGAAGGCGGTCTCCCCCTCCAGCACCACCCGCGCCGCCACGGCCGGACCTTCGGGGAGGCGGCGCAGCACACCCGTGCGGGTGACGCTGCAGCCGGCCACGAGGACCACCACCACGGCGGCGAGAGCACCGCCCCTCTCTACCATCTGCCCGTCACTGTAGCGTGCGAGCGAGGGGGCGTAAAGCGAGGGGGGTTATGGTGCATAATGGGGTGCCGGTTTTCCGGCCAGGGAGACAGGATGAAGGGCCAGCGTGAGCGTGCTGTGCAAACCCTCTGGATGGCCGCGGCGGTAGCGGTGCTGCTCCTCGCCGCCCCAAGCTCGGCCCAGGGCCTGTACGTGGGTGCCGCCTACTCCTGGACAGGGGTGGACCTAGCCGAGGGGGGTGTGGACTGGGCAACCTTCGAAGAGAACGCCGACGGCTACAAGCTCGTGGCCGGGTATCGCGGTGATTTCTTTGGCATCGAGGGCGCCTGGATCAACTTCGGGTCGGTGGACGCCAGCCAACTGGAGGGGTTCGACGAGGGGTGGGCGGAAGCCGATACCGACGCCTGGAGTCTCGCCATCACCGCCCACCTGCCGCTGGGCTCCAGACTCACCGCCACGGCCAAGGCGGGGTACTACTTCTGGGACAGCCAAGTGACCGGTACCCAAGATTTCCTCGACCGCTGGGGCGAAGCCGCGCGGAACGGTGACGACTACTTCTACGGTTTTGGCCTCCTGGTGAGCGTCACGAAGCACGTGGGCGTGGTGGGGGAGTGGGAGAAGTACCCGGCTGCTGGCGGGTTCGACTTCACCATGACGAGCCTGGGGGTGCGCTTCTCCCTGTAGGGAACCGCTGCCGACCCAGGAGGGGTCAGCGCTTCGCCTGCACCTCCAGGAAGTCCCGGTATTCGGCCTCGTAGAGGGACAGGAGTGCTGCGCACAGCGCGAACACCACCGGACCGTAGATCACACCCAGCAGGCCGAACGCCTGCATGCCGCCCAGGATGGCGAAGAACAGGAAGACCGTGCTCATCCCCGCTTCCCCCTTCATCAGGAGGGGGCGGAGGAAGTTGTCGATGGAACCCACGACGATGGCCGAGTAGAGGACGAGGAAGAGCGCGGCCCAGGGTCGGCCAGCGAGGAGCAGGTAGATGGCCGCCGGTCCCCAGATCAGAGTCGTCCCCGCCACCGGGATGAGGCTCGCCAGGGCCATCATCGCTCCCCAGAAAAGCCCTGGTATGCCCACGATTGCCAGGCCGATGCCACCGGCAATCCCCTGGGCGATGGCGGTGGCAAACGTCCCCAGCACGGCCGACCGCGATACGGCTCGAAACCGCTCGATGAGGAGCTGGTCCTGGGAGGCCCGCAGGGGGCTGAGCTGGCGCAGGTGCGCCAGCAGCTGCTCCCCCTCGCAGAGCAGGTAGAAGAGCACGAACAGCATCAAGAGCATCTGCGAGAGCAACCAGCCGGTGCCCGACAGCAGCACCCCACCCTTGGCCAGCAGGAAGCTGCCCACATTCTTGGAGGCCCCCACCAGCAGGGCAGCCAGGTCGACCCGATCGGGATCGATGAGAGGCAGGTACTTCTGCATGAGGGGGCGCAGGCGCTCCATCCACGGTGTGGCCAAAAGCTCGTTGAGGCGACCCGACTCCACCCACCCCTGGACCGCCTGCACCGACTCCACCCCTTGCGCAATGAGGGCCGTGACCACCACCGCCAGCGGCCCCAGCATGACCAGCACCAGGAGCACGCAGGTGAGGAGGGCGGCCAGCCCCGACTTGCCGCGCAGGCGGCTGCGAATCCACCCGTAGACCGGGTGGAGGAGGGGGGCGAGGATAACGGCGAGGAGGATCGGGTGCAGGAACGGCTTGACGATACGGAAGGCCAAGTACAGCGCGCCCGCCAGCAGGACCAGGAGCGCCAGCCGGCCCCGCGGCAGCTTGTCAGGACAAGGCTCTTGTGCGTTCATGGGACGAGCCTATCAGAACGGCCTGCGGTCGGCGAGGGCCGTTGGTGCTAGAACCGGTTGTCGCCATCCAAGAGGCCTCCCAACGGTCCGAGGATCGACCCCTCCTCGCGGCTACCGAGCCGCTGCGGCGCCGCGGCGAGCATGCGCCCTGCCAGCCGCGAGAACGGCAACGACTGCAGCCACACCTTCCCCGGGCCGCGCAGCACGGCAAAGAACAACCCCTCCCCTCCGAACAGCATGGTCTTGATCCCGCCCGCCTGCTGGATGTCGAACTCCACCGTCGGTTCAAAGGCCACCACGCACCCCGTGTCCACGTGCAACACCTCGCCCGGCGCCAAGTCGCGCTCCACCACCGTGCCGCCGGCGTGCACGAACACCAGTCCGTCCCCCTCCAGCTTCTGCATCACGAAGCCCTCGCCCCCAAATAGCCCGGTGAGGATCTTGCGCTGGAAGAAGATGCCGATGGAGACGCCCTTGGCGGCGCAGAGGAAGCTGTCCTTCTGGCAAACGAGGCAGCCGCCGTGCTGGGCCAGGTGAACGGGGGTGATGGTGCCGGGGAAAGGGGCGGCAAACGCCACGTGGGCCTTGCCTGCGCCGGTGTGGGTGAAAACGGTAATGAAGAGGCTCTCGCCGGTGAGCAGGCGCTTGCCCGCCCCCAAGAGCTTGTCGAGAAACGTCCCGGAGGACGAGGCGTCCCCGAAAACGGTCCGCATCTCCACCGACGGCGCCTTGTACATCATGGCTCCCGCCTCGGCAATGGCGCTCTCGCCCGGGTCCAGCTCCACCTCCACGAACTGCATCTCCGCCCCGATGAGGCGGTAGTCGATCTCGTCGGCTCGCCGCCCCGTCGGCACGGGTGGCGGACTGCCCCCGCGCCTGAACTCACCCACCTGTCGAATCGGCACCCACTCGGCAAGACCCTCGCGCCAGGCGTAGCCGTTGGGGTTGGCGGCGGCACGCCGCGCCGCTTCCTCCTCCTCCAGTGGACCGATCCGCTCCGTGCCGTAGGCCAGGAACCACTTTGCCATGCTTCACTCCTCCTGCCTCTGCAGCCCGCACGCTACTGGGCTGCCTCCTCGTCTCCCCCCGCGCCGATGCCCCCGCAGGAACGACGGGCCAGCTCAGCCAGGGACTCGGCAACCGAAAGTGCCTCCTCCCGCCGCGCCGCCTCCACCATGATGCGGAGCAGCGGCTCCGTCCCCGAGTAGCGCACCAGCACCCGCCCACCCCCGGTGAACGAGCGTTCTGCCGCCGCGATGGCCGAGGTGAGCTGCGGCAGCTCGGTGAGGGGGCGGCGGCTGGCGACCTTGACGTTGAGCAGCACCTGGGGAAAGCGCTGGAGGCGGGCTGCCTCCTCCAGGGACGCCCCCCGCCCGTGGAGCAGCGAGAGCACGTGGCACGCCGTGAGGAGACCGTCGCCCGTGACCGAGTGGTGGGCGCAGATCACGTGCCCCGACTGCTCGCCACCCAGCGCTGCGCCGCTCGCCTCCATTGCCGCCCACACCTCCCGGTCCCCCACCGGACAGCGCAACAGGCGAATCCCTCTCGCGCCCAGGGCCCGCTCCAGCCCCAGGTTGGACATGACGGTGGCCACCACCACCCTCCCCGGCAGCCGCCCCACCTCCGCCAGGTGGGAACCCCACAGGAGGAGGATTTCGTCGCCGTCCAGGATCCGCCCGGTGTGGGTCACGAGGATAGCCCGGTCCGCATCGCCGTCCAGGGCCACGCCCACGTGGGCCCGGCGCGCCACCACGGCCGCAGCAAGGGCCTGGGGGTGCACCGCCCCGCAGTCCTGGTTGATGTTGCCCCCGTCCGGAGCAGAAAAGATCCCCTCCACCTGGGCCCCGAGCCGGGAGAACAGCTCCTCCGCCAGGCCGGAGCCTGCCCCGTTGGCAGCATCTACCAGCACCCGCAGGCCCTCCAGGGTGGCGCCGTCCAGGGTGCGGCTCAGCCACGAGAGGTAGCGCTCCTGCCAGTGGCGGGCAGGAGCTGGCAGCGGCACCTGGGCAACGGCACCGGCCAGCGCGCCGAGGCGTTCCTCCAGCGCCTGCTCCTCCGCCTCGGGCCACTTGGTCCCCCCCGCGCCAAGCAGCTTGATGCCGTTGTCCCGGGCCGGGTTGTGCGAGGCAGAAATCACCACGCCGGCGCCGAACCCACCACTCCCCCGCAGCAGGTGGGAGACCGCTGGGGTCGGCAGCACCCCCGCCCACACCACCTCGCCACCGGCGCCGCGAAACGCTCCCCCCAGCCACTGCGCCAAGGTTGGGGTCGAAGCGCGGGTGTCGCCAGCCAGGAGGATGCGCGTGGGCTGCCCGCTTGCGGCCAGGTGCTCCGCCAGCACCCTGCCCAGCCGGGTCACGGTGGGTTCGTCCAGGGGGGGGACGAACGCCTCGCCGCGGATGCCATCGGTCCCGAACAGCCGTCTGGTCATCAGGGCACCTCGCTGCCCCGCAACCCCCTGGCGGGGACGATGGTCACCGCCACCCGAACGGTGAGCGGTTCGACAATGCGCACGAGGGGGTGGGGCGAGTGGACTGCCACCACCGTTTCCACGGTGCTACTGGCTGCCGTCACTACCACCGGATCGGAGGTGACGGCCGGGAGGGTGTCGAGCACCAGCCGTGGACCACTCACCACCACCCCTGCGGGCTCGGTGAGCACGTGCCCCACCACCATCCCTGGCGCAGGCGTGCCGCTGATCGGTGGCGTGACGGGGAGACGGCGGCGCACCACCCGCTCCAGGCGCAGCGGCAAGCGTGACGGGGAGACGGCCAGCACCTCGATCCCGGCCGGTACCACCACCTGGCGCGTCTCCACCGCCACGTCGTGATCGCCCTCGCCCACCCCCCGCAGGTCGATCACTACCCCCACATCGGCGGCGGCCAGCGACCGCAGGCGGGAGAGCGGGCCACGCAAGCGCAACGTGAGGCCGGGGGGAACCTCCGAGGTGATGGCGAGCTCCGCACCGATATTGACGAAGGTCACGGCCGCGTCCAGCTGCCGCTCGGAGATTCGCTCGCGGCGCACCAGCGCCGTCGAGTACCAGAGCAAGCAGGCAAAGAAGAGCGCCACCAGGAAAGAAACCGGGTGCCGGGGCCAGAGGCGCATCACGCTGCCCTCCGCTCTCCGAGCAGCAGCAGCTCCATGAGCAGGTAGCGCAACGCCTGGATGTCGAGGTTGGTGTGGAGTTGCCCGTTCTCGGCCACCGCCACCGCCCCTCGTTCCTCCGACACCACCACCGCCACGGCGTCGGTCTCTTCGGCAATGCCCAGGGCGGCGCGGTGCCGCGAGCCGTATTCCGTCGACAGGTCAGCCCGGGTGGACAGCGGCAAGAAGCACCCGGCCGCCACGATGCGATTCCCCTGGATGATGGCCGCCCCGTCGTGGAGGGGGGTGCCGGGGACGAAGATGTTGACCAGGAGGTCGTAGGAGAGTTGCGCATCCAACGGGATGCCGGTGTCGGCGTAGGTGCGCAGTCCCTCCCCCCGCTCCACGACGATGAGCGCACCGTGCCGGCGGGCCACGAGGGTGTCGCAGGCCAGCACGATCTCGTTGATGAGCACCTGTCGGGGGGAGAGGGAGGAAAACCAGCGGATCAGGCGGGTGCGGCCCACGGTCGCCAGGATGCGACGGATCTCGTGCTGGAAGAGAACGATGATCACGAACGGCAGGTAGAAGAGAACCTCGCGTAGCACGGTGGCGAGGGTGATGAGGTCCAGCGCCACCGCCAGGGCGTAGGTGCCCGTCAAGACCACGATCCCCCACAGCATGGACACCGCCCGTGTGCCGCGCACCGCCACCAGCGCCACGTAGAACACGGCGGTGACCACGAGGATGTCCACCACGTCGCGGACCCCCACGTTGAGCTGGATCAACTGGCGCAGGGCAGCGAGCACCGTGCTCACACGGCACCCTCGATGGCGGCAGCCACGGTGAGGAACTGGACGGTGGCGCCCACGTCGTGCACCCGCACCACGGTGCGCGGCAGCGCCGCGAGTCGGTTCAAGGCCGCGAGAGAGCCCGGCAGGCGCGCCTCCACGGACGCTCCGGTTAGCGCCCCGATGAACGACTTGCGCGAGGCACCCACCACCACCGGGTAACCGAGCGCCACCAGCTCGGGGAGGGCGTGCAACAGCCGCAGGTTCCCCGCTACGTCCTTGCCGAAGCCGATCCCGGGGTCGAGGAAGATGCGGTGGCGGGACACCCCTGCCGCCTCGGCAGCCCGCGCCCGTTCGCCCAGGTACTCGTGCACCTCGGCCACCACGTCGCGGTAGCGGGTGTCCTGCTGCATGGTCGCTGGCTCGCCGCGCATGTGCATCAGCACAATCCCTGCGCCGCGGCTCGCAACCACCTCCAGCATGTGGGGATCCGCCGCGGCACTCACGTCGTTGACGAGCACCGCCCCCGCGGCCAGGGCGGCGGCAGCCACGGAGGCGCGCCGGGTGTCGATGGAGACGAGGGCGTGGGGTTCTCGGCGCAGGAGTTCTGCGATAACCGGCAGCACCCGTTGGCGTTCCGTCGCCTCGCTCACGGGCTGCGCGCCAGGGCGGGTGGACTCCCCGCCCACGTCCAGCACGTCAGCACCTTCCGCAAGCAGCTGCAGGCCGTGCGCCACGGCATCCTCCGCCGCCAGGTAGCGTCCCCCGTCGGAGAACGAGTCCGGCGTCACGTTGAGGATCCCCATCACCGCGGGGCGCCGAAGCTCCCACAGGTGTTCCAGACTTCCCACCATCCCGGTGAAACTGTACCCTACCGCAGCCCCACCTACCAAGGGGTCGCGCGCCCCCCACGGCGGGAATGGGCACCGGCTTTGCTATCGTATGCATCTGTGTCGAGGGAGGCGCGATGCGGGAGAGAGTGACGGCCCTCGTGGGCGTGATCCTGGCCACCAACGGACTTGCTCAGAGCTTCGAAAGCGAAGCCCGGCGCTTTGCCAGCGCCTATCTGCCCTACAAGCCCAACGGGGTGCTGGAGGTGCGGGTGGATCGCAACGGCCTCACGCCCAGCGGGGCCTACCTCGTGGTCACCGTGACGCGGCAGGCCCAGGAGGAAAAGTCCGCCGACACCCTGACGCTCCTCGTGGATCCGCAGCGGCGGACGGTGGCTGCGGGACTGGTGGCCGCCCTGCCGCAGAGCGGCGCCCCGATGACAGCTGAGCGGCTCCCCAAGTACGCGGAACAGGAGCTGCCGGCCGTGCTCTCCGAGATGCTCGGCACGCGCGTGCGGGTGCGCTGGCCGACGGTCCCCGAGCGGCCTTCCGGCGTGGTGTCCCTCACCGCCGAGCTGTCCACCGGCTACGGCTGGTCCAAGTGGCCCCTGTCCCTCTCCGCCGACGGCAAGTACCTGCTGCTGGGCGCCACCTGGCCCCTGGCCCGCGACCCCCGGGCCGTGCGGCGCGAGGTCCTCGCCTCGGAGCTCGTGGAGTGGGACCCGGGCAACGAGGGCGCGCCCCTACAGTTTGTCGAGTTTTCCGACTACGAGTGCCCGGCCTGCAAACGGGCGTGGGCCAGCATCAAACCAGTGCTGGCGCAGTTTGGCCGCAACGTGCGCCACGGCATGGTGGGCTTCCCCCTGGTGCAGAACCACCCCTGGGCGTTCCGCGCGGCCGTGGCGGGCCGCTGCATCGGCGCCCTCTGGCCCGACCGGTTGTTGGCGTTCAAGGACGAAATGTACCGCCTCCAGGACACCCTGTCGGTGGAGACGGTGGACGAGGCGGTTTTTGGCTTCCTCGTGCAGCAGTCGCTGGACGAAAAGGCCTTCCGAAGCTGCTACCTCAAAGACCCGGCGGTGGATCGGGTCCTCGCCCAGCTAAACCTGGGGCAGCAGATCGGGGTACTGGCCACGCCATCCTACTTCGTCAACGGCGAGCACGTGAGTCACGGCGACCCCCAGGCCATGGCGGCCCGGCTCCAGGCGATCCTGGCCGCCGGTGGCCTCCCCGAGAAAGCTCCGTGAGCAGCTAGCGGTGCTGCCCCTCTAGTTCTTGGCCCGCTTGGTTTGGGCCCCGAACCTGGCTTCCACCTGGCGGGCCAGGGCGAGGAAGGCGGCAGCGGCCCGCGAGGTGGGCGCTGCGGCCACGATGGGGGTCCCGGCGTCTCCACCACTGACGATGGCTGGATCGATGGGGATTTCCCCCAGAAACGGCACGCGGAGCTGCTCCGCCGTGCGGCGACCGCCGCCGCGCTTGAAGATCTCGCTCTCCTTGCCGCAGTGGGGACAGACGAAGCTGGACATGTTCTCCACGATGCCGAACACTGGCACGTTCACCTTCTCGAACATGGCCAGGCCCTTGCGGGCATCGATGAGGGCCACGTCCTGGGGGGTGGTGACGATGACTGCCCCGTCCAGGGGGAGTTGCTGGGTGATGGTGAGCTGGGCGTCGCCCGTACCCGGCGGCAGGTCCACCACCAGGACGTCCAGCTCCCCCCACTCCACATCCTCCAGGAACTGCTGGAGCGCCTTCATGACCATGGGCCCGCGCCAGATTACGGGGGTATCCGGATCGATGAGGAAGCCCAGCGACATGACGTGCACGCCGTTCCCGTCCACGGGGAGGATCTTCTCCTCCTCGTTCACCATGGGCCGATCGTGGCAGCCCATCATCATCGCCTGCGAGGGACCGTAGATGTCCGCGTCCAACAGACCGACCCGGTAGCCCAGCTGCTTCAAGGCCAAGGCCAAGTTGGCAGCCACCGTGGACTTGCCCACCCCCCCCTTGCCCGACGCCACCGCCACCTTGAAGCGCACGCCGGGGAGGGGGTTGGGCGGGGCGGGTACCGTGGCCGCGGGCGGCGTCACCCGCACCTCCAGGTCGACGCTGCCGACCCCCTCCAGCGACTCCAGCACGCGCCGCGCCTCCTTTTCGATGGCCGGCCCCACCTCGGGGTTGGCACTGGTGAGGGCGATCCGCACGCGCACCGTTCCACCCTCCACCGCCACCTCGCGCACGAAGCCAAAGGAAACGATGTCCCGGGATAGCCCCGGGAACTTGACCTGCCGCAACGCCTCTCGCACCTGCTGCTCGTCAATCACGCGCAACGCTCCTTCCTCGCCGCCACCGGCACACCGCTTTCTTGTCTTGGCCCCGCGTTTTCAGCCGCGCCCAAGCCGTCGGCGCACCTCTTCGCTGGCCATCTCCAGATTCCAGGGGGGGTCCCAGACGATTTCTACCGTGACGTCCTCCGCCCCGGTGAGCTGCTTGATGGCAGCGGCCGCATCGTCGCTGATCCGCCGCACCAGTGGACACCCGTGGGTGGTGAGGGTGAGCTGCACCGTCACGGCCCCCTGGGGACTCACCTCGACACCGTACACCAGGCCCAGGTCGACGATGGAAAAGGGGAGTTCCGGGTCCATGACCGTGGCCAGAGCGCTCCACACCTTCTCTTCACTGATCATTGCCACTCCCATCCGGGGTTTGCGGCCCCTCCCGGTCAACACCTTCCTCCCCGTTCCTACTCCCGCGCAGCACCGCGATGGCGGCCCGGACTGTCGCCATCAACGCGTCCTTGGCGGTCACCCCCAGCCCCGCGGTGGGGATCGGCTCGCCGAACCGGACGGTGATGGTGCCAGGCCGCAGCAGGTAGGAAAACTTGGGCAAGCAGCGGCGGGGACCGTCGAGCCCCACCGGAACGATGGGGAGACCCGACTTGAGGGCGATCAGGAAACCGCCGCGCTGGAACGGCAGGAGCGTCCCATCGGTGGTGCGCGTTTCCTCGGGGAAGACGAGCACCGAGCGGCCGGCGCGAATCCTCTGGGCCGCCTGCTCGAACGACTTGACCGCCTCGCGCCGGTTCTTGCGGTCCACGGGGATGAACCCCATGGAAGCGATCGCCCACCCGAAGAACGGGATGGAGAAGAGCGACTTCTTGGCGAGGAAGCGCACCTGCACCGGGATGGTCGCCAGCAGGACCGGGATGTCCAGCCACGACTCGTGGTTCGACATGAACACCACGGCCCGATCCCGGGGGACGAGGTTCGCCCCCTCCACCCGCAGGCGAACCCCCGCGGCCAGCAGGATGATCCGGGCCCACAGGCGCGACCCCCGCAGCGTCCAGTCGCCGCGCGGCGGGATGAACCCGACGAGGGCGCCGTAGCTACCCAGCACCACCGTATCGAGGATGGTCACCACTGCCGCAACGAAGGTGTGGAGGGCGCGCAGAACCGTCACGGCGGGATTGTACTCTGCCCGTGGATGCTGCCCGCGGCCAGCTTGCTGCCGGTCACGACGCCTCGGCCGTGGGCGTTGGCCGCCCCGGGCCCTTGAGCTCGCCCACCGGCACGCCCGTGTGCTCGGACACCATGGCGTACACCTCGTCCCCCTCCAGCACCTCCCGCTCCAGGAGGGCGGTGGCGATACGGTCCAGCACAGGGCGGTGGGAGGTCAGGAGTTCCTCGGCGCGGCGGTAGGAGCTTTCCACCAGCAGCTTGATCTCGCTGTCGATCTCCACCGCGGTGGCTTCCGAGTAGTCCTGGTGCCGCGCGAACTCCTTGCCCAGGAAGATCGCCTCCTCCCGCTTGCCGAAGGTGAGCGGTCCCATGCGCGACATCCCCCACTCGCACACCATCTTGCGCGCCAGCTCCGTGGCCCGCTCCAGGTCGTTGCCGGCACCGGTGGTGATGTGGTCGGCTCCGAACACGATCTGCTCGGCCAGCCGGCCGGCCATGAGGACCACCAGTTCGTCCACCAGGTACGACTTGGGGTGGAGGTAGCGGTCCTCCTCCGGCAGCTGCTGGGTCAGACCGAGGGCGAGGCCGCGGGGGATGATCGTCACCTTGTGGAGGGGGTCGGCGTTGGGTAGGAGCGCGGCCACCAGGGCGTGCCCGGCCTCGTGGTAGGCCACGATTCGCTTCTCCTCTTCGGAGAGGGCCAGGGAGCGGCGCTCGGCGCCCATCATCACCTTGTCCTTGGCGTACTCGAAATCCTCCATCGTCACGGCGGGCTTCTCGTAGCGGGCCGCCCGCAGCGCGGCCTCGTTCACGAGGTTGGCGAGATCGGCCCCGGAAAAGCCAGGTGTGGAGCGGGCCAGAACCGACAGGTCCACGTCCTCGGCCAACTTGATCTTGGCCGTGTGGACGGCGAGGATCTCCGCGCGCCCGTTGAGGTCGGGTCGATTCACGACGATCCGCCGATCGAAGCGGCCCGGCCGCAGCAGGGCAGGATCCAGTACGTCGGGCCGGTTGGTGGCGGCGATCAGGATCACCCCCTCGTTGGACTCGAACCCGTCCATCTCCACGAGGAGCGCGTTCAAGGTCTGCTCCCGCTCGTCGTGGCCCCCACCCAGCCCCGCGCCCCGGTGCCGGCCCACGGCATCGATCTCGTCAATGAAGATGATGCAGGGGGCGCTCTTCTTCCCCTGCTCGAACAGGTCGCGCACGCGCGACGCACCAACGCCCACGAACATCTCCACAAAGTCCGAGCCCGAGATGGAGAAGAAGGGCACCTCCGCCTCGCCCGCCACCGCCCGTGCCAGCAGCGTCTTGCCGGTTCCTGGCGGACCCATGAGCAGCACTCCCTTGGGGATCTTGCCACCCAGCTTGGCGAACTTCTGCGGGTCGCGGAGAAACTCGATGATCTCCTGCAACTCTTCCTTGGCTTCCTCCACCCCCGCCACGTCCTTGAAGGTGACCCGCTTCTGGTTTGCCGCCAAGAGCTTGGCGCGCGACTTGCCAAAGGCCAGGGCCTTGTTGCCGCCCGCCTGCATCTGCCTCCAGAACAGGTACCACATGGCCACCAGCAACACGAAGGGGAGGGCGGAGACGAGCAGGGTCCAGATGGAGCCCTGGGACGGTTCCTCGGCCTTGATGCTCACCCGGTGCTCGCGCAGCAGGTCCACGAGCCTCTCGTAGCCGGGCGAGTAGGTGACGAAGTCGTACGGCTTGCCACCGAACGGTTTCGGGGGGGGCGCGGCGGTGGAGCGGATGAACAGGTCGTTGCCGCGGATCAGCACCTCTGCCACTTCGCCGTTTTCCACCTTGGTCAGAAACTCGGAAAAAGTGAGCTCCTGAAGGGCGGCACGGGTGGTGGTGACCCAGTTCCAGAGCAGGATCACCGACACGACGATGACCACGAAGAGAAGTGCATTCCTGACGTTCTGGTTCACGGCCTCTCCAGCAGGGGCCGCCCGCTTGCCGGCGCCCCGGTCTCAGACCTCGTCAAGCAGGCAAATGTCGGGAAGATTCCCCCATCGCCCCTGGTACTCCATCCCGTACCCGACCAGGCGGCCCGCGGGCGTGTCGCTGAACAGGACGTACTTCGGCGCCAGCGCCACCCGCCGGAGCACCGGCTTGTCCACAACGGCCGCCACCTCGAGACTCGCCGGACGCTGCTGCGCCAGGTGGGTGAGGAGGTAGTTCTCGGTCACCCCGGAGTGGCAGATGTCCTTGAGGATGATGGCGTGGGCGCCCTCGAGATGGACGTTGGTGGCGTAGACGAGCTCGATGACCTCGCCGCGCGGCGCCCCCTCCCGGCTCACGTTGACCAGCTCGAAGCGCACCTCGCCGTCGATGGCCCGCAGCAGGTCGGAAAGGAACACGGCGGCGCCTTTGAGGATCCCCACGAGGACCACCTCGCGGCCCGCGTAATCCTGGGAAATTTGCCGGCCGATGCTGGCGATGCGAGCCGCGATGGTGTCGCGAGTGATTATCGGTCGAGGCCCTACCATGGTTCCTCCAGCTCCGCCACCACCCCCCCTGGACCACCCTCCCACCCCGGCGCCACACCCACTCCCGGAGCCCAGATCATCGTACCATCCGCTGCCAGCACCGGCCAGCCGCGCCGCCACGCGGCTGGCACACCGGCACGCGCCAACGCCGCCGAAAGGGACGTCCTGGTCGTGGGCAGCCGCTCGCCCGGAGCTCGCGAGCGCCAGGCCAAGGAGCTCCCCTCGCAGCGCCGGGACAGGAAAACCCGCCACCCTGCCCGCTCCGGTCGCGACACCCCCAGCCGCGCCTGGAACCCGCCGGGGAGCGTCACCTGGCTAGGGGGAACCACGGCCACCGGGGCAAAGGGGGCGAGGGGTGGCGGGGACAGTTCGAGTACCTCCCCGCGGCGGCGGATCACCCACCGTCGGCCCAGGTCCACAGCAGCCGGCTGTCCCCCCGCCAGCAGCTGGAGGAACTGGTCCAGCTGGCGGCGGGAGGGGGGCTCGCCGAGCGGCAGCCGCGCCGCCACCGCCAGGAGCCAACGCCGCTGCAGGGCCGGTGGCAGCGAGCGCACGCCCTCCAGCGGCACGCCCCCCCGCAGGGTGGGAAAGGTTCCGTGCTGGGCCAGGAGTGCTGCGAGCACTTCCTCGTCCTCCGCCAGCATCTCCGCCAGGGCGGCCAGGTGCTCCACCGCTGCCGGCCAGTGGCGGCAGAGGGCAGGGAGCACCTCCTGCCTCACGAGCACGCGGGGGCGGCGATCCTGCGTGTTGCTGACGTCCTCTCGCCACCCTTGCGCGAGCGTGGCCAGCCACTGCCGCAGCTCCTCCCGACGGAAATCCAGGAGGGGGCGGACCACCGCGCCAACTCGCCGCCGCACCCCGGCCACACCCCTGGGCCCGGCGCCGCGCAGCACTTTCAAGAGCACCGTCTCGGCCTGATCGTCCCGGGTGTGGGCGGTGGCCACGGCAACCCCGCCGCACTCCTGGCGGACCTCTTCCAGGAGCCGGTACCGCTCCTGCCGCCACCACCCCTCCGGCGAGACACCGCGGGGGGGTCGGGGGTCCAGGTGGCGCAGGGCAAAGGGGACTGCCAAGGAGGTGGCAAGCTGCTCGCAGAAGGAACGGTCCCCCTCCGCCTCCTCGCCCCGCAGGTGGTGGTGCACGTGGGCCGCCAGGGGTTCCACACCCAGCTCCTGGCGAGTTGTCACCAACAGACGCAGGAGGGCAACCGAGTCGGAGCCGCCCGAGATGCCCACCACCACCCGTCTCCCCAGGAGGTCGGGGAAGTACCGGCGAAACGCCGCGGCAAAGCGGGTGACGAGCATGGTGGTGGTGCCGGCGAGTGGAATCGAACCACTGACACGGGGCTTATGAGACCCCTGCTCTACCTCTGAGCTACGCCGGCACGTCCGGCCGGTGAATTCTAGCCTCCCGCCGGGTCCGGTCAAGTCGGTTGCAGGGAGCGCTCGGGTTAGAGATACTGGAGGGGTGCCGGAACCGCGAAGCACCGTGTGCGTCCGCTGCGCAGAGGAGAAGCCGACCTGGTGGTTGTCGGTGTGCCCGATCTGCGGCAAGACCGTCTGCCACTCCTGTGCCACCTTTGCCTACGGGCGCTACTTCTGCTGCAACGCCTGCGCTGCCTACTTCTTCCACGGTGATCCGGAGGAAGAGGGGAGCGGGGAGTGAGGGTGGGAGCCCGTGAGCCAGGAGTGCACCAGGTGAGGGGGGAGTCGGAACGTGCCGCTGCGAGGGGATGATCTGCTTGCCCTGGCGCAACGGGTTGCCCCCCTGGCGTCGCTGCGCGGCGTCAACGGCTTCCTCCTGTCGAAGGCGCAGGGGTGCCGGGTTTTCGATGCCGAGAACGTGGCGTACCTCGATTTTGTCGGCGGTGGCGGCGCAAACTTGCTCGGGTACGCCAACCAGTACGTGCTGGACGCCATCCGCCGCGCCGCCACCACCACCCTGGCGGCGGGCTACTCGGTTGTGGCGGAAGTGGAGCTCGCGGCCCTCCTGGAAGAGCTCCTCCCCCACCTCTGCCCCTGGGCCTTGACGGGCTCGGAGGTGGAGGCGTGGGAGCTGGCACTGCGCTGGTGCCGGCGCAGCACGGGGCGCAACCGCATCGTGGTTTTCGACGGCAATCGGCGGGGCGCCGTCGAAGCGTTCCAGGTGGCTCCCCTGGGACCGCTGGGGATCTCCCAGCCCCTCCTGGCCGGGATTCCGCCCGACGTCTCGCGCTTCGCGCGCGTCGTCCCATGGGGGGATGTGGGGGCGTTGCGGACCGTGCTGGACGAGGTGGGGGTGGATGTGGCCGCCATCGTGCTGGATCCCCTGGCCAGCCAGTTCGGGGTCGTCCCCCCCGACCGGCAGTACCTCGCCGACGTGGAACAGGCAGCCCGGCAGGTGGGGGCGTTCCTCGTCCTGGACGAAACGCTGACCGGCTTCCGCCTGGGTCGGGGCGGAGCGGCGGAGCTCTTGGGTCTCGCGCCGGACGTTTCCGTGTTCGGTTCGGTGCTGAGCGGTGGGGTGGCTCAGCTCGGGGCGGTGGCCTGGCGTCGCGAGCTGGAGGCGCTCCCCGGGGACGACATCAGCACGCCGCCGTCCCCCATTGCCATCCACGCGGCGGCAGCGACCCTCTCGGTGCTGCGCAACGACGCCGTGTACAAGCGGCTGGAGGAACGCGGTGCCCAGCTCCAGTCCGGCGTGGAAGCGCTGGCGGAAAAGTTCGAGCGCCCCCTGCGGGTGGCGCGGGTCGGTTCCATCTTCGCGTGCGCCTTCGCCCGCCAGGCCGTGGTGGACGGCCGCTCCCACGCCCGCGCCGACCACGAGAGCTGGCAGCGCTTCCACCATCTGGCCCGCGAGAACGGGCTCCTCCTCCCGGCTCGCTCGTCCGCGCCCGCCTTCATCTCCCATGCCCACGGCGTCAAGGACATCGAGCAGGCCCTCACCGCCATGGAGGCGGCGCTGCGCCGCATGCAGAAGGAGGAGGAAGGTTAGCCGGTCGCCCGCCGCCGGCTGTCACTGCAGGTAGCCGAGGTTCCGCAGCACGTCGCGTTGCACCTGCTGGCTGCGCGCCGAGGGGGCGGCGAGGGGGGGAGGTGGCGGGCCGTAGGCTTGCACCACACCCGTTGCCCCCGCCACCCGCGACAGGTCGCGACGGGGGGGCGGCAACCCCAGGGGCCAGGGCAGCCCCATCTGGTCCAGCACCGTGCTGGCCAGTTCCTCGGCAGCCAGCGGTTCCCACCGCCCGGGGGGAGCCGCCGAGGAGGCCACGAACGCGGTGCCGCCGTGCCAGGGCGCACCCACCAGCCACACGCTGTACCCCCGCGAGCGCAGCTCGGCCACCACCGTGTCCAGGGCCGACAGGTGCGGCAGTTGCCGTTGCACGAGGGCAAACGGTGTGGCGGCAGCGGCGCTGCGGCGCTCGATGTCGAGGGCGGGGAGAGAGAGTGCCAGCAGGTGTGCCCCCTCCGCCCCCCCTGCCGTCTCCACCAGGCGCACCGCCAACGCGTCGCTGGCCGCCGCTGCGTTGGCCGGCCCTCCCCTCCAAGTTGCTTCCACCAGCGCCGCGAGTCCAGGCGTCACGGCGTCAGGGCTGCAGTCCCCGCCCAGCCACGCCCGCTCGCTGGCAATCTCTCCCACCACCCGGCGCACCGGCCAGCTCCCCCACCACCCACCCACCGTCACCGTGGCGCCGGCGCGGGAGGCCATCTCCCACACCGTGGCGCGGCGGCGCACCGTGGCGGGCCGGGCGAGGACGCGCGCCCCTCCCAACCACTGGAGGGGGGTCGCCACCGCCAGCCGGCCGACCCGTG
>Ga0068707_1000411_pt1 | contig 27361 bp, 26 predicted proteins | sample YNPNPMetaG_FD_66600 | JGI IMG/M metagenome (GOLD analysis project Ga0068707, IMG submission 66600) | Anoxygenic and chlorotrophic microbial mat microbial communities from Yellowstone National Park, USA - YNP NP MetaG | ecosystem: Environmental > Aquatic > Thermal springs > Hot (42-90C) >... | reverse complement strand
TCCCCCAATAACCCTACCGCCAATTACTTGGATGAAACTGCCATACGGCATATTATCGAAAATTTTCAGGGTATAGTTGTTCTCGATGAAGCCTATATTGATTTTTCGGCACATCGGGGCTTTTTGCCGGAATTGCATAGCTACCCCAATCTGATTATTTTGCAGACTTTTTCAAAAGCATGGGGACTGGCCGGAGTACGATTGGGAATGGCTTTTGCCCATTCATCTATTATTGAATTAATGAACAAGGTAAAATATCCTTACAACGTCAACATTCTTACCCAGCAAAAAGTGATGGAAGCCATTGAGAGCCTTGCGCAAAAGGAAGCATGGGTAAAAATTATTTTGCAGAACCGTCAATGGCTTACCGAACAGCTGACCACCATTGAGGGAGTAGAAAAAATCTACCCCAGCGATGCTAACTTTATTCTGGTAAAAATACAGCAGGCCAATCAGGTATATCAATATTTGGTTGATCAGAGAATCATTGTTCGTAACCGGTCGAATGTTCGACTGTGCAACAACTGTTTGCGCATAACCGTAGGAACGGCCGAAGAGAATATGCAACTGATAACTGCCTTGAAAAAGCTCAAAACACCCGTAAAAGCAGCAATTTAAATAGCACTATTGCTGTTTTTTAAAAACGAAAAAAGTAAAAATGAGAAAGAAAGTATTATTCATCGACCGTGACGGAACCATCATAGTTGAACCCCCGGAAACCCAGCAGGTAGATAGTCTGGAACAGCTTGAATTTCTGCCTCATGTTATCCGAACGCTTTACCAGATTCGCAACAATCTTAATTTTGAATTGGTAATGGTAAGCAATCAGGACGGATTAGGTACCGCCTCCTATCCCGAAGAAAATTTTAATCGAGTGCAGGATAAGTTATTGACCATTCTACGGAACGAGGACATATGGTTCGATGCCATATATATTGATCGTTCAAGACCTGAGGAAAAGAAACCCACCCGAAAGCCGGGTACAGCCATGTTGACTCGATATTTCACAGAAAATTATGATTTACAGGGGAGCTATGTAATCGGCGACCGTATTACCGACGTACAACTGGCCAAAAATCTTGGATGCAAGGCGATACTTATTGGCGAGGATGATTTGTGGGAAACGTTGAGAATGAGTGGGCTTGATCAAGTATGCACCCTTATCACCACTGACTGGGAAGAGATATACAGCCATCTGGCTCTTCCTCAGCGAATGATAAGCGTCCACCGTAAGACCCACGAAACAGAGGTAACCGTTAAAATCAACCTCGATGGCAGGGGGTTTGTGGATATTTCAACAGGTCTGAAATTTCTGGATCATATGATAGCTCAGATTGGGCGGCATGCTGGAATAGATCTGTCGGTTGAGACTACCGGGGACCTGGAAGTTGATGAACATCACACCATTGAGGATACAGCACTTGCCTTGGGCGAAGCCTTTGCCAAAGCGATTGGCAATAAGGCGGGTATGCAACGTTATGGTTTTTGCCTGCCGATGGATGACTGCCTTGCACAGGTAGCCATCGATTTTGGAGGTCGGCCATGGCTGGTATGGAATGCCAGTTTTAAAAGGGAACAAATTGGCGACGTCCCTACCGAAATGTTTTATCATTTTTTCAAATCATTTTCCGACACAGCCCAGTGCAACCTGAATATTAAGGCCGAAGGTGAAAATGAGCACCACAAAATTGAATCCATTTTCAAGGCTTTTGCCCGGGCCATACGTATGGCTATTCGTCGCGACCCTTTTAATAATGAGATACCTTCAACCAAAGGAAAGTTATAACTGCTGTCTATGACACCATCGAGTGCTATATTGTTGATGACCTGTAAAGATCAACCGGGTATTGTTGCGCACATTACCCATTTTCTAAACCAGAACCATGGCAATATAATTGAATTGCAGCAGCATGTCGATCGCGAAGAAAATATTTTCTGCATGCGGCTTGAATGGGATCTGAGTCAATTTTCGGTACCGGCTTCTGAACTGGCCGTATACTTTAGCAAGCATATTGCACCGTTGTACAAGGACATTTCATGGAATATTTACTTTAGCAATTACCGTCACAGGATAGCTATTTTTGTTTCCCGACTTTCGCACTGCCAGTATGACTTGCTGGCCCGATATAAGTCGGGGGATCTGAATATTGAAACACCGATAATTATTAGCAATCATAAAGATCTGGAACAGGTCTGTCATGCTTTTCAATTGCCTTTTTACTATTTTCCCATTACCCCTGAAAATAAGCAGAAACAGGAAGAAGCAGAGTTACAACTGTTGGAATCGCACGATGTTCATTTGATTGTGCTGGCCCGGTACATGCAAATCCTTTCGGAAAGGTTTGTAAATGCTTATCCCAACAGGATTATCAATATTCATCACAGTTTTTTGCCCGCCTTTCCCGGTGCACGTCCCTATCATTCGGCTTACCGACGTGGAGTAAAAATTATTGGAGCTACCAGCCATTATGTAACTACCGAATTGGATGAAGGTCCTATTATCGAGCAGGACGTAATCCGGGTTACTCACGAAGATACCATCGACGATCTGATACAAAAGGGGAAGGATCTTGAAAAAATTGTCCTGTCGCGAGCCGTAAAATATCATTTACAACATCGTATTCTCGTTTACAACAATAAAACAGCAGTTTTTGACTGATATAATATGTCTGGAAGCAAATAATAATTATTTACAAATGAGGGTTGTCATCATAAAATACAATGCCGGCAACATCAGGTCAGTAGAATTTGCCTTACAGCGGTTGGGGGTATCGTGCGAGATAACTGATGACCAGGAAACGATTCGGTCTGCCGATAAGGTAATATTCCCCGGAGTTGGGTCGGCAGGAGTAACCATGCAATACCTGCGCGAACGAAAACTCGACGCACTCATCCGAAGTCTGAAGCAGCCTGTATTGGGGATATGTCTGGGTCAGCAGTTGCTTTGCAGCTATTCAGAGGAAGATAACACGCCCTGCATAGGTATTTTTCAGCAGAAGGTCAAAAAATTTGTGCCTAGACTTAAAGTTCCCCACATGGGTTGGAATGCCATCCGCAACCTACGGGGTCCTTTGTTCTCCCCCGAACTTGAAAATCAGTATGTTTATTTTGTCCATAGCTACTATGTGGAAACATGTGAATATACCGCTGCCACTACCGACTACATTGTACCTTTCAGTGCAGCCATGCATTACCGAAATTTTTACGCAACTCAGTTTCATCCCGAGAAGAGTGGATCTGTAGGGGAAATAATTCTGAAAAACTTTTTACTCAATACCTGAAAAATCTTTTCGTATATTTGAACTAATTATATTTCACACAATGATTACTATAATACCCGCAATTGATATTATTGATGGAAAATGCGTAAGGCTTTCGCAGGGGGATTATGCGCAAAAGAAAGTTTATAACGACGATCCACTTGAGGTAGCGAAACAATTTGAGGACTATGGATTTAAACGCCTGCATGTAGTTGACCTGGATGGCGCCAAAGCCAAGCATGTAGTAAACATCCGTATTCTTGAAAAAATAGCCTCCAAAACCGATTTATTGGTTGACTTCGGTGGTGGGATAAAAACGGATGATGACCTTCAGCAGGTATTCGATGCTGGTGCTCATCAGGCGACCATAGGAAGTGTTGCTGTACAAAACAGAGAACTATTTGCACATTGGATCGAGGAACACGGAGCCGAGAAATTTATTCTTGCTGCCGATTTTATTGATGAGAAAATTGCAATTGGGGGCTGGCAGAATGTAACCGATATTTCCCTAGATGATTTTATTGCCGATTACGAAAGCAAAGGCATACAATACGTAATGTGCACCGACATCAGCAAAGATGGTATGCTACAAGGTTCATCCATAGAAATTTACCGACGGTTGCATCACGACTTCCCCAGGCTCAACATTATTGCCAGCGGTGGAATTACTTTTCTCCATGAGATTGAAGAGCTCGATCGATCGGGGATATATGGTGTCATCATTGGTAAAGCCATTTACGAGGGTCGAATCCATCTGGACGATCTGGCCAAGTTCATCTCAGAATAAATCAGATAAGCATGGATACAAACAACCCTTTAGACCTAAGCGGAAAAAAAATCCTGGTAGTTGAAGACGACTACATTTGTTTTCAACTGCTTAAGGAAATTCTTAACGAAACTCACTTAACTGTTTTACATGCAGAAAATTCGGCACAAGCCTTGTCGTTATTGGGCAAGGAGGCTCCTGTGGACTTGATTTTTATGGACATACAGCTACCCGATATGAGTGGTTTACAGGCCTCTGCAGCCATTCGAAAACGATATCCTGATGTCCCCATTATCATTCAAACGGCTTTTGCATTTGAATCGTATCAGAAGAAGAGCCAGGAGATTGGATGTACCGACTTTATAGTCAAACCTCTTGAACCCGAAAAAGTTTTGAGTGTAGTTGCCAAATACATTCAATGAGTTGTATGGATAAGATTTCTTCGGTTTATCGCGGACAGAAAGAACTTTACCAGATTCTCGAACAGCTGCATATACAATTTGAGTATTACGAACATCCGCCAGCTCCTACCATTGAGGAAGCCAGAAAGTATTGGAAAGACATTGAGGCTATACATTGTAAAAACCTATTTTTTCGAAATCATAAAGGCAACCGTCACTATCTGGTAGTTTTCGACCACCGGTACAAACTCAACATTCATGCACTCGAACAACGGCTGCGACAAGGCAAGCTATCGTTTGCCTCCGAGACACGTATGGAAAAGTATCTGGGGGTAAAGCCCGGCTCTGTCTCTCCCCTCGCCCTTATCAACGACACAGAAAAACATGTGCATCTGTTTCTTGATGAGAATCTTCAACAGGCACACAAGATAAGTTTTCACCCCAATGACAATACGGCATCTATAGTTATTTCCTTTACGGATTTCATAAAATTTCTCAATTTTGTCGGGAATAATTATGAATTTATCAGTCTATATCAGGTAGCTTATCCTAATTAAATATTATGTCCCGATCATTCAAATCAAGGTACAATCTCTGGTTTCATGTAATAGCAAGTACATTAAACCGATTGCCTGTCATCTTGCCCGAGAACGAAAAACGTATCTTTCAGTTGGTGAGGGAATGTTTTCACAATCAAGGATTTCGTGTCGAGGCCATAAACGGTGTAAAAGATCATATTCATTTATTGGTACAGTCGCCGGCCGATATTTTGCTTGCTGATGCAATTGAAAAATCGTTACTGGAAAGTGAGTTGCTAATAAATGCTGAACTTTATCCTGCCGGTTCGTTTGGTTGGCATAGCGAATATGCAATTTTCAGTGTCAGCCAGTCGCAGGCTGTACGCGTGCGCGACTACATCAGTCAACAAAAAACAATCCACGTGCGGAAAACATTTTTGACGGAGTGGAAAGAATTTTTGGAAGTACACGGTATTTAAACTTCTGATAGCCTATCGTAAAAGCAAAATTTTCCCATGGATCAGTTGCGGGAACAATGTCATAGGGTTCTGAAAAAGTACTGGGGTTTCAATCAGTTCCGACCATTGCAGTATGAAATCATTGAATCGGTATTACAAAAGAGAGATACACTTGCTCTTCTACCCACCGGTGGTGGAAAGTCGTTAACGTATCAGGTTCCATCGCTGATAAACGAGGGTATATGCGTAGTGGTAACTCCTCTCATAGCTTTGATGAAAGATCAGGTAGAAAAGTTAAAACAAAAGCAAATCAAAGCCATTGCCATATATTCGGGCATGAGTCGGGAAGAGATAGATATAGCCCTCGATAACTGTATCTATGGTGATTTTAAATTTTTGTACTGTTCGCCCGAAAGATTGGGGACGGATATTTTCCGTAGTCGTGTTCAACTGATGAAGGTAAATCTTATTGCTGTTGACGAAGCGCACTGCATATCGATGTGGGGATATGATTTTCGGCCGTCATATCTCAAAATTGCTCAGTTGCGCGAACTGCATCCCGAAGTACCTGTATTGGCACTCACAGCCACTGCTACTCCGCAGGTAGTGGAAGATATAATGGAATCGCTCAGATTCAGGGAGAAAAATGTCCTTCGGAAAAGTTTTGAACGAAAAAACCTGGTTTACGTTGTACGTGAAGCTGAGGATAAAAAAACGCAACTGATCAAAATTTTTCAGGCCATCAAGGGCAGCGGCATTATATATGTACGCAACCGGAACAAAACTGCAGAGTTGGCAGAGTTATTAAGGAAAAACGGAATAACAGCCGACTATTATCATGCTGGTTTACCCATTGCCGAACGCGACAAAAAACAAGATGCATGGCAGCGCAACCGTATCCGCATAATGGTAGCTACCAATGCTTTTGGTATGGGTATCGATAAGCCCGATGTACGCATAGTAGCCCATTACGATCTGCCCGATTCTATTGAAAGTTATTACCAAGAGGCGGGTCGGGCCGGCAGGGATGAAAACAAGGCTTATGCCGTATTGCTGTACAACAAAAACGATCGCCTGAACGTCGAAAAACGCATTGAGGCCAATTTTCCCGATATCAAGATCATTAAAAACGTGTACAACGCTCTGGGAAACTACCTGCAGATACCCTATGGGGCCGGAAAATATATGGCATACGATTTCGACCTGTACGACTTTGCTTCAACCTACCGTCTGAATCTGCAAACTGCATACAGCAGCCTGAAAATACTCGAACAACAAGGCTATATCGAACTCAGCGATGAACTTAACACTCCATCAAAAATTCACTTTCTCCTCAGCCGGGATGATCTTTACAAATTTCAGGTTGCTAATATCCGCTTTGATGGATTCATCAAACTGTTGCTACGATCGTACGAGGGATTATTTACGACATATGTAGGGATAAGCGAGGAAACTCTGGCCAAACGGGCCAATATTAGCGTCGATCATGTATATACATACCTGAACAAGCTAAAGACAGCTGGTATTATCAACTATATTCCGCGAAAAACAAATCCTGTTGTTGTTTATACCGAGGAACGACTTGAGGATAAAGCCCTGCATATTGGCTATGAACAGTACATGCAACGTAAAAAGGTATACACCGAAAAGATAGAAGCAATGCTGCATTATGCCGAATCAACTCTGCACTGTCGCAGCGAGATTCTATTGCATTATTTTGGAGAAAAAGATACAACACGTTGTGGCCAGTGCGATATTTGTCTCAGTCGTAACGAATTGGACATGAGCAAGTATGAATTTGACCTGATAATTGAAGATCTTAAGAAAATTTTGCAGCATCAATCGCTTACGCTGGAAAATCTTGTACAGCAATTGCAGCCACGTTTTTCCTCTGATAAAATTATACGTCTTGTGCGATGGCTGCTCGATAATGGCAAAATCATCCGACAAACAGATGAAACCCTAAGCTGGCACAAGGCTATGGAGAATTAACTTCCAAACGTTTCGATACCGGAGTATCGGATAATATTCTAACCTTGAACCAAATCCTGCAAAAAAACGTGCGATCCCCGGAATATGTGAACCTTCAAAATCAATCAGTACAGTAGTGCCCGCATAACGACGGATATAATCGTTAACCAGAAAAAAACTGGCCTGCAAGGATTTACCTTCGCTGCTGGACAGGGAGTACAGATAGATATGCCGGTAGCGATACTTCAGCCAAAAAATAGCCGAAACAATTTCACCACTCGAATTTACCGCCACCTGCCATTCACCAGCACCTTTTTCGCAGGCTATGGAGGACAGCAGAGTCAGCAGCGAAATGCGGCCATGAAAGGAGTCGTTTGCATGGATGAAAGCCTCGATCTGTTCCGGTGGCGCTTCGGTTGTAACGGACAGCTGCCTACCCTGAAGTACTTTACGAATATTACGTCGATGATTTTCTGCAAAGTTACTTCGCAACTCATTGTAATCACGATGCAAATCCAGTACATAATTGGGAAACAGGTCGGTAAAACCCGGAGACACGTTGGAATAGTTAAACTGTAAAATTACATAGCCAAAGCGGGATATCAGCTCCCTGCAAAAAAGCTGCACGGTCTTGCTATCTGTCATCTGTGAAGAAAAGATGCCCAGCTGCTGGACAAAATTGGGTTGAATTACATAGCGAAGCCCATATTTGCGTTTCACCGGTACTGGCATAATGATTTGGTAATCATCGTCGATGATAGCATCCCAGTTTGGAGAAACCACATCGAGATACCATGAAAGGGCGTAAGGCATACCTCCGATGGATAATTCTACTGCCCTATCCCATTTATGCTTATCAATATCAGCGTGATGAATATAATGTACCATAGGCTATTCGGCTTTGCTCATCACCAGTTTTCCGTGGATTATTCCCTTGCGGCTAAGAATAAGGTCGGCAAGTTCCTGAAGCAGACGCGCTCTGCCTTTGACAGCGATAATTTCCAGACAGGTATCATGGTCGAGATGAAAATGTTGCGACGATAAGATCATCTCGTGGTAATCGTGTTGTATTTCGTTGAGTTTAACAAGGATATCGGATTTGTGATGATCGTAAAGAATAACGATAGCGCCGGCCACCACCTCGTTCTTTTGCCACTTGTTATCGACAATGTATTGTTCGACCAGTGAACGGATAGCCTGCGAACGGTTGGCAAAGTTATTTTCCCTAACATAACGATCGAGGGTTGCCAGCACCTCTTCATCAATGCTCACCCCAAAACGCTTTATTGCCATTGCATTACTTTTTCTCGGCTGTAATAACTACACTTTCGGTGTAGTACCCGCCATTACCCCCGACCAGATTACCGGAATTGACCGGAATAATCTGACGAACAACATATCCTTCTTTTTCCAGCAGGTTGCACTGAAACTCTATTTCCACCCCAGATCGTCGGAGTCTACCACAATTTCATCGTGGGTTTCACGACTGCTCCAAAACGAACTACGGGTATGAATGGTTATAGTTTTTATCATCTTTTTGTTTTTTTCTCAAAGATAGCAGTTTTTGTTTTTTGTCGATTATGGGGTCAAAAAATAATTTCTATTGAACTATAATTTTTCGGTAAATTGTTTCCCTGTCGGAGCAGAGCTGTAAGATATAAACTCCTTTTGGCCATTGAGTTACATTAAGCCTGAATTCTTGGTACAAGGTTCCATTAAGATTTTTCACGAAAACAGGTTTTCCCTGAAGGTTGCTAATGGTAATCTGCTTGAGCATCATGCCACGAACTTTGATGTCGAGGTATTCACTGACAGGATTGGGAAATACGTCACAGAAGAGTGTTCTGATATGAATATTATTGGGCTTGACATAGGATGAATCATCATCGGCAAATGGCGATCCATAGAGGTATATAGATTGTCGCCAGTAGGCAGAATTATTGGGATTGCCCGAAGGCATCGGGTCGACAGGTACCAGTGAATGTCCGGGGTACAAAACAGGCCAGCCTTCGTTGGGTTTATAATGCACATCGATTAGCGTTTGTCCGCTTTCGTCGGCGAGTATAAGACGCTCACCTTCGTTAGCCAGATTTCCCGAGAATCGTCCTGTTGGTATGGTAAAATAAAGACTTTCGAAAGCACTGATATCGGCAGCTATTACAACAAAGCCGTGTGGAGAGATAAGCGTAGGTGAAGGGAACACGTACTTTACAGCACTGTCGATACGACAGCCACCGATATCCACCCATACATCGGCAGTATTTTTAAATTCGATATATTCGAGCGACTTGTCGCCATATCCACCAGCGGCGATGGGCATGTATTGTATCTCGGTAATTTTAATTTTATCTCTGTTGGCTTTATTAGTAAATATTACCTCACGCAATGCGCTCCATTTATTGTTCAGAAACACACGAGCCTTAACAATGGTAGGTGAAGCTACGGTAATAGTCGTAAAAGAGGTTGCCGTAGTAGCCGAAGGAGCCACGCTATTATCGAACAGCCGAGGATCGGAACCATCGGTAGTATAGTATATCGTACCACTGCTATTGGGATTGGAAAAACTAACGCTAATTGATTTTGTCAGATTTACAATGTTGGCAGTCACCTCCGAAGCATCGGCATATATTTTCGGAAAATCTACCTGTGGTAGTAAACCTGCCGCTTTAAGCTGGTTTATGACAATAGGCGTACGTTTTTTGATAAACAGATTCACGGTATTATTTACTGCCGGGATCCAATCATCGTCGCGGGTACGGAGGGTACGGTCGAGCGATCCGCCCCAGCGGGCCGATTCCCCGATAATAGCCAGATTAATTTGCGAAGTCCGATTGCGAAATACCTTCTCAACCTCACCGGCTGTAAGCAGACCGTTGTTATACAGATATTTAACCGCTCTATCGGCAAAACGAAGGCGATAATTAGCATTTTCGGTGAGCCGTTGGTGCAGCCATTGGGGATGAAAATAATTAAAAGTAGGTTTTGTCATCCCATCGTTTATCAGATTCACCCTGTTTTCATTCACCCCTTGGTTGTTATCCTCTTCGCTTCCCGGAATATAATTAAAGGTATGTTCAGCATCATGAATAATAAAAAAGAATCCTTCGCGCCGTGCATTGCGATTTTTAAGGGCATAAAAATTATTAGGGCCATTATTTCCCAAAAATTCGCTTGCTGGAGAATCAAAATTACCAGAATAAAAGATATTCATCATATAATCGATCAGGTTATCGATATCCACCAGTTTTTCGAGCGAAGTATCGATGTATCCCTGTGCATTAAGCCCTTGTAAGCGCAAATAGTTGGCATCGGAAGCAAAACCGGCGTTGCAGGCATTGTATACCTGACGCCATTTGTCGTGCGTTCCATCGGTAGCTTCGATATTGTATCCATTATCAGTAGCCACTTTTATTACATCGTAATCATTGGCATCACCCCCACGATAGCTTTCGGCAAAGTTGGCTTCGGGACGTTCCTGAAACTCGTACAATCCCCAATACATACCATTGAGAAACAGATGGCAGTATCGGCTGCGTGAATAGGGTTGCCCCATGAGTCCCTGCAAATCACGACAAGTTTCATCCTGAGCATAAGTCATTACAGGGTTGTTGTAGAAACGCCAGGAATAATTCTGAGCACAACGCAGATCAACCTTTTTAAATTCCTGAGCTGCATCACTTCCGAAGATTGGATATTTGAGTTTTTTCTTTCCATAGTCATTACTAAAAAACAGCCGGAAAGCATGTTTAGGGTTCCATGTGTTACGGCTGTAGCCTCCTCGAATCCGCAGACCAGCATTTACCGAGAAGACCATGGTGTTATTGGTTTCGATCATTTCGACCGAGGCCGGACGTTCCCATGCTTCGCCATGTTGTAAGGCATTCATATATATGCCCGTTGCAGGATCAAATAAGTTGACATTATCGGTAACCACAGACACAGTCGGAATAGATGAAAAAACCTGAGGAATTAGATCCTTATATCGAGTATCATTCATTACCCGAGAATCTACACGGTAGTCGATATACTGTCTACTATTATCCCACTTATTTTCGGCCGGCCAATTACCCCCGGGTACTTCCTGGGTTTTTACCTTATCAAAGAAAATATAGGTACGGGTTTCGGGATTGGCCGACTGGTAGCTGCGTTTAACCATTACAGCCCGTACTATAACTGCAGGCGTTGCAGGACGGTTTGTAGTGTCTTCGGGGTCTATGTTCACATTCAATGGCGATTGACCGGTAATAGCTGTTGTTGAGGTACGAGGGTCGGAATAGTCGAGGGTATAGCGAATGGCATCGCCGGGAGCCTGACCGTAAGTGTAAGGGTGAAAGGATTACTGTAATATCCACCAGGATGGCTGAAGGTCACATCGGGAGTTTTGGGTAGTTTTTGCGACAGTGTAAGTTGCATGTCGAAATAAATGTCGGAACTGCTCAGACTAACGTTGAACACCAATATGCAAATGGTATTCATCCCTTTTACCAGTTCAACTTTACTTGAAGAAATAGAGTCTGTCACAGGCGCCGAAACCATATTTTGTGCAGCAGGGGCTACAGCATCGTATGTATTGGCAGTGGGAGCATTACGTTCAAAAGCCAGTTGACCATTGATCCAAACCCTGAAGCCATCGTCGTATTTGAAGGTTGCCACCAGATTGCCCATAAGACTGTCGGGAGTAGTAACTTCGAACTTCTTCCGAAGAAACACAGTAGTATAACTGTTGTGCATATCGGTCAGCTGCGTTCCACCCGATCCCGATCCGTACCAAAACGGCGCGTTTCCATATAACCAGCTGTTATCGTCATAGTCGGGCATCGTCCATGTGCTGGAAATTGCCGATTTTCCTTTATAATATCTCCAAGCGCTTTCATAAGGAATAAGTACCTGTCCACCGGCAATACGGGAAACCAGTATCAGCAACATCAGCTATGCTGTAAGATGTATAAAATAACACTTTGAGTGATGATTCGAATACATGGATTGAAAATTTTGATTTTATCTTTTATTAGCTGGTATAAAAAATTTTCGTATATCGATTGGACGACCTTGAATTAAGCTTGCAGTGGTTTTAACCATGATCCTTTTCTTTTACTCTTGCACAAACATGATTTTCAGGCACTCAGTCTGATGCGAGGATCGAGTATAACATACGCAATATCTGTTAAAATGTTCACCACAATAAAGATGATTGCAATCACCAACACACCACCCATGACCACTGGCAGGTCAAACTCTTGCAGGGCATTTACAAGCAGATACCCCATTCCCTTCCATGAAAAAATATATTCGATAAACACTACACCCGCCAGCATGGAAGCAAACCAGCTACTCAATGAGGTCACCACAGGATTAAGGGCATTTTGTAGGGCATGACGGAAAATAACCTGTATTTCGGTGAGTCCCTTTGCCCGGGCGGTAGTAATGTATTCCTGCGACATGATTTCGATCAAGGAATTACGCATCAGTTGCATTACTACAGCAAGGGGACGAATACCTAGGGTCAAAGCGGGCAGGATGACATTTTGCAGTGCCAGATAGCGTCCGTTGCCCCAGTCGTCCCATTCGTACAGGCTACCGGTAAGGGGTAGATGGGTAACCGATCCCAGCACAAAAGCAAACAGCCATGCAAAGAGTATAGCGACAAAGAAAGATGGCATGGCAATACCCAGCGAAGAAAGCGTTAGCATAGTCCTGTCGATCCATGTATTGTGTTTCCATGCAGCCAGAATGCCCAACGAAATGCCCAAGAGACTGGCCAGGATTATTGAAAAGAAGGCCAGCACAACAGTTGCTGGCAAGGCTGCTAAAATCATTTCAGAAACATTACGTTGCTGTTGATACGAACGACGCAGGTAGGGAAACTTGCATACTACCACCCGATCGCCTATGGTGATAAGACGACAAAAAGGCTGGTAGGCGTGTGGATCAAGGTAAAAAAAACTTTTGCGATTGGTGATGTGGTGTATCGATATGGGCGACAGATCGTTAAGATACTTGGTATATTGCAACCACAAAGGCCGGTCGAGACCAAGGTCACGACGTACTGCAGCCAGCGAAGCGCTGTCGGAACGCTGGCCCAGTGTCATCCGGGCCGGATCACCGGGTATAACATTGAAAATGACAAAAACAAGCGTTGCTACCCCCCAAAGAATACTTAACGAATACCCAATTTTAGCTGCTATATACCTAAACAACAACACCTTATTGAAATTTTATACCTTTTTAGCCACAAATTTTTGGAATATTACCAAATTTATTGATAATAAAAAGGCTAAAATAAGAATAAAACTGAGGGTAACAAATTTTTCCCTTAACATTCTTTGCTGTACAGTCACCTGCTTAAGTACATCGGTGTCGTTGTAGTTCCATGAAAATTGAGCATAATGCCATTTTTTCAGGATAGTTCCTTTATACAACAACAATATTCCCGGGTTTGACCGAATCATGGTTTTTAACATGGTTTCATCGGCTGTAAGAAAGGGATAGGAAAGCAGCAAATTATCAGTAATTCGTTGTGTTGCACCGACGGGTGAAGCTGTAACGGCATAAAAACGAATATTGGAAGAGGACATAGCAAACTGAGCCAGGGTATCGAGTCGTTTTAATGCTTCAGGACATGCTTTTTCGATATTATAGGCAACCAGTAGAAATACGAATGCATCGCTTTTCAAGATACTGTCGGTTAGGTTGTTACCCTCGTGATTATAAAGTGCAAAGTCGTGAATAGGAGGCGTATAGCCTTTTTTTACCAACACACTTTTGGTTTCTACCCATTGCCAGTTAGCTGTATCCTGCCATGGATAATTGGTCATATCAAAAGTTTTAACCTCGCCGGTATGCTTATTTTTATAAAGCAGTCGGGTAGCATATTCATCGGTTGGCGCGCCCGGAGGTATGGTGCTTTTTTCAATGATATTACTTCCTTCGCTAAAAGGCATAAAATCGATGATAGGCAGGTGCCTAAATGAATATAGGGACACAAAAGTATAAACTCCTGCCCCGATAACCACAACCGCCCATGCATATCCTGCAGTAAGCGGTGATGACATTTTTTTTCGAAAATAAAAGAGACTGATGACAATAGCCAAAAGAATGACATTTTTAAAAAATGTTTCCCAGTTGGTCAGCTTTACAGCATCGCCAAAGCAGCCACAGTCGGAAATAGGGTTAAATACAGCCAGCAGGAGGGTGACAATGGTAAAGAATACCATAAAAATCAAAGCCATCCAGGTAGTAAATCGAGGCCATATCCCAGTGAGCAGGGCAATGCCAATCATAAATTCTGCTCCACTAAGGAGAAATGAAAGATAAAGTGAGAGCTGGTCCATGCGTGGCAAATGCATGGCCGTAAAGTAGTCGCTGAACTTATAGGCTGTTCCCAGTAAGTCAATTCCCTTTACAAAACCTGAAAAGATAAAGACCAGGGCTATCAGCAGACGTAGACCCGTGAGCAAATAGGATAAATATTTTTCCATGGCTAATATTATTTTAAGTTAATTTACACATTTATGTAAGTTATCTTTATTGCTACAGGTAAATTTATAAAGAACAAGCCTAGGGTTACCGTGTATTTTTCCTCTCCGAATAGCAAATTCAGAGACTTCGCCATAAAACAGAGACTATCTGGTTATTAGCCTCATATTTTATCGGAAGGTAATGCATAATTCCTACTTTCATAATTGCAAAGTGGTAATACCTATCCTCCAATACCCAACATATGTGTCGAAAAAAATAAAATTCTTCACATAAAATATTTATAAGTTTTGATCTTATTGTCCTTCAATTCAAAAGTCACAGAGCAATGATGGATAGAATAATTCCTCTGCGTAAGTTTTTGCGTCCTTTGCATTATTTTTCATGGTTATCACATAAACTTTTCGTAATTCTCATTGAATATTCAACCCCTTCAGAGTCGTGCAGGCAATTTCGTGGTTATATTTGCCGTTGGTGCTCATGACAATTAAGCCCTACGGGCTTAATTGTTTACTAGTTTGGATGATGCAAAGTTCATGGGAGTTCATTATGCAACATCAGGATGATGGGCATTACAATCCAATCTCATTTTTTAGTCTATGAAAAACTTTTTCGGCTGGGAGCATTTCGTTTTCATCGTAACATGGAATAACACGCATGGTAGGTTCACTTTGGACGATCCAGAGGTAAGTATCGCGTACTTTTCGCTGAAAATTTAAGTCTTCCTCGTGGATATCGTTATTACCTTTCAGATAATTGCGGTCGTCGCCGATGCGTGCAGCGCTAAGATTTTTTTCGACAAAATGCATGGGCACATCGAGAAAAATATTCAGGTCGGGAGCCGGAATACCAAAATATTCATATTCGAGTTTCAGAATCCAGTTTTTCAGGTCATTTTTCAGATGAATATCATCAATCTTAGCACATTGATAGGCTATATTAGAAAAAACATATCGATCAGCAACTACCATTTTCCCTTCTTTTAGCCATTGGCGAATGGTTGGAGCAGCATCGCGCCGGTCGCCGGCATAAAGCAGTGCTACAAGGTAGGGATCGACCGTATCGTTGGAACCCAGATCGCCCCGTAAAAACCGAGCTATCAATTCTCCAAAAAAAGGTGAATCGGTTCGCGGAAAATGTACATATTCATAGGGAATATTCCGGCTCTCCAGATATTCTCTAAGCATCTGCAATTGTGTAGATTTCCCGCTTCCGTCGAGTCCCTCGATTACAATAAACATTTTTTAATACTTATTTCTGTTAAACTTAATTATTTTTGACACGGGCTAAGATAGAATATATTGACCAATTAAACAATCGACATAAGTTAAAAAGTTGTAAATGAGCCATTGGATAAATATTCGGGGTAATTTATATGATTTGTCGATTCCCCGGGTAATGGGGATAATCAACGTCACGCCCGACTCTTTTTATGAGGGCAGCCGATATTCCGATGTTGATGATCTCATGCGGGCTGTAGAAAAGATGGTTTCCGAAGGAGCAGATATCATTGATATTGGGGCATTTTCGTCGCGTCCCGGGGCTGCTTTGGTAAGCGAAAGTGAAGAAAAAAACCGGTTGACCCGAGCGCTGGAAGTCATACGTAAACATTTTCCCAAAATCATCCTGTCGGTCGATACCTGCCGCGCCTCGATAGCCGAGTGGGTGGTGCTGCAGTATGGGGTCGACATCATCAACGATATTTCCGGTGGCCGTGCCGATGAAAAAATGTATGCTACCATAGCCCGATTGCAGGTACCCTACATCATTATGCACATGCGCGGCACCCCTGCAGATATGCAGCAATATGCAAATTATCGCAACGTTACTCAGGAAGTGATATACGAACTTTCGGAATGTCTCTATCATGCAAGATATGCAGGTATTAACGATATTATCATTGACCCGGGGTTTGGATTTGCCAAAACCCTTGAACAAAACTACGAATTGCTGGCCAATCTGGAAACATTTCGGGTGATGGGACTGCCCCTTTTGATTGGCATTTCACGCAAATCAATGGTATACAAACTTTTGAATATTCAGCCCGAACAGGCTTTAAACGGGACTACCGCTGCCCATATGGTAGCCCTGATGAAAGGGGCAGCTATCCTGAGGGTACATGATGTATGCGCCGCTAAGGAGGCAATAAAAATTTTTGAAGCAATAAGAAAGGCAAAGTCATTAAATCAAAGATAATTCTTAGAATGCAATAATTAAAAAAAAAGGGAATGAATAAGCTTATGAAAAATTTTCATTCCTGGCTTAAAATACAGATACCCCTGCTGAAATTTACAGCATTGTCGACCCTATGCTATGGGGTATTGGTTGTATCGCTCAACTATGCTCATTTTCCTATTGGCCGTTTTATCGACATATTTCCGGTACTTGCCCATTGGTTACTCATCACAATAAGTGCGGGAGTTATCATTTACCTATTGGCTCTGAACAGGTGGGTGTACACATTGTTGTTTCCGTTATTCATGATTGCAACCGGTATCATTGGCTATTACATTTTTCAGTACGATATTACCATCAATACAGCGGTTATAGAATCGACATTCAATACCAACAACAGCGAGGTAATGAGTCAGATCTCGCTGCGACTTACCCTGTATGTGGTAATCTTGACGGTGGTAAGTGTATGGCTGGTGCGTCGAAGAAAAAAAATCGCCACTCCTCCATGGGTAATAGGGTATCTACCCGTTATTTTGCTGGGATTTTTTCTGATCAGCACTATCAACCAATTGCGTTTTAACACCATCTATCAACGTAATCCATTCTGTATTTATCTTGGGTTTAAAAATTATTTTGCTGAACAAACAGAACTTAAAAAAGAAAGGAAAGATATAACCGATGGGGCTGAATGTCGTATCGATACCTTAACGGTGGTAGTGGTTATTGGTGAGGCCCTCAGAGCCGATCACGTAAGCCTAAACGGTTATCCCCGCGAAACTTTTCCGCATCTTGCGCAGGAAAATGTGATTTCATTCAAAAACATTTATTCGGAATGGACCCACACGCTCAAAAGCATTCCGCATATACTTACACGTGCCGATAGCGCCAATCACGCGCCGTCAACAGACGAACATTCGTTTATTTCTATTTTTAAAGCCTGTAATTTTACTGCATGGTGGTTAGGCAATCAGGATCTGAATAAAGTTTTTAAACCCTTTGCCCTTGAATGTGATACCTTTATTATCAATCAACCCTTTAAATCGGATTATAATTTTACTGGCAAATATGATGAAGAACTCCTGCCCTACCTCGACAAGGCACTGCAACTTCCTAATCCCCGTAAACTGATTATCTTTCATCAGGTGGGTAGTCATTGGTATTATCCGTCCTATTATCCGCCTTCGTTTGAATATTTTAAGCCGGTATTGAAAAGTAAATCGTTCAATCTATCGGATAAAGATAAGATCATCAATGCTTATGATAACTCGGCCCGTTACACCGACTACGTGCTTTGGCAGATAATTGAAAGACTTCGGAATCGCAAGTCGGTATTGATATATCTTTCCGATCACGGGGAACTGCTGGGAGAAGAAGGAAAGTGGATACATGCTCAGGATACAAAGTATGAAAAAAATCCGGCCTGTATGGTTTGGTTTTCGGACAGCTATCGCAAAATATACCCCGACAAAGTACAGGCAGCTGAACAAAATAAGAACAAACGTTTTCGAAGCGATTTTCTATTCCATTCGGTGCTTGACGCTGCAGAAATACAATCGCCCTATCGGCAAGATAAATTAAGCATTTTTCAAAACTAATAAACGCTTTGCATTTTAAAAATGCAAAGCGTCACTCATTTAGCGGAGAAAGAGGGATTCGAACCCCCGGTCCGGTCACCCGGACAACGGTTTTCAAGACCGCCGCATTAGACCACTCTGCCATTTCTCCGAGCGCAAAGGTAATATTTTCATCGTACTTGAAAAAATCTAACGAATTTTTTTTGCGGATAAATGTTGACCATTGGTTAATCAATCTATTTCATGTAAAAAATTGATTATTAAAATGTTAATAGAATGTTTTAGTAAAATCTTTTACAAGATTTTGTAAATTAGAGCCATAAGCCATGAATTTTTTTAAAATAGCTACAAAGATGAAAGATCAAAAACAGGAAAGTGTATTTTTCTCAATGAATATTTCGGTAATATTGACCCCCTGATAGGTTTCTTTCAAAGAATAGATTTTAGCTTGAGAATTTTTACCGAATATTCATACGCTTAGCATCTGTCAGATGCTAAGCGTTGAGAAACCACCACCGACCCTCGTCAGGGCTACATGCCCATCAATGGACTTGTGGGTTTGTATTTTTGAACAACGTAAGCGCCGAGGGGGTGGCCCGGATAGCAGCCCATGAGCTGGGGCACGGAGTTTTCCGGCTGTACCACACCTTCAGCTCCAAAAATGTTGTAACTTTAACCCAGGGAACAACCGATAATCTGATGGACTACTCCAGCAACACCACCGCCACCGCCTTATACAAATACCAATGGGACTATATTCACAACCCACAGACCATGCTGTTTGCCTGGGCCGAGGAGGAGGAAGAGGGGGCAAGTAGTGTAGCCCCAGGAGAATTAACCCCCGAATCCTTTATTGTTAGCTTCAGGGGAGAATCACCCAATGTCTTTTATATTAAAAAGGGAAACCCTTTAACCTCAAGTCAAGAAACTTTACTAAGAAATTCCATGTTTATGGATAATACGGAAACCTTAAAAAGGTGGCAGCCGGAAACGGATATTATCAAATTCGACGTGTTGAGCGATTTACGCAATATATTTTTCTTTGAAATAATTTCTACAAATAATACAGAAGAGCTTAAAAGCGTAAACGGAATCTTTTTGTAAATAACAATGTGGTTACGGATGCTGAAGTGGAAGCATTATTACAAACCCAAAACTAGGTAGAGCTTACTTTAAAAGTGGTAAAAATTACACGGTAACTACTACGAAAACCGACGGCACAGTGATAAAAGTACCTTTGATAAAAGAAGCGATACTGGGTACTTTAAAAGTAGTCGCAAAAACTGATGTTAGCAATTTTTTTAAAGTTATTTGCAAACGAAAAGATTATCCTGATAAAGAGTATCGAAATTTAGAAAGAATTGGCCTTGCATCTAACGGAGAGGCATTGTTAAAACAAGGCGAAACTATAGAACTTACATTACAGGAACAGGATGACAAAGGGAACTGGAATGAAGTTGCAAACGCTTTGTGGCAGGCCGATAATGAGACAAGTGGTAAAACGACAACAAAATATACTCCAGTTATTGATAATAAATTAAACTATGTAATAGTAAAGAAAGACAATAATAGCCCAGAAATACGGATTGATCTTAAAGTAGAACCAACATCAATCATCCCACCAACAACCAATACCTCTATTGCGTTGGTGCCAGATGTCACACAGTTGGCAGCATCAGACCAGAACAAGGCAACATCAAAGTTTACAACTGCAATGACAACCATTAGCACGAAGAACCCAACACTATATGCTACTATAACTAATGGTGGGTTAAAAGTAAAAGTTTACATTGTTCCACAAAGCAGTATGCGTAGCCCTAACCTTGCTGGACAAACAGACAGACAAATAAATATGGATAGGTTTTTATATAAATTGTTAAGTGTAGACATGTTCGAGTTTGAAGGGGAAGCAACACCAGTAAGTATCGACCAGCTAGCGGGAGGAGCTTATAAAAATAAGGTTATTAAAAGCGCTAAACTTGTAACTGCCTTATTAACAGATGAACGCCTAAATATAAAAGATGCTTCCGGTAAAAAAGATATTAATTTATTGCGTACTGATATCAGAAATAAAATCAAAGACTTTAACCCTTCTCTGGAAACCGAACTGGTTACAAAGGTACAAAACGGGGCAGTAGATGATTCGTTCCTGGACAAACTAAAATATGAAGTTGCCCCGTCAGATTTGTATAAATATTGTATACTTGGAACCGTTTATGAAGTATATTTGAACTACGAACACCCGAAAGTAAGTGGCAGCCAAAAGGATTTTAATAAGGTACTTGCCCATGAGTTTAAACATATTGATTACGGGATTAATAATTTTTACGAGGTTATCAAATGGACACTGATCCGAAAGGCAAGTAACAGTGAGACGCTGTTTGACCTTAAGGATCAAGAAGACGACAACGGTAGTTGTGGCAGCAGTGCTGAAAATGGACACGAGAAAAACAACCCGGAAAACTGCACCGTATGCGCCGAAGAAAAAAATTATTAATAACAGAAAATTATTGATTATGAAAAACATACATATAATTTTAACAATTTGCTTTTTCTCAGTACAAACAGTTATCGGTCAGCCAAAAGCAACCGATCCCATACCGGAGAGTTTAAAACAGATGATAATTGGATATACATGCAGTGCAATAGACCAATTTAAGGCCCAACTTTGCCCGCAGTTTAAAGATTCCATTTTTATTGATAACTATGGCATGCCAATTTCTGGATTTTCATATTTATATCATGGGGTAAATTCTGATTTTATGTATGATTTTGACATAAAGCGTTGGCCGGAAGACAGGCCATATATTAACTTTTTTCTTATTACTAAGAAAAACAACATAATGACACGGGTGAGGGATGTTACCGACGAAAAAGGTAGATATATAATGAAAAAGGGGAACGTATAATTAAAATCGACACTTTTGCAAAAGAAATTCCTTGTTACAAGTATTTCCCTTACGATGAAAGATACGTGGTATATTTTGATACTACAAAAAAGGAACTAATCTACTTTTCCGGAAATGTTTATCAAACAAAGCTCGCGTACACATTTGATGCTATTTATTTTAGAAATATGCAAGCTATGGCTGTGACAGCTGTTAAGTTGAGATTAGCCCAATACAGTACTTCAAAGACCCAATTAAAATTCATCAGGGAGACAGATGAATTTTATAAATTTAGCGCAAGTGAAACACTTTTAAGAGATGGTGAAATTTTGGTGCGTACACCCAAGACCAATAATCGGTCCCAATTTGGCAGTACATGGGAAATGATTTATTACTCTAATACCACCGATGTACCTGGCAATACCGATCGGTCTTTTTATGAAGTAAAATACACTCGCTCTATTAAGCCAGAGAGCTATGAAGAGCTTTTCCCTAAATACCGGAAATTAACAAAAGAAGAAATAGGGGAAGTATATCGAAAACTCAGGTTTTATACAGATTTTGCACCGTTGCCGGAAGAAGAACCGGAGGAATTGCCACAAGGGGAATAAGTAAAAATTTACTTTACATCATGCAAGGCATTTTCCAGAGCATCTTTTAGTTTTTTCTTTCCAATAAAAGCATCCACAATATTAAAAATGGTTTTCTTTTCTTCCTCGCTGAGTCATTCAATGAGCTTTATTTTTTCCATAAGTGATGCATCGTAAGAGTTTACATCGGTTAAGTTATGATCCATTAAATTGGCCCTTTCGGGGACATTATCCCCCTGATAGCTTTATTCCAACCCCCAAATTGCAGCAGCTATTTTTTTACTCCCAAAAACGCTTAGCCTCTGACAGAGGCTAAGCGTTTACAGAAGCTCCCAAATTGCTTCCTCTCAGCTCAGCTTAGTACGTCAGCCGGGGCAGGTAACTGTCACGGTCACCGGTGTTAGTGGCAACCGTCGGCAGCTGCTGCTAACGGGGGACATAGCCGGGAGCGACGAAGGTATCGAAGCCCGTTACACCCTCAGGGATACCTCGGGCAAGGAACAAACCATTACGCTGGGTAGTCTATCGCTGGTCTGTTATGACAAAAAGCAGATCGGTTACTTGAAAATATTGACATTAAAAAGAAGAGGGGGTAAATATTTCATTCGTTCATTTCATATTGTTAAGTTATTCAATGACTAATAGGTAAAAATGCAAGATTTAACCCCCGTTTCCGGGATTCCGTCGAAACATTTCCCCCACTCAATTAATACATTTATTGTCCTGTCCTCTGTTTTTTCCTGAGTAAATTTGCAAAAAAAGCTAAGTTATGACTGAGAAAGAATTTCAACTACGTTTAGCTGACCTGATGGCGCAGCATGAAGCGTTGATATGCCGGAAGAATGAGCCTGTGGTAGAAGCTCATAATTTATATGTACGTTATCGCTATCCTATACTCACCGCTGAACATACTCCTTTGTTCTGGCGGTTCGACATGGATTACCGACGTAATCCACATCTTTTGCAACGTATAGGTATGAATGCGACTTTTAATGCGGGAGCTATCTACAAGGATGGTAAATATTTAATGGTTGTTCGGGTCGAGGGATGGGACCGGAAGTCGTTTTTTGCCGTAGCCGAAAGTCCTAACGGCATTGATCACTGGCGTTTCTGGGATTATCCTGTAAATTTGCCCGATATCGATAAAGAGGAAACGAATGTCTATGATATGCGACTTACGGCGCATGAGGATGGATGGATTTATGGTATTTTTTGTTCGGAACGTAAAGATCCCAATGCGCCTGCTGGTGATTTATCCTCGGCCGTTGCAAAAGCCGGAATTGTTCGCACCAAGGATCTGGTGAAGTGGGAGCGACTGCCCGACCTTCGTTCGCGAAGCCAACAGCGAAATGTTGTGTTGCATCCTGAGTTTATCAATGGTAAATATGCCTTATATACACGTCCGCAGGACGGCTTTATCGATGCAGGTTCGGGAGGTGGTATTGGCTGGGCACTTGTCGACAGCATGGAAAATGCCGAAGTGAAAGACGAACTGATTATCGAGCCCAGAATTTATCATACCATAAAAGAAGTGAAGAATGGCGAAGGACCAGCTCCCATCAAAACAGATCTGGGATGGTTACATCTGGCACATGGCGTAAGAGGGTGTGCAGCAGGCCTTCGGTATGTGCTTTACCTGTATATGACCGATCTAAAAGAACCGTGGAAAGTTCTTGCAACTCCGGGAGGATATTTTATGGCACCCGAAGGCGAAGAACGTATTGGAGATGTATCGAACGTGCTCTTCTCCAACGGTTGGGTAAAGAATGAAAAAGGTGAAGTATTTATTTACTATGCTTCGTCCGATACGCGTATGCATGTGGCTGTATCGACGGTTGATAAACTGGTAGATTACTGCCTGAATACTCCTGCTGATAGTTATCGAACCCATGCTTCGGTGGCAACCCTGAAAGCACTTATTGACAAAAATATGCAGACCCTGAAAAGACAATAAAAACCACAAGTAATGACCCGTGAGGAGAAAGTTAATTACTTGCTTATTTCGGCAAGAAAAGAGGTAGAAGAAAATATTCTGCAATACTGGACTACCCGGATGATCGATAATGATTACGGAGGATTTTATGGTAGTCGCGATTTTTATGATCAGCTTAATCCCACGGCATCGAAAGGTGCAGTGTTGAATGCAAGAATATTGTGGTCGTTTTCAAAAGCTTATAATGTTTTAAAAAAAGAGAATTATTTAGCAGTAGCCCGTCGTGCTTACGATTATCTGGAAAAATATTTTCGGGATCCGGTGTACGATGGGATATTCTGGGAGCTTGATTATCGGGGTAATCCTGTGAATACGCAAAAATATGGCTATGCACAAGGATTCTGGATATATGGTTTGGTAGAATATTACTATGCCAGTGGCGAAAAGGCTGCCTTGAATACAGCGTTGAAAATATTCGAAATTCTTCAGGAGAAGGCTTTTGACAGAAAACGTAATGGTTATTGGGAAGCTTTTGCCCGTGACTGGAGTTTTACGCAGGATGTGCGAATCAGCGAAAAAGACTTAAATGAAAACAAAACGTTCAACACTCATTTGCATCTGCTCGAACCCTTTACAACCTTGTACAAAGCATCGAACGATATGAGGGTAAGAGAGGCGCTGAAAAATATTACAGCTTTGATGTTTGAACGTTTTTATAATCCGGCAACAGAGCATTTTCATCTGTTTTTCGATGACGATTGGAATGTAAAGGGCGATTTGGTGTCGTATGGCCACGATATCGAAGCATCTTGGTTGCTCTGGGAGGCTTTGCAGGCTATCGGTGACAACGAGCTGATGGATCGTTATGTACATCAAGTTGTTCACATTGTTGAAGTGTCGGTGCTTGAGAGCATTGATGCTGACGGAGGACAATTTTACGAGGGTAATAGCAAGGGGGTGGTCGATACCGACAAACACTGGTGGCCTCAGGCCGAGGCAGTGGTAAGTTTCATCAATGCATGGCAAATTACAAATGATGAAAAGTTTCTCGATTATGCTTTTAGTAGCTGGCAATTTATTGAGCAATATCTGATAGATCGAAAACTGGGCGAATGGCACTGGAAAGTCGATCGACAGGGTAAACCCGATACGTCGCAGGTCAGGGCAGGTTTCTGGAAATGTCCCTACCACAATAGCCGGGCTTGCTTTGAAATAATCAGACGATTGGAAAATAATTAATAAAACACACCTATGAATCTAATTACTTCATTGTTGGTCATTTTATTGTTTGCCGGAAAAATGCAATCGGCGACTCCCACAGGCTGTAAGCTGGTCGATACTGCTGCGACTCCAGAGACAAAAGCTTTGTTTTACAATCTGAAAAAAATCATGGGTAAGGGGATCATGTTTGGGCATGAGGATGCTACGGCTTACGGCATGGGATGGCGCAACGACGAATGGCGTTCGGATGTACGGGATGTTTGCGGAAAATTTCCGGCTGTGTTTGGTTGGGACATATGGGGGCTTGGTACTCCTTACAACATCGATTCGGTGCCTTTCGACCGTATGGTAAAATGGATAAAAAAAGCCTATCAGATTGGTGCTGTTAATACGGTGAGCTGGCATTTGGCCACCCCTGCTACCCAAACGCATGCATGGGATACCAGTATTCATGCGGTAAAACAAATTCTTCCCGGGGGCAAATATCACGAAGTGTATAATCAAATACTCGACCGTGTGGCCGAATTTTTCCTGAACCTGAAAACCGATGAGGGTACACCTATTCCTGTGATCTTTCGCCCTTTTCACGAACATAATGGCAGCTGGTTCTGGTGGGGAGCTCGCTTTTGTACCCCCGAAGAATACAAGGCTTTATTCCGGTATACTGTTACCTACCTCAGGGATAAGAAAAAGGTTCACAACTTATTGTATGCTTATTCACCCGATATTTTCCGCAAAGAGGAGGTATACCTTGAACGTTTCCCGGGGGAAGAATATGTCGATATTCTTGGTTTAGATGATTACTGGGACTTCCAAAAGCCAGCAACCATCGAAAAGGGACTTGAACAACTACGGATAGTTGTTAATCTGGCTGAGCGTATGGGAAAAGTAGCTGCACTTACCGAAGCTGGTTACAATAAAATTCCCGATCCTACGTGGTGGACAAAGTCACTGTTGAATCCGATAAAAAACGATAGCATAGCACGAAAAATTTCGTGGATATTGGTATGGCGCAATTACAATCAGGAACATTTCTTTGCCCCATATCCCGGTCATGCAAGTGCAGCTGATTTTATTGAATTTGAAAAAGATTCCTACACACTTTTTGCAGGCGATTTGCCCCCCATGTATGTGATTGATAATAAGTAAAACGGACATTTGAAGCTGAAGTTACTACGAGAAAACAAAACCGCCTTCCCTCTGAACAGGGGGAAAGGCGGTTGATTGTTAAGAGGGCATAACTCTATGTAAAATTATTTTATGAGTTGCCAGTTGTTGTGATTTGCTTCTAATTTGGGCAATGTAAATCCCCTTGGGCAGATTCTGAACAGAAATACGAAATGGCATGCCCGGAGAGACGTTTTTGTATAAATTTATCAGCTTTCCGTTAATGTTATACAAGGCCAGTTCATCGATAGGGTTATCGGTATACATTAAGATATATCCAAGGGAAGAAGGATTAGGAGCAAAAAACAGATTTTGAGAATTAGAATTTTTTATTCCGGTAGGTGGATTTGTAGTTGTATCGAGAGGGTTTTGATCAATAGTGTCAATTGCATAATAATATATATCCTCAAAAGCAATATCGGAAATATTTGTGCGCCTACAGCTGCAAAAGGAATAGGAACCTGATTGAGTTTTAAGCCTTGCTTTACCAGTTCAATTACCGGATATTCAATTTTGTGCCAGTTGCTGTCACGCAAGAATCCCTGAGGACCCCCATTTTCGGGAAAAATAATCTTTACTTTGCTATTGGAGGCTCCAAAAACATCAACTTCAAAAGCATCGGGAGATGTAGTGCGGACACTAAAAACCAAAAATCCATTCTTAAAATCGAGCAGTGAAGGTTTACGGTCGTCGTGGATACCAAATCCCCACCAACCCACGTTGTTCGATTTCCATCCCAGAGTACCTTCGTCTTCGGCTGGCTCAACCATTTTTGTAACAAGTGTATTCTCCCAAACATAAATGTGTCCGGTGACATCATCTATAGGCATTTTATTTAGTCGACCCTTAAAAAGTCATTTTTAATTTTTTTGAAAAGAGGGGGTGGAAAATAAAATGAAAAAATTGCATCTGAAATTGGAAAAACAGCGTCTGAAAAAAGTGAAAAAATTTTTGCTTCCATTT
>Ga0068707_1000409_pt1 | contig 27425 bp, 27 predicted proteins | sample YNPNPMetaG_FD_66600 | JGI IMG/M metagenome (GOLD analysis project Ga0068707, IMG submission 66600) | Anoxygenic and chlorotrophic microbial mat microbial communities from Yellowstone National Park, USA - YNP NP MetaG | ecosystem: Environmental > Aquatic > Thermal springs > Hot (42-90C) >... | reverse complement strand
ACAAGCCCTGCTGTTGACCATATGTGGAAAATATCCTCAGCCTAGAGCTGGTAATTCCTACACTGGTCCGCGCTCGCCTGCCAAACCGAGTGAAGTTTACCCGACAGCCATCGTGTTGAAACGTTGGCTTACAGGCGTAGTCTTGGTGATTGGGTGAGTCGCTGAACTTAGAGACCTACTCGTTTGAGGAATTGGGGTGGCGCTTGAGAATGACAGCAAGTAAAACAATTCCGGCGGCGACAGCAACCCATACCCAGTAGTGGCTTAGGCCGGGAGAAACTTGTGGAGCCCACTCCTGTGCGAGGAAGTTGAATCGCCCGATGAACAGAGTCATACGGCCCATCACCGTGGCTCCAAATATCGCCCCAAAGCCGATCATCAGAAACCATCTTCCCGCAGATGCGGCGCTGCTGACTACTCGGTTCCTGTGTTCAAAGCTGAAGAAAAAGTACACCATGCACGCGATTAGGATTGCGTAGAACACACATACTTGGAGGGTATAGAACACGTTCGGTATAACCCCATTGTCGGCAGCCGATTGATTCAAAATTGGCTTCATCGACGCTCCCAACTGCGGGAATATTAGCTCATAGAACTCGCGGAACATCCCGCCCGCGGCAAGTCCCATGAATAGCCCGAACATTATTCGGCTTATCCACACGTGTCTTTTGCTATACATGAAATAAAACATGCTGCCCAGCACCGCAGCGAAAACCCAATACCACTGACCATTGTGCACCATCGGCTCCCACCACTTTGGTCGCAGCACGATTGACCACGTCATATATACGCCGTAGCCCGCTGCTAGGCCAATGAAAATGTGCTCGAATAATCGGTAGAACTTGTTCTCCTTGTAGAGCACGCTGTAGATGGCGAATGTGCAGAGCGCGCCGCACCAGATGGTGATGCCCGTGGCGTTGTCGGAGATAGTCTTGATCGCCTGGTTCAGCATTATCTCCCGGCCCTCCCGCCGACCCTGTTGCGGCTTCGCATTGTTAAGAAACCCAGGTTGCCAAGAAAGATGAGCGCGATTATGTAGATATGAGCTGCCGAAAGTGACCATGCCGCCGCCGCCGCATAAGTGGGTGAGTTACCAAGGCCTATGAGAGTCTCATATTGAGCTGCCCCGATAACGCCATTGAGCATACCCGCCATCTGACCTGAATCCAAGTAGGGATATGCTTCGGCAGCCATAACCGCTGTCGGACAATAAACCAAGGGAATGCCGTAGGGCTGGGTGAAATATGCTATCCATGTGGTAGCGGTGCCCGAAGGGGTGATTTCGACCACAACGCCTATCTGCCTGTGTGATCTTACGTCCCGGGTCAACGGTATGTCCTTGAGTTTCTTATTAAACCGATCGTGGTCAATAACCCTTTGGAAATCCTCTGCCATACCGCTGACAACGGCATAGATCGGGCCTGGTCTGTAACCAAGGTGAACCCAATCAACTCCGTAATGTTTCCCTAGTTCCTTAGCGATGCGACTTCCATCCCTGTAGGTTATCTCCGCACCTACGGGGTCCCAGCTAAGCACAACAAACTTGATGCCCTTCTGGAACATATGGCGCATCACAGCCTCGGTCTGCGGCCCGTTTTCGGCCTCGGTCCCCGCTCCCCAGACTGTGGAGATTATCGCAATCTTATCGCTGGATACCCGGTCGACGGCGTTGTAAGCGCTCTGTACTTCCGACAGCACTATCCCCGGATGGCGGCTCGGCCTTATGAGAAGCGGAGCCGACACCACTACGGCCAATAGTACGTAGAGTATACGTCTGTCCAAGTTCTGGAGTTTTTCAAATACACCCATCTACAGTTGCCTGTCGAAAAAACTGCCGCGCTCGAGGCTTAGCCAGATACGCAAGCCCATAGCCAGAGCGCCCACGGCAATACCGAAACCTATCGCCCGCTGTACCGCCATATTCGGCCCAATGAGCAGCCAATAGCTGATTCTTTCGAGTCGTAAGTTGGAAAAGATGCCCGATTCAGGCAAGAATGAAGTAATTGAGGCGCCAATTGGCACCAGTCCCAGCATTATGATGACTGCCGCTACCATCATAAGTACGGCCTCGGCCGATTTGATTCGGAACGCTCGATATGCTGCAGAGACGATGTAAAACGCTATGAGTGAGAACATCGTCGATTCGAGCGATGTCAGGAAACCGCGGAACAGGATCTGGAATAGGTTCGAATTAATGGTGTTGGCGCGGCTTACAGTGGTAAATGCAGGGCTGCCCGGTTCTAGATGTGCTAATTGGCTTTGGCGCCAGTCCATCACCAGGCCGACGATAAGTATTGCGAAGAAGGCCACGAAGAACGCGGCGCTGTTGTACCATCCTTGGGTACGGCGTGAAACAGCTCGCCCATGTATTTGAAACAAATTGAGTATCCCCAGCAGAACCGCGAAGCTGGATATAATCATGGCCAAGTCGCCCACTGCCGGGCGGGCAGTGGTGAGGCTTTTGCTCAAGGTTGTCAATGGTACGGCAATTGCCCGTAAGGAAGATGCGAAGTAGGCCACCGCCGTGGACGCCACCGTCATTGCCAACCATATTCCCAATCCTCTGATGTCCCTCGGACGCGCTGCCGCTGATTTTGCGGCAAATCCCAAAGATATGATTAGACCGATTGCCCCTATTGAGAACACCAGTCCCTGCGCGGACACCACGTCTCTGGGCAGCAGAAACTCAAGCGACAGGAACAAGCCGGCAACGAACGTGACTGACATTACCACGAACTTGCGGTACCGGTTGGGAATCCCACAAAGCATCACAAGGAATGCAATTCCTAGGATGGACGCTCCTGCTATGAATGCCGCTAAGGCGAATCCATCTCGTGGTTCCGCCAACCAGATACGCAGGCTGTGCAGCGCAGCTCGCATTACCACATTCCCCTGGGAAAGAAACTTAGGAAGTAGTTCTTGAAAAGCTCGTATGCGCCCGAATGTGGCCAGGTCGCGCCGACGGTTACCCCCACTGCTCCCAAAACAATTAATCCGAGCATAAGCAACTTGCCATAGTCCTGCCCGACAAGGCTACCCAGCAGCGTTGGTTCTCGTGATAAGTATGCGCTTGCCGCGTAGTATTCATCGCCGATAATGGTATAGTCGCACGCCGCAAGGAAGAACGGTATTTGGGTGGTCGCCGGTGTGCCCGCAACTTGTATCGCGCCGACCATCTGACCATTCTCGGCCAGAATTAGCGATTCTGCGTAGAAGTAGCCGATATAGAAGGCGGTGGCCACCTGCTCTCTGTGAAGAATTCCTACAACCCCAGAGGCCCACGCAAACTGCCGCTCGGAAAGAAACCTAATGTCCTCGGAGTTGAACTGTTCCGGCGCGCCTTCGGCGGCAAAGGCGTCTTTAGCCACTTCCTCAGCCACCGTATACAAAACTGCGTCGGCAACGGTCACAATGACGCGAGTTCCATATTTAGCCGCGTGTCTAACCACGTAAGATAGGATAGCCATTGCCTGTAGACCGACGATGTCAAGGCCTGTTAGACCTGGTGCGAACAACATTGGCTTGCCCATCTCAGTGGCACGGCCTACGGCTTCGTCCAACACATTGAGACCTGCAATTCGTCTGATAAAGAGGTTCTGTCCACGCCGTGCCGAGAGGATCTTGTGTAGGATAAAGAACGCAATTAGTCCTTCGACTATCCATACTGCCTGGTTCGCAAATTGGTTGGATTCGCCCATTATCCGCTTCCTTCGGAAGTTCCGACCGATACGGGTTCGAAGCTTACCGACATCTCTTCAATACGCCTGATGATGCGTTCGACGTTCTCGCGCGACCCTATCAGTTTGGCCAGATCGGCCATACGCTGTGCCCCAATAAGGGGCCCGATCAGCGGCAGTGCAGCCATAACCGTCTGCCCGGCGACGAATGCTACAGGTTTGTGTGCCTCCAGAAACAACACCGCCACGGTCTCGAGCCGCCTCCTAACCACTGCCTCAGCGATCGAATCCACAAGTTCGGCGACGCGTTCCTGTGTCAATGGCGTGGCGACATCTAATCCGAACATGCGGCTCCCCTTAGCCTTTTCACGCTTTCGACCACCTCGTCCCGGTTGTTGTTGAAGCGCAGGTACACACCGCGGAACGCCTCCAGCCGCGAAGCTTGCGCCAAAGGACTCAGCTTAACTCCCTCATCATCGAGGTAACAGCGCCTTACTTGGCTCCATTGTATGGTCGTTCGCTTGAAAACCGTGCTGCACTCAACGCCGTCGGCGTCAACTCTAAATTTCACCGGAAAGATGAAGTCGGCAGTCGAAGCCAGCATTATGGTAGCCACCGCCAGCGCGCCAGCCACGGACATCAGCCAGTAGCCACACGAACAAGCGAATCCGAATGCCAACGCGCACACAAGACACTTCCACGGGTGGTTTCGGGCAAGATGAACTCTCCAGGTGACCATATCTGGGCTATCGGCGGTGGAGGAGTGTTGTTTCTGGGGTGGTGTGGGCATATGTCCTGATTTGGCACCAAATGTCATCCTCATCGACAGGGCCATTATATGGACCGAATTGACGCCGTGTCAAGCGATCGGTCATATTTTGTTTGCTTGCGCGCTAGAAATCTTATGCGGAAAATCTGGTGGTTCTGCCGACGAATGTCGGACTCGTGCTCGCCAATAATATATACCGTGCTTGTGCGCCGATTTCGTGCCGAGTGAGTGGGGTAAACGTACTTGAGTGAGAGGTGTCGCAGCCTAAGCAGCTCAGCCTTGTGGGAATTCGTCATTAGGAGTGGAGCGCTAGCCAAGTCGCGAAATGTCGTTCCGTGCTTCACACCGGTCGAAACAACGGATTCCTGGGCTGCCGTAGGATTGGCGGTCGGGCCGTGACGCGTTGACTGCCTAGTTCGGTCTGAGGTAGAATGAAACTAAAGGTAAACGACAGGCTCTGGTCCTGGGTGAAAGGCCAATGTGCGTGGGAAGACGGCTTAGAATTGGGTCGGATTGCGCCGGCTTCACATTAGTTGAGCTGCTGGTAGTGATCGTCATTATCGCGATACTGGCCGCCATTGCCTTTCCGGTGATGGTGAAGACCAGGGAGATGGCCAAGACATCGCAGTGTCTCTCCAACATGCGCGAGATTGGCGAGGCTTTCAGCATGTACCTGGACGAAAACAACGACCGCTTCCCCTCTGCGGTGCCTTGGGGCGCTCCGCGATACTGGCAACAAAAGGGCCAGAAGACTATTCAGGAGCTGCTTAATCCCTACATTCGCCACGGTATGATCGTAGAGAAACAAGACGGCGATACGCTCTACCTAAAGTCAGGAGTATTCGTTTGTCCTAGCGACGTTGGTATGCCTACGAGCTTTGGCGAATTGTTCGGGGTGCCGGCGAACAAGCCTGTCTGGCGCTATGCTGGTTGTAGCTACGAATACTACGCTTCGGACCAGGAAGACTGGCTGCGTCGAGAGGTTAACCCTGTCACCGTTCCCTGGACCGGCCTCTCGCCCGAGTTCTACTTTGGCAATCGAAGCGAACGTGTGGGCGCTCCTCTATCGGCTATCGTCCAGGTTACCAAGAAGGCAGTTCTGGGCGATATCTATTTCTGGCATATGGGGGATCGCGTGCCGGATGGTCGCGTTGCGTGGCGCAACACTCTGTTTGCAGACGGCCACGCCGAGCGTGTTCGCGGCATCTCCCACCTAGAAGCCCGCCTCGAACAACTCAAACACTGGAGCCCATGATTCAACCGCCGGACGCTCAAGCGACTGCTGATATTCAATCGGTTGAGTCTTTGTCCCGAGGCACCGCGATTGATGATTCGCAAGTAACGTGCTGCTAATCAGCATAGACTCCGTCGCCCACCATTACGTCGCCTATGCCAGAGTCATCGGGTGTCTCGACCAGCAGGGTGGGCAAACGACCAGGCGTTAGAACGATGGCTGTGGCGATTTGCTTCGGAATGAGCGCTTGCGCGTCGTCGTCCCAGAGCATCTTCTTAATCACTACCCTGTTGCCATACTCCACTGGCACGAAAGTCTTTGCCGACACTGCATTTACGTCCTTGAACTTGTTGGTCACATTGCCCAGCCTAGTAGGGTCGTCCACTGCCTTAAGCGCGAAATCCGTCTTTGAAGCTCCTAGTGACAGTGCAATCTGTTCTATGTAAGCGATTCGTTTCGCCGTGTCGGGATGGCTGGCGAATATGGCCGATATCTCGTAGCGGTTCTCGTCAGCCTCGATGTTAAGAAGCTTCTTCATCGCTGTGACCGCGCCCGCTGGATTGAAGCCTGCCTGAGCCATTAAGCGGATGCCGCTCTTGTCGGCGTCCTGCTCCATCTTTCTGGAATAACGCTGGGCGATCGCGACATTTCCCCACATCATCGCTTCAGAAAGCCCCGCTCCGCCCATTACGATCACCGGCAGCATCCACAGCGCCCGCTGCTGGGACTTGAGCATTTGGTCGACGCCGTGGCGATGGTCCGAATGGACGATCTCGTGCGCTAGTATCGCAGCACGTTCATCTCGGGTCATGATACGCCACATCCGCTCGGTGAAGTAGACGAATCCGCCCGGCAGCGTGAAAGCGTTGATCTCGTTTTTTGCCTCGACTATCTTGAAAGAGTAGGGTACGTCCTTGCGCTTGAGGTAAGGCAACATCTTGGAACCGAGCGAAGCTATCTCCTGCTGCCATGTCGTGTTCTTGGAGAGTGGCATCTCTTTTTCGACTTGCTTGGCAGCCTCAATGCCGAGCTTGATCTCCTCCTGGATGGAGAATGCGTGAGCGATCGACGTTGCAATGCATATTGTCAGACACAAGCCCAAGTGTCCGATCAGCCTACGAGCCACCAAAATCCTCTCCGACCCCAAATCGGGCCCACCACATTAGACGCGCCGCTCTCTCCAAATGTGCCGTTACTTCTTCTGCGGCTCTGATTTGGATTCCTCGGCTTGCTCGTAAACGTCGAATCCGTTGGCAATCCGGGCTATAGTCCAGCCTGGCGTGTAGCCGGTTATCTTCATAACGATCTTTTTGTCGGTCGCTATGAGGCGCGCATGAGCTACCACGCGGTCTTTGAAATCATCATGCGAATCCCAAGCGGGGTAGGCGATTTCGTAGGTCTTGTCGGGGCTTAAGGCCCTTTCGGTAATTATTTCAACGGTCTGGCCCCCACGGCCGATAGAGATCACCGGGCCGACCCATCTGTAGACGTCTTTGTCTATCAGCTTAACTAGGTCACAGCCCTTCGTGATTGGAGCATACGCAAAGCCGGGCCGCTGGACGGCCAAGTAGCTTTTTCCTGCGTTGGGCACGCCGACCACCAAAGCGCCGACGACGTCAGAGGTGAACTTGCTGTTCTTGGCGTCCCAAACGGTCTGATAGCACAGGTAGCGGTCATATTTTGCCGGGTTCGTTCTTAATTCGAGTCGCGCCGTGCCGCTAGCAGACGGCTGGATCAATCCCTGGCTCTCGGGCGGTGTTACATGCTCGCTATAGCATACCGACATGCCTTTGGTTAGCTTTTCCTCTTTGACTTCGTCTAATGGGACGTATTCCGCGGTGTAGAAGTTGTCGGCTGCTATTACAAAAGCTCGCGCCATTGGTTGCTCCGTGCGGGCCTCGTAATAATAATCCCATCCGATTCCCATTAGCCAGACGACATCGCCGGGCTGAAGAGGCCGAGACGACACGAACGTCACCTTGCCTCCGCCGATGTGGGTGACTTTGCCGATGATTCCTGTAGCTGGTTTCTGGACGATATCCTCGGGTGGTACTGGGATGCCGTTGCGCGCTAAAATCTCGTGTATGTAGGCCAGACGTTCCTTCGTCGGAGGATGCGAAGAGAATATCTTGGGTGGCTCTCCGCCGGCTTCTTGCTGAAGTCGGCCTATCTTGCGCATGGCGAGTAACAGACCAACTGGGTTCATCTGCGCTTTGCGGATTATCTCGATGCCCTGCTCGTCCGCCTGGCGCTCGTCGCCTCGTGAGTATTTGAGGGTGTACATAGAGTTGGCCAAATCAGCCAGATCAGCCCAAGTATCGTTGGCCTTTAGGAGAGTAAGCAGGAGAGCAGTCCAGATGGCTCTCTTTCGGGCCTTCGATATGGCGTCAATGCCGTGGCGGTTGTCAACGTGGACGATCTCATGGCCCAGCACTCCTATGCGCTCCTCGGGTCTCAGAATATCCCAAAGCCGCTTGGTGAAGTAGATGTAACCGCCGGGCAAGGCGAATGCGTTGAAGTCGCTGCCCGCATCTATTACAGCAAAGTTGTAAGGAATGCCGGTGCGTTTGACACCTTTGGCCAGCCTCTGGCCGATCTCGTTAACTTCTTTCTGGGCTGCTTCGTCCTTTGATAGAGGGTACTCCTTGAGAATTTCCTTGTTGAGCTTGGATCCTAGCTCGATTTCCTCCTGTTGGCTTAGCGCAAACGCTGCACCTGCTGCGTTAAGCACGTAAAACAGAGCAACCGCTGCGACAACCAGCCGTCGTGTAGTAAAGAAGTGTTTCATCGCGATGGTAACCCCAGGATATCTTTCCACTTCTGGTGGATTGCAATCCCAGTATAAGTATAGGACACAGTTTCCTGACGCGAAAGACCGAAGCTGCTGCGCGCCTTAGGATGATCAGGTTGTACGCAGACGAAATTGAGCGGTCGACAAGGACCGGACCAAACACAAAAGGATACTCACAAAACCTTTCTATGTGTATTGACAAAAACAAAGCCCCCTGTCTAGAATATGTTAGCACTCGACAACGCTGAGTGCTAATCACTCTGTAAAGCTTACAGGAGGTGACTCATCGTTATGATCAAACCGCTTGGTGACAAGGTAGTTGTTGAGCCCCTGGAGGAGGAAGACAAGAGCCCCGGCGGGATTATTCTGCCCGATACGGCTAAAAAGAAGCCGCAGGAAGGAGTCGTTGTTGCAGTTGGCCCCGGCAAGGTGTTGGACGACGGAACCCGCGGCGAAATGGCCGTGAAGGAGGGCGACAGGGTCATATTTGCTAAGTACGGTGGCACGGAGATTACTGTCGACGGTAAGGACTACGTAATACTCGATCAGGACTCCATCTACGCCATCAAAGAGTAAAGGAGGGACACCGTTCGTATGGCAGCTAAGATCATCAAGTTCAGCGAGGAAGCTCGCCGTTCGCTCGAGAAGGGCGCCACGACCGTTGCGGCGGCCGTGAAGGTGACTCTTGGTCCTAAGGGTCGGAACGTAGTTTTGGACAAGAAATGGGGCAGCCCCACCATCACCAAAGACGGCGTGACCGTAGCCAAGGAAGTAGAGCTCGAGGATCCTTATGAGAATATGGGCGCGCAGCTCGTTCGCGAGGTTGCGTCCAAGACGAATGACGTTGCGGGTGACGGCACCACCACCGCCACAGTGCTTGCGGAAAGCATCGTGCGTGAGGGCCTTCGCTACGTGGCAGCGGGGGGCAACCCCATAGCCGTCAAGCGTGGCATTGAAATGGCTGTGGAGAAAGCCGTAGAGGAAATTAAGAAGCTCTCCATTCCCGTTAAGGGAAAGGAAGAGGTTGCGCAAGTCGCTTCGATTGCCGGCAACGACCCTGAAATAGGCAACGTGATTGCAGATGCTATCGACAAGGTTGGCAAGGACGGCGTCATCACGGTCGAGGAGTCCAAAGGGACGGCCACGACGCTAGAAGTAGTCGAAGGTATGCAGTTCGATAAAGGCTATATCTCCCCCTACTTCGTCACCGACGGAGAGCGGATGGAGGCCATTCTCGAACAGCCGCTCATTCTAATCCACGAAAAGAAGATATCAGCAGCAGCGGATCTAGTTCCTGTATTGGAGAAGATCGCTCAGATGCGCAAGCCGTTGGTTATTATTGCCGAGGATGTCGACGGTGACGCGCTCGCTACGCTGGTGGTCAACAAGCTCCGCGGTACGCTCCAGGTTGCGGCCGTGAAGGCTCCGGGTTTTGGTGACCGGCGCAAGGCTATGCTTGAGGATATTGCGATTCTCACTGGCGGTACTTTCATCTCTGAAGATCTCGGCATCAAGTTGGAGAACCTTGACCTATCGATGCTGGGTCAGGCTGCAAAAGTAGTTATTGCTAAGGAAGACACTACCATAATTGAGGGCAAGGGTTCTGCTGAGGCTGTTCAGGGACGCATTGCCCAGATCAAGAAGCAGATCGAGACCACCGACTCCAACTACGACCGCGAAAAGCTGCAGGAGCGGTTGGCCAAGCTCAGCGGCGGTGTCGCTGTGATCAAGGTGGGCGCGGCTACCGAGACCGAGCTCAAGGAGAAGAAGCATCGGTTCGAGGACGCCCTCTCGGCGACTCGCGCTGCTGTTGAGGAAGGCATCGTAGCCGGTGGTGGCGTAACCTACATCAACATCCTCAGCAAGCTAGAAAAGATCGGCGAATCCGACGACGAGAAAGTCGGTGCTTCCATCATTCGCCGTGCTCTCGAAGAGCCGCTTCGACAGATAGCGGAGAACGCGGGCTATGAGGGCAGTGTGGTCGTAGAGCGCGTCAAGGGCGAGAAGAAGGGCATTGGCTTCAACGCTCTCACAGAGCAGTATGAGGATATGGTCAAGGCGGGTGTGGTTGACCCCGTCAAAGTTACGCGCAGCGCGCTTGAGAACGCAGCGAGCATCGGCTCGCTGATTCTGACTACCGAGAGCCTCATCGCTGAGAAGCCCGAGCCTAAGACGCCTGCCGGAATGCCGCCCGGCGGCCCTGGAGGAATGGGCGGCTACGACATGTAGTCGGGCATTACGCACATCCTTCCCATTCTGAGTCTATCGAAAGAAAGGGATGGGTGAGGAGAGGTGAACCTGCGACGCCCCGGACATTTCATCCGGGGCGTTTTCTGTTGATTCCCAAGCTCGGATCCAATGTAATGCGTGCGGATCAAGTTGACCGGTGGCGCGTGAGCAATGGTTTTTCGTAAGGGGGGCAGTCCAGTTCTGCGGGAACTCGTTTCGAGAGGGCACTAGGCGGAGTCGGGAAACACGCTTGCCGCAATTTTATTAGGTTGGGAACGCGGTTTATCGGCCTCATCAAGCGGAAACGTTGTAGCACAGACGGTTCGAGAGCTAGTTCGCAGCAGGGGCGCAGTTTCTGATCCTGCGTTTTATCGCTCGAGCAAAACCACAGCAAACATCCTTGTGTACGGTCTTGCATATGGAATAACCTTATCGTTGAAACCGATCACGACGGTTGGCCGCCTAAGGCGCAAGCTTGCGGCCCGCACATGTCCGGCTTGCGGAGGGATCCGAGATGAATCTTAATCCGGGTGAGCTGATGGCTGCGGTGTCATATATGGTTGACATAGTGCCCGAGGGCTGCCACTTCCACTCGTGGAAGGTCGGCCTTGCTGCGGAGAGAATCGCTGCCGAGCTGGACCCGAATTTGCGCCGTGATGTGTTCTACGGCGGCTTGCTTGCCGATATAGGCGCTGTCGGTGCAGCCAAGCATGTTATTCAGTACCCTTCGCGCAGAGATCAACTCCAGGATGCCCAGATACGTCGTCACCCGCAAAGAAGCTCCGCGTTTCTCGACTGGCTGCCGGGAATGAAGAACGCCTCCAAGTATGTAAGAGCGCACCACGAGTGGTGGGACGGACGCGGCTACCCCGACGGCAAGTCCGGCTCTGACATCCCGCTGGGAGCACAAATCATCGGTGTTGCGGATGCGGCAGAGGTGGGAGGGTGTTTTAGTTTTAACAATGATCTTAGACATTGCTTGCATGCAATAGTGGGACTGGCGGGTAAAGCATGGTCAAGCGACGTCGTTGCCGCATTGGTTGGGCTAACTAAAGATGTCCATTTTTATAGAGAGATGATGGACTCCGCTGCCCTGCCGGCCGCCGTATCCCGCAAGGTGGCCGAGTTGGAAGTTCCGAGCGAACTAAACAATGAGGTCGGGGTCGAGCGTGTGCTCCACGTCGTGGCGGCGCTGGTTGATGTTCGTGATCCTAGCACCAGCGGTCACTCTCTTCGCACCGCTCGTTATGCCAAAGCCCTCGCCGAAACTATGGGACTCAGCGATGAAGAGATTGAGCTAGCCTACTATGCGGGTATGGTGCACGACTCCGGCAGGTTGGGACTACCCACTAGCATTCTGATGAAGCCCGAACGCCTCTCCGACAAGGAGATGACCCTTGTGCGCAAGCATGCTCGTATGACTATTCGTATATTCAATTGTCTCCCCGATCACCCAGAAATGGCGGCTCTGGGTGAGGTTGCTGGTCACGATCACGAGCGCTGGGACGGTAACGGCTACCCGGACGGGCTAAAAGGCGAGGACATACCCCTGATTTCGCGCATCATATCGGCGGTTGACGCCTTCGATGCTATGATATCCGCTACCAACTACCGCCTTTTATCACCGAAGTGTGCCGTTATGAGGTTGCAACAGGGTGCCGGAAGCCAGTTCGATCCTAAGGTAGTCGAGGCCATGACGGCTGCGGCGCAGGCCGGAGTGTTTGGCCTGATCGGCCTTGCTGCCTAGGGGCCGACGCGATCGATCAGCCGCCCACCAACGCTTTCGACTAGGATGCGAGCGCGGTCGTAGTCTCGAGTAAGTTCATTCACATTATGTGCGTCCGCCGTAATGATGATGGGAATGTCGCGCGCAGCACAGTCGCGCAGTATTCCTAACGATGGGTACGGTTCTTTTACGGCTGCCTTGTGCCAGCCGGACGTATTGAGTTCGACAGCCATGCCGAAGTCAGCTATGGCGTCGAGCGCCTTCGCTATAAGCGGTCGCGCATCGAAGCTTGGCAGATAACCGAATTTTTTGTAGAGGTCCAAGTGGCCCGCGACGCGAAAAACGCGGCTCTCGGCCATCAGGCGGATGTTCTCCCAATAACGTTGTATTATTTCATCGGCCTTTCCATCCGGCAGTTCGTCCCAATAGGCCTTGCAGTCGTCAATTGGGAACGATCCGACGAAGTGCACGGACCCGATCACGTAGTCGAAGCCGTAGTTATGTATCAGCTTTGCTACTGAGTCTATCGAATCTGGGCAGAAATCGACTTCCAGTCCGCGTCTAACAGCGACTTTGCCTCTTGCGGCCCGCGCGGCTGATTCAATCGCATCAAGGTAAGCGGGGATGTAATCCAGGGGCATGCTCCACGACGCTGATCGACCCTCCGATAGCAGCACGTAGTGATCAGATATGCCGATCTCGTCCAGACCCTGCCTTGCGGCGGCTTCCACCAGCTCCGATATCGTGTTGTTGCCGTCAGATATGTTCGAATGCACGTGATAAGAAGTAATCATTTGTCTCGCAAGTACGTAAATATGGCGCGCCTGGAGGGACTCGAACCCCCGACCCTCTGATCCGAAGTCAGATGCTCTAATCCACTGAGCTACAGGCGCGCGGTTACGAGGAAAGTATAGCATTCCCAGCCGACACGGTCAAACAAAAGGCGAACCCCCACAGCCCTTACGGACTGCGGGGGTTCTTGGCGTGTGGTTCGCCACTTGAATCCGTTGCCAACTAGAGAATTGGAAGATACTTTTCTAGTTCCCAGGGTGTAACCTGAATGCGGAACTCGTCCCACTCGTTCTTCTTGTTCCAGACGAATCGCTCGAAAGCGTGGTCGCCAAGGGTTTCCCTCATAAGTTCGCTCTTCTCAAACTCAGCAATTGCCTCTCCCAGGCTGGCAGGTAGGCTATCTATGCCACGTTCCTTGCGCTCTTCCTCGGTGAGCTCGTATAGGTTATCCGTCATCTCTGCCGGTAGCTCGTAGCTTTCTTCGATGCCTTTCAGGCCGGCGGCAAGCATGACCGCAAATGCCAAATACGGGTTACAGGCGGGATCGGGGCACCGCAACTCGGCGCGAGTTGCAAGCTCCTTTCCGGGCTTATACAGCGGCACCCGGACCAGAGCCGATCTGTTGCGCTGTGACCAGGCAATGTAAACCGGTGCCTCGAATCCCGGCACCAGCCTTTTATAGGAGTTGACCCACTGCGCCAGAACCGCAGACATTTCCTTGGCATGTTTCAACAGACCCGCTATATAGCTTTTCGCAACGCCCGATAGGTGGTTCGGATCGTTCGCGTCGTAGAATGCGTTTTTGCTGCCTTCAAACAGCGACTGATGTGTGTGCATTCCGCTGCCGTTCTCGCCGAAGATCGGCTTGGGCATAAACGTTGCATAGACGCCGTGCTGATAGGCGATCTCCTTCACTACCAACCGATACGTCATAGCGGAGTCGGCCATGGTAAGTGCATCGGCGTAGCGAAGGTCGATCTCGTGTTGGCTGGGAGCGACTTCGTGGTGACTGTATTCTACTGGGATGCCCATTTCCTTGAGCACCAGAATGGTATCTCGTCGAAGTGAGGAAGCCACGTCCAGCGGGGTCAGGTCGAAGTAGCCGCCAGTGTCCAAAATCTCAGTGCCGCAGCTATTGCGGAAGTAGAAGTACTCCAGTTCCGGTCCGACGTAGAATGTGTAGCCCTTGTCGGCGGCTTTCTTGAGGACTCTCTTCAAAATGTAGCGCGGATCGCCGGCATACGGCTGGCCATCCGGCGTCAACACGTCGCAGAACATCTTCGCGACGCTCTTGTCCTGCGGCCGCCAGGGCAGCAGGGTGAAGGTCGACGGGTCCGGCATCGCGATCATGTCGCTTTCCTGGATGTCCTGGTAACCTGTGATCGACGAACCGTCGAATCCCATACCCTCATTGAGCGCCCCTTCGAGCTCCTCAATGGTAATCGCAAAGCTCTTCATCTGGCCGAGGATGTCCGTGAACCACAGCCGGATGAACTCGACACCCTTGTCGGCGCACTCCTTCAAAACCCACTCTTTGCCTCTGTCGTTCATCAATCTTGCCTCCAAGATTATGTAGGATACGCTCGGCTGTCATCATCACAACGACGGCGAACCAGCACGCCTTCGTGAAAGCAGCGCCTAAAAAGGTGGCATCAGACAGCCTCGTCTTTGTTATTGTCGCAGAGAGTTGTTTCGGGGTTGTTTCGTGAGGTTTAATCGTTTGTTGCCCATCAGGTTACGAACTTGTAACCCACGCCATGCACTGTTTGGACCAGATTCTCGTGTTTTGGGCCGAGTTTGGCGCGTATGCGTCGAACGTGGACGTCTACTGTCCTAAGGCCGCCAAAATACTCGTAGCCCCACACTTGGTTTAGGAGGGCTTGGCGGGTGTGGACGCGCCCAGGGTAGGCCGCGAGGAACCTGAGCAGCTCGAACTCCTTGAAAGTAAGTGTCAGTTGTCGGCCGTCGATTGTGACCTCAAAACTCTCGGTGTCTATTACGAGACCGTTGGCGGTGAGCAGCTTCCCGTCCTTGAGCTTCTGGCTGCGGTTGAGCAGGCGTAGTAGCCTCGTCTCCAGTTCAGATTTGTCGAACGGATATAAAATGAAGTCGTCAATGTAGCGAGTCTGAATATCCACGCCTTCTGTGTTGTTCACAACAGCTAGGCGCGGAGCTTCCGCCACGTGGTCGTATTGTCCAATTAGATTCTTCGCATGTGCCAGCGCGTCATTTCCAGGTCGCAAGTCCAGCACAACCAACTCTGGACTACCGTTGGCGACGGCGTCGGCCAGCGACATTATGTCCCACGCCGTCCTTACAAAGTGGCTTAAACCTGCAACGGCCGCGGCAACAGATGAGACCTTGCTTTCGCTGGCGCCTACGACCAATACCCTCGGCATCCATTCCCCCGAAAAGTTTATACAATCCCGCTTCCTCATTATATTCTCGGCGTACGCTAGTGTCCAGCCTATTATCTAACCAGCGCGAGTTATGTGCAGCCAAGTATCACTCGTTTCTGCCCACGCTTGTTTCGGACTGTTGTGCTGTGGGACCACCTGTAAGAAGGAATATTAAGAAAGTGGCCCGGCCAATGTTGACCGGGCCGCAGTAGGGAAAGAGGTGATAGAGGTGAATCGGTGCTCTACGCAGCAGCCTCGACGTCGAAACGAGGCGTGTAATTCTCGCACTTGTAGGAGGGTGAGTTCTCGTCGGGGTCCTCGGCGTCCGACATAAACACCGCGTTTCCCGTCTTTCTGCACTTCTGATAGCTCTGATCGTAATTGTTGCAGTCCAGGCATCTCCGAAGTACGCTCCAACATACACTGCAACGCAGACTGCCGATCAACTCGATCCTTCCGCACAGCGGGCAGTGTATATACACTTCACGGAAGCCGCGGTCGCAGGCTTGCAGTCTCTCGCGCATACTCTTGTTAAACTGAACTAGTTGCTCGGCCAGGTCGGCGGTGGCTGCCAGAAGCTGGTTGAGCTCTGTCACGTCGAGGTGTTCGGATACACGCTCATCTAGCAGATCGAGCACGGCAGTACACGCCTTTTGCATTGAAGCGAGATGCGACTTAGCAGACTTGGGCTGATAAGCTTTCTTCTTCTGGGTTTGCCTGGCGATACTCCGGAGAATTTCCTCCGTTACATTTATCGGTACCCTCAGGAACGCCTCAGTCTTGGCGGGAACTTCCAAGATGGCTCCGATTATCTTCTTGAGATCTTCAACTGAAAGTCTCTCGGCTTTGACTTTCTTGGCCAGTCGGAGTTGGACTTTTGGATTATCGTTGAGTTGTCGGAGTTGAAGCGCGTGTCCTTCCAGAAACTCGCCTTCGCCCTCTGCGAGTTTTGTCAGGAGTTCGTTTAGGATGCTCTCCGGCAGATCGAGCAGGTCCAGATATCGCCTCATGGTGGAGTCGGCTACTCCAAGAGTCTTCAGGCACTGCTCCCAACTCATAAAGCCGAGAAGCTTCTTTATGGCCCGCGCACGCTCGACAGGGTTGAGGTCTTCTCGCTGAAAGTTTTCCAGGAGCGCGTCGGTGCTTGCTTCCTGGTCATTAAGTTCGCGAATTACGGCCGGAATCTGCGTAAGACCTGCCATCTGAGCCGCCCGCCAGCGCCGCTCTCCCATTACTATTTCGTACTTGCCGTCACTCGTGGGTCTGACTACAATGGGTTCCAGTACCCCACGTTCCCTGATCGACATGGCCAGTTCCAGAAGTGATCCAGCATCGAAGTTCTTCCTCGGTTGGTCCGCCGCCGGAACGATTTTGTCGAGGTCAAGGTTTTGCATTAAGGACATTCGGCCAAACTCCCGATAGAGACAGTCTCATCATTATTATGGCTTGGCGATGGCGCTAGATGAGATGCAAAAAAGGGAAACAGGTAAGTTTACCTATTAGAACCGAATGTGCGGATAGACACGCTTTTGCCGTTGGTAGTGAAAATGACCGCACCGTCGCGGTCCGTGCGATAGACCCGCGCTCCAATAGCTTCAAGCCGTGCCAACACCTCGCGCGAAGGATGGCCGTGTTCGTTGTGCCTTCCGCACGAGATAACGGCTACGGTCGGCCTCACCCGGGCAAGGAAAGCCGGAGTGCATGAATCGGCCCCGCCGTGATGGCCTACCTGCAGCACTTGCGCATCCAGCCTGTCGCAGCTTGCCAACATTTTGGACTCGGCTTCTTCCTCTGTGTCTCCCGCCAAAAGGAACGCTACGTCCTTGTAGGTAATTCGCATAGCAATGGAGTGATTGTTGAGATCGTGGTAGTTATCCACAGGATGAGGATTGAGAATCTCGGAGATAACGCCGTCACCGAAATCTATTATTTGGCCGCGTTTGGCAATCCTGTAAACTGCTCCACACGCCTGTGCCGACTGCAGAAACGCTTTGTAGGCCGAACCCCGATGCCTGACGCCGATATCGATTACCATCCTCGCAGGCTTCGTACCGATCAGTCCTGCCATCCCGCTTACGTGATCCAAGTGTGGGTGCGTGAGAACTACCACATCGATGGTGTCTACACCCAGGCTCTGAAGGTAACGCGCAGTCAGACGCTCGCCGATTTCGTCGCTCTTTGCCCAGGTTGTAGTGCCGCAATCGACAACCATAGTTTTGCCTCGTGGTGTGCGAATTACTGCGCACAATCCTTCGCCCACGTCAAGGAACGTGACCTCCAGAGCGTTCGAGTGCACGAACGCCGGTGCCCAGCATACAACGATGACTAGAAGAGCTGCAAGTGTCAGCAGTAGCTTCTTATTCGGGGGATAACCGCGACTTGGCATAGTTCATTATTGCAAACAAAATGACGTAGTAGCCTACGATTGCTAACGGATTAGGCGATTCGACCGAGATCGACGCCCATCTCAAGACTCCGAGATGAGCGGCTGTGGCTAGTACGAGCTTCGCCGACCAAGTACTCACCAGCGCGACTAACTGCCCAAGCCACGGCACGAACGACAGTGCTGCCGACAGAGCGCTTGCTCCAAACACGACTGGCACCGCAAGTGCCATTACCATGTTCGCCGGTAGAGCCGCGAGCGATATGTAATTAAAGTGGTAGGCCACCACAGGCCACGTTACTAGGCTAATTGCCGTCGTACCAACCGCAGCTTCCAGGAGCAACCCATACGTTTTGCGTGTGTAGCGGCGGCGAGCGTGGTTAACTTCCGGCGTGCTCAGCGCGATCAATCCTGTTCTCATTGCCAGGCTCTGCAATACAGGCGATATCATGACGAGCGCCAGCACCGACAGATACGATAACTGGAAGCCTGCATTGAACAAGTCGAGCGGGTTTATAAGCAGGCTAATGAGCGCTGCAGCATAGAAAACGTTCTTTACGTTGGCAACGCGTTTCAGCGGCAAGGCTAGGAGCAGCAGCGAGGACATGACCGCAGCCCGCACGAGTGATGGCTTTGGGCCAATGACCGCAAGGTAGAAGAGGATGAGCCCTATCACAGTCACGTTCCGCCATCGCGGCAGAATCCCCATCAATCGAAGCAGTGGCATTGCGATGGCGAGGATAATGAAACAGTTGTAGCCAGACGCGGCCAAGATGTGCAGAGTACCGGTTCGAGAAAAATCTATAAAAGCTTCGCGCGGTAGGTAGGAGTAGGTGCCCAGCAGCATTCCGGCCACGACGCCCGCCTCACGCTTCGGGTGGGTCTTGTGGATGCTGGTTTCGATGAGGTTCCTAACGTCTGCAGCGGCGTGATAAATTATGCTGCCGCTTTTGCCCCCAAGTATTCTTACGCCATTACGTTTGCGTATTGACGCGCAGCTATGGATTCCTTGCCGGGCGAGGTAATTGCGCCAAGAAAACAATGCAGGGTTGGTCGGTTCACGTGCGATGTACGGCGTTGCTTGGATGGCTACTCGATTTCCGTAGCGGAGCTTGCGAGTCGCCCGATTTGGGTGATATACAGTGACTATCACCAGTCCAGACACTTTCCTAGTTAGGTTTTCCGTCTGTGCTCGCGAAGCCCTTACGACAAAACTGATTCTACCATCGTGAGCCTCAGGGTCAGTGACCAGATGGCCTTCAAAGGATGTTACGTGCCCGACATATTGCGAAATGTCATCCGTATTGATCACGCTTGCGCTGTAGCATCGTATAAAACCGAGGACAAACAATCCTACTACCACTACAGCAGATTCTGGTGTTAACGCACACAGTGCAAGGCAAAGGATCAAGCCCAGAAACGTAGTAAGCACGAAGACGGTCACAGAAGCGTAATGAGCGGCCGCCACTCCACACGCGAAGGCGACCGCCAGCACGGCCATTCTCTTCTCAGGCATCTAGCTTCCTCATCGAACTCCGCCAAACATCATATCGCCTTGGTTTCCTTGTTGCAAGTATGCGATTAGCGCGGACTCGTTTACGCGAGGCGCGAAGTGGGTACAATTTTGCGGGCTTGACAAATGAATAGGCGCAGGTAATTTGTCCGGGCTGATCCACGAGCCTCTTATAAAGAACCCCCGTCGAAAACGGCGCTGGAACTGTATAAGGGGTTAGCGGTTGGTTCCATGTTTTGCGTCGGACTGAATATCCGGCGGTGTAACTTGGAGTCTATGCTACGTCGTGTTACGATAGCTGCGTCGACTGCCGATCCTGTCGGTAAGGGGCGTTGTGTAAGTTAAAGCGACGAACGAGCTAAAGCCCGGACATTATTAACGTACCGGTTACGTTTGCTCTATATCGGAGATGGGGAAGCGGGGCGCTTCCCCGCGAGTGGTCGGGGCGGGCAGATTTGAACTGCCGACCTCTCAGTCCCGAACCGAGCGCTCTACCAAGCTGAGCCACGCCCCGCCGACCACAGGATTATACCACGACGCCAACGAGAAACACAAGGTCAACGGGATACCTGTTCATTTTCGCTGTGCTGTCATTCCGACCGAAGTGAAGGAACACGCTTTTTCGGCCACTGTAAAGCGCGACAGGAGGTCTCTCGACTCCGCTAGAAATGACGTATTTCCGCGGAAGTGAAATCCTTCGAATCGGAACCCGTGCGCGCTGGAGCCGAACAATATGCTTGCGTGAATGGTCGCAAGGTTGTTATAATCGCGCCAGCAACGATTGTGGAGTGGGAATGCGCAAAGCTGATCTCGCTGGAAAGGCTGTCGGCCTGATAGCATTCTGCGCCGGAGTAGCGCTTCTAGGTGTTGTCGCCGCGTTGGCGTACAAGTTCTTCACAACCCCGGCTGATTTCGCCGCTCACAAGCCGGGCATACCAGCGCCTTCCATTTCGGCTCAGTTAGGTGGCGCGTTTGTCAAGATGCTTTTGCAGATCGGCCTATTGCTGGTGATGGCCATTGCCGGCTCGCTTATCTCCGCGCGGGGAATCCAGCTATACGCCGCCTCCGCCCATTCGGACGTTTATTCAGAAGCATCAGACGGCCAATCTAAATAACAGTCAACTCCTTGGTCGCATGCGTAAGCACCTCTACGCCTGTGTCCGTAACGACCACATCGTCTTCGATTCTGACTCCGCCCCATCCTTCAATGTAGATGCCGGGCTCTACCGTAAGAACGTTTCCGGGTTCCAATACAAGGTTGCTATTTTGCGAGAGGCCAGGGCCGTCGTGTACCTCTATTCCCAGCGCGTGGCCCAGCCCGTGGCCGAAGTGATCACCGAAGCCTTTTGCGGCGATGACGTCTCTAGCGATGGCGTCGATCTCCTTGCCCGTCCTGCCGGGTCGAATGGCTTCAATCGCACGAAGCTGGGCTTCGAGGACCACCGAATACACCTCGCGCTGCTTGGCGTCGGGCTCTCCAATACACACTGTGCGCGTAATGTCGGAGTTATAACCGGCGCGGCGCGAGCCGTAATCTATTTTGAGAAATTGGCCGGGCTTTAGCACGGCATTTGTCGGCTGCGCGTGTGGACAGGCCGAGTTTGGACCACAAGCGGCGATGGTCTCAAATGCCGACATGTCCCCACCACGAGAGCGTACCTCGCAGTCAACCAACAGCGCTACCTCTTTCTCAGTCATCCCTGCTTTTATGTGCTTTATGAGTGCGGCGAAAACTTCGTCGGCGATTGCGCAGGCGGCCTTGATGAGCGTAATCTCGTCCCGGTCCTTTACTCTCCTGAGTCCCTGCACCAGACCCGACGTTGACCGAATGCGGGTTGCTCTTTCCACCTTCCCTCTCAGCCGGCGCCAGTCAGCCAGGGTCAGATTGTCGGCTTCGATACCTACCGTGTCAGGTTTGATGTGGTTGATAGCTTGCGCCGCCGCGTCGAGCAAATGCTTATCCCGATACCCGACAATTTCAATGTTCGTGCATTCTCTCTCCGCCTGGAGTGTGTAACGTGGATCAACCAGTATATAGCAGCGGTCAGGTGTTACGATCAACGCCGCGGTTGAGCCCGTGAAGCCGCTCAAGTAAAAGATATTGTGGATGTCGGTGACGAGCCCGGCGTCTATGCGCCGTGCCTGCAACGAATCGCGGAGCTTGGCGAGTCGCGAGCTAGCCACGTCGCAGCAGCCTTACAAGGGCTTGTAATCCCAGCAGGTAGCTATCGCCTTCAAAGCCCGATATCTGACCCGTCGCAACCGGTGCTATCACCGATTTGTGTCTAAAATCCTCGCGGCCGTATATGTTGGACATATGCACCTCCACCGTAGGCAGCTTTACAGCGGCGATAGCGTCGCGAATGGCGTAGCTGTAGTGGGTGAGTGCGCCCGGATTTATGACGATCCCGTCCGCCGAGCCGTGTGCCGACTGAATTAGGTCGACAATATCCCCCTCGCTGTTGCTCTGATGGATATCGAGCTGCACGTTGAGCTCGTGCGCCAAATCCAGGCAGCGCCTGTTGATCTCTTCGAGTGTCTCGACTCCGTAGATGCCTACTTCCCGCGTGCCGAGAAGGTTTAGATTAGGGCCGTGTATCAGAAGGATCTTCATAATTGTTCTCCTAACGTGCTTTGGCTGGCCTATGGTGAGAGTTCGTGTTTTGGCACTGTTGCCATATATTCGGCGACGGCGCTTTCGGTGTTCGAATCGGCTCGCACGGTGCCGTGGTCGATCCATATAGTGCGACCGGCGACCATTTTCGCAGCCTCCATATCGTGCGTTACAAACACAATCGTTCGCCCATCGCTCTTGAACTTGCCTATGCGATCATAGCACTTTTCCTGGAACTCCGCGTCGCCAACAGCAAGGACTTCATCTATCAGCAATATCTCGGGATCGGTCTCGACGGCGATAGCAAAGCCGAGCCGCATAAGCATACCGGCGGAATAAGTGCGTATAGGGGCGTCAATGAACTCGCTCAGCTCAGAAAACTCGATTATCCTGTCCAGGCTGCGATCCATCTGCGAGACCGACAATCCCATTATCGCGCCGTTAAAGAAAATGTTCTCTCTGCCAGTAAGTTCGGGATGGAAGCCGGCAGCAAGGTCGAGCATTGTCGACATCCTCCCGTTAACCTCCACAAACCCACTTGTGGGTTTGTATACCCGTCCTACAATCCTCAGAAGAGTGCTCTTTCCGGAGCCGTTGCGGCCTATCACTGCCACTGTCTCGCCTTTGCCGATCTCCAGGCTGATCCCGTCCAACGCACGCAGAGTCTCTGGCCGGATGTGCCTGAAGCCGAGCAGCGTCGACTTGAAACTGGACGGGCCGCCCTTCACTATCTCGAAGTCCTTTACTATCTTATCCAGTCTGATCGCGGTTTCCATCGTCATGCCCTTTCTGCGAAGATCCAACTGCGTGCGATGAAATAGCGATACCCGGCCAACGCCACGAGTCCGCACACCACTGCCGCTACCGCGAGCATACCGTAGTCCATCGGCAGGCTGTGAACGTCGATCCCCCGAATCCCGCCGTGCAGGATTCCGGTGGTTGTGGCCGAACTTGTTGCGCTGTCGAAAGGTGGTAGCAGAGTCTTTCGGTAGGCGTCGACGAGCGTGTTCATTGGCAGAAGCATATACAGCTTGTAGAGCAAATCACGATGTGCCTCGGGCAAGCGCGAGTATACCAGCTCAGCCGGATACATCACCGGCGTAAGGTAAAATAACACGTTCAAGAGCACCGCTAGCAGATACTTAGTATCTTCGTAGAAGACATTCAGTGTACAGATGAAGAACGCAAATCCTGTAATGAGCAGCGTCTGCATTAGCACTAGCACGGGTAGCATAAGTGCCGAAGCCATTATTGGTGCTCCGTTGAGGAAGAAGTAATAAAACAGCAAGTAGGCAAAAAACACTACCATCGCCAACGCGAAATGTATCAAGTTTGACAGCACGACCGATAGCGGCAGCACTGCCCTTGGAAAATAGACTTTTCTCAGCAGGTCTCGGTGCAGCAGTATCACGTGGGCCGAGTCCATAAGTGCCATCTGAAAGTAAGTCCAAGGCAGATACGCCACCAGTAAGTATGCGGAGTAGTTTGGAATATCAAGCCGCAACACATACTTCACCACCACTGTAATAGTGGCCACTTGCAACAGTGGGTTGCCAAGAGACCAGAAGAAACCAAGCACAGAATTGCGATATCTCACCTTGATATCGCGCACTACTAGCTGTTTGAGGAGGTCTTTATATATGAAGAGTTCTCTGAGTTCTTTGCCCATAAGTTTGGCTCGGTGACAGGACAAGTATAGGCAGGACAAGAGCGAAAGTCAACGCTTGCGAGAACTTGACTAGGAGACAGTGGACGGTAGCGTTACATCGGAAAGATAACGAAGCCTTTCAGGTGTTGCGCACTAGCTCTGGAGGCCCCTGCTCTATGATCTGCTGCAAGCGTTTTCGATGGTACCGAGATGAGGCTGTCACACTTGTCGTGTAAGACAGCCTCAACAAGCCGCATAGCCGGGAATGAGAGCAGATCTAAAAGTCGAATTCGCTTTCGTCTGCCGATGGTGTCAGATGCGAAGCTCCGGCGCCGACGTGACCCGGCCGCTTTCCAGGCCATCTCTTGAGCAAGTCCTCGAGCTGCTGTTTCTGCTCAGGGGTGAGCAGCGACATAATCCTTTCTTTAGTGGACTTCCACAGTTCTTGCAACTGGGCCTTGCGCTGATCGGGCGTGAGCGACTGATTTTGACGGATAGCTTTGGCCTGTTCTCCGGATGTCTTCATAATGCCTCTGATGTCGTTCTTTTGATCCTCGCTCAGATCAAGCCGCTTTAGCGCCCACGCGAGGCGTCCCGCCCGCCTTGCCATCGGTCTGAACAACCTGTCGAGCCAGCGGCTTTTCTCGGCCTTCTCACGCTGTTCAGGAGTGAGCACCGCCAAAACGGTTTTCTTGGCGTCGGTTCGCAGAGTTTCCAGCTTGGCCTTCTTCTGATCAGCCGGCAGTTCCGATTTCCTAAGCGCCTGAGCGTCGGTGTGAAACTTTCGCACGATATCTCTAATCTGCTGTCTCTGCTGGTCTGAAAGACCAAGCTTAGCTCCGGGCATTGGGCAATTAATGTTTGGTCTGCCTTGGGGAACAGCTAAGGCGGATAGTCCCAGGACCAATGTGAGAGCTAGTATTGCTGCTAGTGTCTTCATCTGAGTTCTTGCCTCCATTCGTTAGTGCGATTGATTACCTTCCTGAGAATAGACGTAGCGTCAGACCGGCGGTTACACCCGGCTTAAGAATTGAGTTACGCCATCAGGGCGGACTTACCTCAGCCTGCGTTTCAGAGCACCATATTCCAGGTAAAAATATATTGGTTGTGCTGGTGCTTGGCCTGGTGAGCTTACCTCAGCTTTGGACCTCGTTCGGCAATGTTCAAATCCCCAACCCCAAGATGCCAGCCCAAGCAGATGGAGGTGCAGACATGAAGACCCTCAGAGAAGAAGCCATCGCTCAGATGGTCCTTAATAGACTCCGCGAGGACCAGAGGACGTGTGGCCAGACGATAGACGTCACTGTTGTAGATGGCGACATCTTTCTCGTCGGTTATTGTGATACCGAGGAACAGCGCCTGGCGGCTGAAATGCTTGCCCGAGGGGCTTACGGCGGCAAGTCGGTGGTAGACAGAATCCGAGTTAGACGAATAGTGCAGTCAATCTGAGTCGTTGCTCTCGCTTTTCAGCATTTTGCGACAGTCGTTCCACAGCCAATCTGCCCAAACACCATAGCAGAGCGCTTTTTTGGCATTCTGAAGCACGGAGGCAAGGTCGGGGGAGTCCTCGGGTTCGGCCCGAATGATTTCCTGTCCTCGGACGCTTATAGTAGTGCCGTTTTGGCAGATGTCTTTCTCGCATATCCCGGAGTCCAGTACCTGGTTGATACGTGCGGCTATTGCTTCGGCCCGGTCCTTCGAAGTAAGGCCTTGCGGTAGTGGAGCGGGCATGAAGACAGTTCTCTCTCCAATAACTACTCGGTAGCGGTCCGATCCACCCTCTGGCGGCTCGGCCTTGGCGAAGGCGACGTCATAGACCTTACGGAGGTCTACATTAAAACCTTCTTCCCGCATGGCCTCGGTGATCGAGTCGATTCTCCGAAACGGCGATGGGTGGGTCTGGTAGATTCCTAAAGGCAAGGTTGGGTTCTCCTCTCGCTTCCTGTCGAGCTTTTTCATAAAGTTGAGCATGCCCTCTGGGTTGTATTTGGATCTCGCAAGGTAGGCGACTGCTGTCCGGTCTGCGTCGCGTTCGGCAATTTGGGTGTAGCTGCTCATTTTGCCGGTTCGGATCATCTGAGCGCCCATCAGAACGTTGTTCAAGTCGCGCTGGTTCAGGCGCCCAAGCACGGTCGCCAGCGTAATCAGAGCGATGTAGCGGTCCACCTTAGACTGTCGTTTCATAAGGTAAGTCATGTGATGGTGCGATGCGTGGGCGATTTCGTGTGCGAGAACGCCAGCGAGCTCATCGTCGGATTCGATTATGTCTAGCAAACCGGTGTTGACGTAAATGATCCCGCCGGGAAGAGAGAATGCGTTGATTTCCTTGTCTTTGATCACCTTAAACTGATAGTCGAACTTGTAAATCTGGGAACTGCCGTAACTCGCCTTCACTTCGTGTTCATTTGCGATCTTCGCCAATTCGGCGCCAATTCGCTGGATTCGTTCGACAACGGCCGGGTCGTCAACCAATTCGGCGTTTTTCTCTATTTCCTTGGAATATTGTCGACCGAGTCGTTCTTCTTCTTTCTGCGGATCGGGCAGTTGAACGGCGAGGCACTGTGTGCTTACGAGCAGAACAATGAGGAGGATGCTGGATACTGCTGTCAGCCACTTCATAGGGACTTCCCCCTTTGCTCGCTGATGCCGACCACGGCGTCTTTAACGGCTTACCCTCGCCAAACCGCTGCAAAACGTGAGCTGTTTCCGCTCGCAAAAGGTAAAGCAGCGCGTCCGGCAAGCTCATAATTACGTATGTGGCGAGAGGTTGCCACCTGATCATTGGAGGATTGTATCGGTGAGGAATCGCGAGAACGCATACATACCCTGTGTAATCACGGACCACGTTGCGAAGGTCAGATGTGAAAGCCAAATCGATGACAAGGCTACTGGCGATTCGGTTGAGGCGATTAACTGCGTTCAGAAGCTTCTGGCCCTGGGTCTGTCGGCTGAGGAGATCAAGAGCCTTGACGTGGAGGAGTCCGTACTAGAGGCAGTGTGCGGAGGACCCGAAGTGGAGGGCGAAGATGTCGAACCCGAGTGGGATACGGACTTTGCCGTCGAGCTAATTTCAAGGCACCTGCAGGACCTAGATCTTGAGTTGGAAATGCTTGCCATGCGTCGTAAGGCGTTGAGGCGGCGGACGCGCGTACTTGAGAAGTTAGTGCAGATACTCCGCGATCACAAAACCAGCTAGCGACTGACTTAACTGATTCCTCTCTTAGCCACGACCATTTAATCGACCGCCGCATCGTGCCATGTTGTATAGCACGGCGTTTCCTTTCGATGCGGCGGCGAAGCTCTCGATATGCTCCTATGCTACAACTACTTGTAAAAGAGTGACGAGCAACGACTTCGGGGAAATCAGTAATGAAGCGTGTGGCTCCGGGGCTTGGATTCGAACCAAGATCGACGGCTCCAAAGGCCGTTGTCCTGCCATTGGACGACCCCGGATAGCCACTGTCATTATAATTGCCGTGTCCAATAGCGTCAAACTCGGCTTATTCTTAAGGCAGTGTAAAGCTGGCGCTAAGTAAGAGTTCATTCTCCGTAGTATGAGGCGTTTTCCGGGGCTGGCGGCGTATTCACAAAAGTTTCATCAGGTACTTTTGTGTGGGCTGTATAAGCGGTATGCGTGGACGAACGGACGC
>Ga0068707_1000407_pt1 | contig 27458 bp, 25 predicted proteins | sample YNPNPMetaG_FD_66600 | JGI IMG/M metagenome (GOLD analysis project Ga0068707, IMG submission 66600) | Anoxygenic and chlorotrophic microbial mat microbial communities from Yellowstone National Park, USA - YNP NP MetaG | ecosystem: Environmental > Aquatic > Thermal springs > Hot (42-90C) >... | reverse complement strand
ATGCTAGATCAGGAAGAAAGCAAGGCTTTGCAAGTTCTTGATGGACTACGGCATTTTATGGAAAACCGAGTAGTGTTTACGGCGGTGGAACTAGGAATCTTTGATTTTATCGAGCAGATGCCGTCGGAACCTTTGGCTGAGGATTTTTCTAGGGAACTTCAGGTGGATCTTAGAGCCGTGACCCGCCTTCTGGATTGTCTTGTGGCTCTGGAGTTTCTCGATAAGACGTCCGAGGGTAGGTACAGGCTTACCGAAAAGGGAGCATTCCTTACATCGACTCACCCTTATTCCATACTTCCAATGGTTCAACATCAGTGTCTTTTGTGGAAAAATTGGTCCCACCTTACAGATGCAGTTCGGCATGGATTTAATCCGCATCGTGAAAGTGTGATGAGTTCGGAGGAATCCAAGCGAGCCTTCATTCAGGCCATGCATGTGGTTGCTAGATCGCTGGCCAGGAGCATTGTAGCCGGTTACGATGCATCCTGGGCAAAAAAGTTACTTGATATTGGGTGTGCTTCTGGCACTTATACCGTGGCTTTTCTTTCTGCCTATCCCAATATGAAAGCCGTTCTGTTTGATTTGCCTGATGTTATGCCTTTTGCCGAAGAAAGGATTAAGAAAGAGGGGTTTTCTAACCGGGTTTCCTTTGTGGCTGGAGATTTTTATAAGGACGAATTACCCACAGGATGCGATCTGGCACTTTTGTCAGCCATAATCCATCAGAACAGTGCTGAAGAAAATATTGAGCTTTTTAAGAAAGTCTATCGAGCCTTGGAGCCAGGAGGCAGAATTTTGATTCGGGATCATGTTATGAGCGAGGATAGAACCTGGCCTCCTGCCGGAACTCTTTTTGCTCTCAATATGCTTGTGGTAACACCTGGGGGAGATACCTACACTTTTTCAGAGCTTTCCGAATTTCTGAAAGAAGCTGGTTTTGAAAATGCACGTCTTGTAAGATCCGGTCCAAAAATGGATTGTCTGGTAGAAGCCCATAAGCCTTAAGCCTTCTTTTCATGCTCCTTTTTCTCTCTCACGCAGTATATACCTTCTCCTTTCATGGCAGGACCAAAACAAAGATTGTCGGATACACATAAAGCTGGTCGAGTATCTCCACTTTGCCATCTATTTATAAGGAAGGGTTCACGAATGAATGGACGGCTCATCGCAATGAAATCGGCTATTCCATCGAGAACTATTCTCTCTGATGTCTCGTAAGAACGTATTCCTCCAACCAGTATTAAAGGAATCTTCACAGTTGCTTTTAGCCTTTTGGATGTTTCAAGATAATATGGTTCGTTTTCGCCATGTTTGTGAAGTCTTACCGGAATAAGTTTGTTTGAAATGATGGTTCCACCGCTTAATTCAATTGCATCAAGTCCCTCCTGTTCCAGGATACGGGTTGTTTCAAGCATATCATCCACAGAAAGACCACCTTCCAGAAAATCTTCAGAATTCATCTTAATAAGCACAGGAAAGGTATTTCCCACTTTTTCCCGTATGGCTCTCAGAATATCGACCACAATCTTAGCTCTTTTTTCGACACTTCCCCCGTAGTTATCCGATCGTTTATTAAAATAGGGAGAGAGAAACTGGCTTAAAAGATATCCGTGGGCGGCGTGGATTTGAACGCCGTCGAAACCCGCATCCTGAGCTCTTTTTGCAGTTTCTGCAAAGCAGTTTACAACTCGAATAATATCTTCCTGGGACATTTCTTTTGAATTTTTGAAAGCACTTGGAGCAATCGGTATTAAATCCGGTTTTTCCGGGTTTCCAATGGCAAAAGCGCCGGCATGAGCAAGTTGAAGAACGATTTTTGCTCCTTCGTTATGGACAGCCGTTGCCATTTTCTTTAAGCCGTCCACTAACCCGTCGTGATGCACACCAAGTTGCCATGAGCCTGCCTTTCCTTCTTCCGATACGAAGGCATGACCTGTTATGATAAGTCCTACGCCACCTTTAGCTAATTCGACCATTTTGTTTGTAAGCTTTTCAGTTACACTTCCGTCTTCAGCCGCAAGCCCTTCCCACGTTGCAGAACGGACAAAACGGTTTTTCAGCACCATAGAACCAATGTGAGCCTTTTGGAAAAGAATAGACATATTCAAGCTCCTTTCTTAAGTGTAAACATTGTCAATCCAATAGTGGTAAGCCTCGACACTATTCCAAAACCCGTGAAATGTTCTTCTGTTATCTTGTGCGGATTATTTCTCCTATCACCGTAGATGAAACCTATAATGTGTTGCTTTATGCTAATGGGAGAGATGCAGCAGGGGATAGTTATAAAAGATGACACAAGGGGATGTTTAATTGATTCAGTCATGTCTTCTGGTGAGTCTTCATTAATCCAGAGTGGGTCGGTAGTTTTCATATTTATTAAATGTGAAAATATATGAGGTTTTAGTTCGTTTATGGGAATCCTTTCTGGAATCAGAAGCGCTCTTACTCCAGGACGAATCAAGCTGTGCCTTACGAAAAGAGATTTTCTGTCTGGATTAATCAGGAGAAGCAGCACAACATCCATGTTCAATCCGTTGTATATTAACTCCATAGCAAGCGAGAAAAAGGCATTGACGTCCTTAAATCCACAATGAATGAGGGATACCATATCGTAAGAAAGATTCACGAACGTAGAGAGGTCCACTACATCCTTTACGGGTTCTTGCGTAATTTTCTTTTCTTCAATTTGGTCTAGCTCGACATCAGAAAGACTTTCATCCTCCGTTTCCATGGTAGATTCCAGTTCTTGATCGTTTTCATAAGTGATGGGAATATGAAGAACGTTTTTGAGGAAGTATCGAGCTTCTTTAAGGCTTTCTTCTAGAACTTTACCAACTTCATTATTCTTTAATTTCAGAGTTTTTCCAATTTTGGCAATATCTTCATGAGCTTCTGTAGTGTCACTTGTGCCATTTTCAGATGCAGCGGTTAAGCCTTTAAGGATAGCTTTCTTGGCTAGCTCGTTTGCCGCTTTAAGACATAGAGCCTCTTGAGTAGAGTAATCGCCCAGGAAAACTCTTTCAAGAATATCAGATAGTTTCCATCTTGTATTGATCTCTCTTGAAAGATCCTTTGCAGAAAAACCCAGCTCGTTCCTTTGAGCAATTTCTAAAGTTTCTCCATTAAGTTTTGCCTTTTCTTCAATTGCCTCAAGCCTTTTGGGGTCAATAACGAGCTCCAGAGCGATGTTTCCTATGTCGTGTAAAAGACCGGAGATATATATTTCCTCAGGAGAAGAGCATCGGGTAGCAATGCCCAAATTTCTGGCTGCAACTGCTCTGGTGAGTCCTAGAGCGAACAGTTCGGCTATTTTTTTTCTCCTCCCCCTTTTTTTTAGATCTTCCATTAGCGCCAGTCCCAGGGCTATGCCTTTAACGTTTTGCAATCCTAGAAGCATGATGGCTCGAGTGACCGTTTTTACACGATCGCCTGGATTAAAAAAGGGGCTGTTCGCTATCTGTATAAGTTTTATCGACATGCCGGGATCGCTTAGGATCTTTTCTGCAAGTTTTGGAATGGGCTCCTTTGAATTTTCAAGGGACTCTATAATGTCCAGAGTCTTCCTGAAGACCGGGAAGCCATCCTCTTCGATTTTTTCGAGGCAATGCTCCAGCTTCAATTGGACTCCCACTTCTTAGGCTTATTTAGCGTTAAATAATTCCCCTGCCCGGGGTTTTTCTAACCACGGGCAGGGAACATTTTATTGTTATGCCTTACAGTGCTTTTTTAGCTTCAGGAACTTCAGATTCTGACTCATGATATTCCGGTACAACCGTCAAATCGCCGTTTTCTACTCTCACATGGACAGTAGCCCCCTCTTTGATATCCCCGGCGATTATCGCTCTAGCAAGCATGGTTTCAAGGTGTCTCTGAATGTATCGCTTCAAGGGTCTTGCTCCATAAACCGGATCATAACCGGATCGAGCAATGAACTCCCGAGCTTCCTCAGAAAGCACAAGCTTAATATGCCTATCTTTCAATCGTTTTGCAACATCTTCTATCATTAGATCGACTATTCGCTTGATTTCCTCAAGTTTAAGAGGCTTGAATAAGATTACATCGTCCACTCGGTTGAGAAACTCGGGTCTGAATTGGCGCCTCAGCTCTGCCATCACAGCATTTCTGGTCGATTCGGGAATTTCACCGTTTTCTGTTACTCCTTCGGTTAGGTAATGAGAGCCGATGTTGCTGGTCATGATGATAATGGTGTTTTTGAAGTCCACCGTTCGTCCGTGTCCATCTGTAAGTCGTCCATCATCCAGAATCTGGAGAAGCAAGTTGAAGACGTCAGGATGAGCCTTTTCTATTTCGTCGAAGAGAATAACCGAGTAAGGCTTTCTTCTTACGGCTTCGGTCAACTGACCACCTTCTTCGTATCCCACATACCCTGGGGGAGCTCCAATGAGCCGTGAGACCGTGTGCTTTTCCATGTATTCACTCATGTCGATGCGAATCATGTTTTCTTCTGTATCGAACAGAGCTTCCGCCAGAGTTTTAGCAAGTTCGGTTTTACCCACACCGGTAGGTCCAAGGAAGATAAATGATCCTATAGGCCTTCGAGGATCTTTTATTCCAGAACGAGCTCTAAGCACAGCGTCAGCGACCAGTTTTACAGCTTCATCCTGACCGACTACCCGCCTATGGAGCACTTCATCGAGTTTTAGCAACTTATCTCGTTCAGTTTCCATCAACTTTGATACGGGAATACCGGACCATCTGGACACAATCTCGGCGATTTCCTCTTCGGTCACTTCTTCCCGCAGTAGCCGTTTGCCCTTCTGAATCTGGGCTAATTCTTCCTCTTTCTGAGCCAATTTGGCTTTTAGTTCGGGCAGTCGTCCATGCCGGAGTTCTGCAACTTTGTTTAGATCATACTGCCGCTCGGCAATCTCTATTTCTCGATTGATTTTCTCAATTTCTTCTCGTAATGCCTGCACTTCCTTGATGGCGTTTTTTTCCGATTCCCATTGGGCCTTCATCACGTCAGCTTTAGCTCGAAGTTCGGCAAGTTCCTTTTGAACGTGTTCGAGTCGTTCCCTGCTCGCTCGATCGGATTCTTTCTTTAGAGCCGTTTCTTCAATCTCAAGCTGCATAATACGTCGCATGACTTCGTCAAGTTCAGAGGGCATTGAGTCTATCTCTGTGCGAATCATAGCGCAGGCTTCGTCCACAAGGTCAATCGCCTTGTCAGGCAAAAACCGGTCTGTGATGTACCTATGAGAAAGCACCGCAGCAGCCACAAGAGCGCTGTCATGGATTTTCACACCGTGATGCACTTCATACCGTTCCTTAAGTCCTCGGAGGATTGAAATAGTATCCTCAACAGAAGGTTCTTCAACAATAACCGGCTGGAATCTTCGTTCCAGAGCAGGATCTTTTTCGATGTATTTTCGATATTCATCGAGAGTAGTTGCACCGATGCAGTGGAGTTCTCCTCTGGCGAGCATGGGTTTTAGCATGTTGCCGGCATCCATGGCGCCTTCGGCTTTTCCGGCTCCCACAATGGTATGCAGTTCATCGATGAATAGGATGATCCTACCCTCAGACTGCTTTATTTCCTGCAAAACGGCTTTTAATCGTTCTTCGAATTCTCCTCGGTATTTGGCGCCGGCGATCAAAGCGCCCATATCGAGAGCAAAGATTGTTTTGTCTTTTAATCCTTCGGGAACATCACCTCGAACAATTCGATGAGCGAGTCCCTCCACGATTGCCGTCTTGCCAACCCCTGGCTCGCCTATAAGCACGGGATTGTTTTTGGTCTTGCGAGACAGGATACGGATGACACGTCGTATTTCAGCGTCACGTCCGATTACGGGGTCTAGCTTACCACTTCGAGCTTCCTGGACGAGGTCGCGGCCGTATTTCTGAAGAGCTTCGTAGGTCACTTCCGGCGTTGCACTCGTTACCCTCTGATGACCTCTCACGGCAGTAAGAGCCTTGAGAATTGCGTCTTTAGTAATCCCAGACTCCTGCAGGATGCGACCTAAAGGCGTAGTGGTGCCTTCATCTGCAAAGGCCATCAGGATGTGTTCTACCGAGATGTATTCATCTTTCAGCCGCTTGGCTTCTTCTTCGGCTTTTACGAGCAGTTTTCCCAGCCTATGAGTTAGATAGACCTTTCCCGGTTCAATTCCAGGACCACTTATTCGTGGTCTCTTTTCCAGCTCCTTTTCTACGCGAGCTTTTAAAGATTCAATGGGAACGCCCATAATTTGCATAAATCGTGGCACAAGACCATCCGTCTGCTCAAGCAGAGCCAGGAACAGATGTTCAGCATCCACTTCCTGATGTCCGTAGCGGATGGCTTTAGTCTGTGCCTGCTGTAATGCTTCTTGGGATTTGACCGTGAACTTGTTAATATCCATATATAAAAGTCCTCCTTATAGTTTCAATTTTAGGGGATTTGTCATCTGATGGAAATCCCCTTTTGTAGGGACTACGTCCCGTATCTAGACTGTATCATAATCACATTCAAGGAATTGCTATTATCGTAGGACCTAACCATCCCTTCTCCCGCTGTGAGATGGGCAGGGTGAGGGAAATCCCGCCCCAGGCGGGATTAGATGACTATAACACCGCACCTAGTTCGTTTATCAATCGAGCAATCCGTTCTTCGAGGATTCTTACTCGTTCTTCAAGAGATTCTAATCGGCTAAGAAGATCCAGGACAACGCCAATTCCCGCATAGTTAATGCCCAGCTCATTTCTTAACCGAACGATTTTTTTTACTATCGGCACAACCGACTCATCAAATATCCATGAGTCGTCAGCAGGATCTCGACCTACGGGGTCTATAAGTCCTAAGCAAACAAATCTTTCAATAAGCTCCGGGTGCAGATCGCACCGTGCAGCTATATCTTCAATCTTCAAATATGAACCTGATGTTACACACTTTACAAGATACAGTGTCATATTACATTACCTCCCATGCCGGGCTCTAAAAATCCAGGGTGCCGATGCATTAGTACCATGTTGATTTTAGCGAGGGTTGAAGGTTGATATATCCCGTAGCTTTTCAAACAGCTCTCGTTCTTTAGCAGTAAGATGTTTCGGCACCATGATTTGGACAACAGCATATAGATCACCCGGAGCGCCCTTAGGATTTGGCATTCCTTTACCTTTAAGTCTCAATTTTTGTCCGCTTTGAGTTCCAGAAGGAATACGAATTGTTACAGGTCCTGCAATAGTATCGACTGTTACGTCTCCGCCAAGAGCCGCTTCCCATGGAGCAATCGGAAGATTCATATACAAATCACGTCCTTCGAGGCGATATACCGGATGCGGTTCTATTTCCACCTTCAGGTAGAGATCGCCGCTTCGTCCTCCTCCAATTCCAGGTTCTCCCTGCCCGGCAAGACGGATCTTTTGTCCGGGCAAGATACCGGCCGGAATTTTAACCTCATAGGTTTTATGGCTGTTTGGCAAAGTGATTATCTTCTGAGCGCCGTGATAGGCATCTTCCAGAGAGATACGAATAGTTGCTTCCTGATCTGCACCATCACGAACTCTAGTAAATCCTGATGTTTCAGCCCCAGCCTGACCTCTTCGCATTCCGCCAAAAAGCGCTTCAAAGAAATCGCTAAAACCCGAAGAACCTCTTCCTCCGAAACCGAATATGATATCCTCGAACCCTTTGCCTGCACCTGGGCCGAAATCGAAGTGCACTTCCCAGCCTGGTGGTGGAGTAAAATCCTGTCCAGTTTTCCAGTGAGCTCCGAGTTGGTCATAGCGCTTGCGTTTTTCCGGGTCTTTGAGCACCTCGTAAGCTTCGTTAATCTCTTTAAACTTCTCTTCCGCCCCGGGTTCTTTGTTGACGTCCGGGTGATATTTTCGCGCAAGCTTCCGGTATGCTCGCTGAATTTCTTCCTGAGTAGCCGTGCGAGGCACTCCAAGAATCTCGTAATAATCTTTATATTTCACCGCCATTGCTGGTTACTCCAGGAATAGAATTTTCAGGAGAAGCGACTTGCTCGCAAGAAGCCGCTTCTCCAACTTTAGAGTTTAAAAGTATGAGACCTATCTCTCTCTGAACTCAGCATCTATAACATCGTCGCTTCCGGAAGCTTTGTGATCTCCAGCTTCGGCTCCGCCACCCTGTTGCTGAGAGGTGCTCTGCTGATATGCCGACGCTGCGATCATATGGAGAGCCTGCTGGATGTCGCTATTCAACTGTTTAAACCGCTCAGCAGTAGTGTTCTCATCGTTTAGAGCCGCCTTGGCATCCTCAATGAGTTTCTCGCAGCGACTCTTTTCGTTGAGAGGCACTTTATCTCCGAGGTCTTTAAGAGTCTTCTCAAGTTGATAGGTCAGACTATCAGTCTGGTTTTTCGCCTCGATTCTTTCTTTGCGCTTCCTGTCCTCTTCAGCGTGTTGTTCAGCCTCTCGGAGCATACGGTCGATTTCATTCTTATCGAGGTTAGTAGATTCGGTAATGGTCACGGTCTGCTCTTTACCGGTTGCCATGTCTCGAGCCGTCACCTTGAGTATGCCGTTTGCATCGATATCGAAGGTGACCTTAATTTGAGGCACACCTCGTGGTGCAGGTGGAATGCCTTCAAGGCGGAATCTACCGAGCACGCGGTTGTCTTTGGCCATCTGGCGTTCACCCTGGAGCACAACTATATCAACGGCTGTCTGGTTATCCTCGGCGGTTGTAAAGATTTCTTCACGTCGGCACGGAATGGTCGTGTTACGTTCTATGAGCTTTGTCATAACTCCACCAAGAGTTTCTATACCCAGGGAGAGTGGAGTTACGTCGAGTAGCACGACGTCTTTTACTTCGCCTTTGATAATTGCCGCCTGAATAGCAGCTCCCACCGCAACGACCTCGTCAGGGTTCACACTCATATTTGGTTCTTTACCACCAGTAAGACGTTTTACCAGAGCCTGTACCGCCGGGATACGAGTGGAACCGCCCACGAGGATAACCTCGTCTATATCCTTTTCAGTGAGTTTAGCATCGGCAAGAGCTTGTTTGACCGGTCCCATACAACGCTCGATAAGGTCTGCAACAAGCGATTCGAATTTGGCTCTAGTGATCTTCTTAACGAGATGTTTAGGCCCCGTGGCGTCAGCAGTAATGAAGGGGAGGTTGATTTCCGTTTCCATTACCGTGGAAAGCTCACACTTTGCCTTTTCCGCTGCTTCATACAACCTCTGGAGAGCCTGACGGTCGTTTCGTAGATCAATTCCTGTGTCTTTTTTGAACTCGTCAGCTATCCAGTCAACGATGCGTTTGTCGAAGTCGTCACCTCCCAGATGGGTATCTCCAGCAGTTGAACGCACTTCGCACACGCCATCACCCACGTCGAGTATAGATACATCAAAAGTTCCGCCACCAAGGTCGAAAACCAGCACGGTTTCGTTCTTTTTCTTTTCGAGACCGTAGGCCAGAGCCGCAGCCGTAGGCTCGTTGATTATTCTAAGAACTGTGAGTCCGGCTATTTCTCCCGCATTTTTGGTGGCTTGGCGCTGAGCGTCATTAAAGTAAGCGGGCACAGTGATTACCGCTTCGGTTATTTTTTCACCGAGGAACTTTGAAGCGTCTTCGACCAGTTTTCTAAGAACCTGAGCAGAAACTTCTTCTGGAGCTACGAGTTTTCCTCGGATATCGAACCTAACGGCATCATTTGGTCCCTTTACGACCTTGTAAGGAACCATTTTGGACTCTTCTTCTACTTCGTCCCAACGTCTTCCGATGAAGCGTTTTGCCGAATATATAGTAGCTTCAGGGTTAAGAATAGCCTGTCGCTTGGCAATTTGCCCGACAAGCCTCTGCCCATCTTCGGTAAAAGCTACTACTGATGGGGTTGTTCTGGAACCCTCAGCATTAGCAATTACTGTGGCTTTGCCGTTTTCCCACACGGCAATGACAGAGTTGGTAGTTCCCAAATCAATACCTACAGCCTTTCCCATTATTATCTACCTCCTTTTATCTTTTCGCCTTTAGGATTTTCTGGGCAACGCCCCATTGCCCTTTTTTGCTGTCTCGGGCTAGCTTAGAAGATAATCATAGATTTTTAAAAAGCTAGAGGGTGGTGGCATAAAAACTGCAAAATTATTTTGCTTTGTTGATTTAGGGCAACTTTTTTGGTAAATAAAGGTCATCGTTGAGTGGCTGGATTTGTGTTTAAGTTGTTCATAAACAGGAGGGGGTAAGATGGTTAAACTAAGGTATCTGTTCGCCATGAAACTCTTTTGGCTTTTGGTTGCTATGGCCACAGGACTTTATGCAAAAACCTGGATTCACACACCTTTTTTTCTTAAGGCAGAAGATGGGCAAATTATTAATCCTCTTACTGGCGAAAATGCAGACCAACCTTACAGCTCTCGTCAAACCTGCGGAGCTTGCCACAATTATGATGAAATAGTAAAGGGCTATCATTTTCAACAGGGCTGGGATCGTATTAAAGATAATTTTGATCCTAAAAAGCCATGGGTTCTTTCCGATGGCATGATGGGTAAGTTCTGACCGCCCTCTTTCCGCCAGTTGGCGAAAAAGCATAATAAAACCCCAGATGAAATTGATTTGACAACCTTTGAGTGGGTAAGCGTAGGGCCCACAGATCCAAAACAAATAGGACAACCGAGTTGTGGAGGCTGTCATCCAGGAGGGGGAGGACTGGAGTTTGACAGAGATGGTAAGCGATATGATAAGCGGCTTAAAAGTGAACCTGAACTGGCTAACACTCTCGATGGGGATTACTACAAAAGCAAATGGGATAAATCTGGTGTTGTGGAAGCCGACTGCCTCTTGTGTCATCTTCCGGGATACAGTTTTCAAGAGCGCAATAAACAACTTAAGATGTGGAATTACAAATGGGCATCAACCGCAGCATCTGGTATTGGTCAGGTAAAGGGATTTGTAAGGGAAGGACAGTCTCCGACGGTTACTTACAACAAGCGCCTTTTTAATGAAGATGGACAAATAGTCCTTTCCATTACATATCCGCCTCCTTCGGAAAATTGCAATTTTTGCCATGGTATTTCCGATGCTAAAAAGAGAGGTTTTTCCTGGAACGATAGAAGAAATCATGATGTTCATAATGCTCGAGGATTGCAGTGTGCTGACTGTCACCCTGCAATAGACGATCCCAAGAAAGGGGTTAAGAAGATAAATCACCAGTTCGCAAAGGGTAACGAGAATGTGTCCACTGTTAGAGATGATCTTGATAATACGATCATGACCTGCAGGGAGTGTCATCAAAAGGGTTATATGGGAGCTCCACGGCCACTTCATCTTTCTGTGCGACCGAATCATTTGGAAAAACTTTCCTGTGAGTTTTGCCATATTCCGGTTCTTCATATTGCGGCTGGAGAAGGTTTTGACGTAACCACAGGTCAGATGGTTAACTATCCTAAGTTCAACTTAAAGGATCCTGCTAATTCTCCAAAAACTATTGGAGAATACTTTGATTGGCATCCTCGATACGGGAGAATAAAAAACGGCTTGCTGGCACCTGTTAATCCTCTCTTAGGAGTTCTTTACACAAATCTTGATAGTGATGGAATTTATTATCCTCTTTTCGCTCGGGAAATCAAAAAGGCTTATGAAAAAATCAAAGATGTTTTAAAGCCATCTGATCCTAACCGACCTGAATTACATACGCCAGAACAGATCAAACTTATGTTGAGCGCTCTTTCTGAAACCTTAAAAGGTAATGCTCGTTTCCATCAAGTTAAGCCTAATTATCATAAAGGAGGAAAAATTTACTACCTGAATGAAGGTGGTGAAGTTGTGGTTGAAGAAGAACATACGTGGGCAGCTCATGCTGAAGGGTTTAATATTAACCATAATGTTGCTCCTGCCGGCCTTGCTCTGGGTGCTAAAGGTTGTGCCGATTGTCATTCGAGTGAATCTCATGTGTTCAAGGGGCAGGTTGTAGTAGATCTTTTTGGGCCGGATGGCAAACCTGTAACGATAAGCTCTGGAAGACTTATAGGATGTTCCCCCTGGGTTTTTGCTTTGAATCAGTTTCATCAGTTGTATCTTACTCCTTATGTGAGCATTGTTATTCTGCTACTTGTTTTTGCACTGGTTCTGCACTACACGGGGCAGGGACCAAAAGTTGCAGACTTTTACGATGCTCCAGCCACGATAGAGTGGTTTTCTCTCACTGAAAGGTGGGTTCACCTGTTCAGACTTATTTCTTTTTTGATTTTAGCTTTTACAGGCTACATCTTTTTCTACAACAATGTCACTTTTCTTAAGATGTCCTTTGGAAGTCCCAAAACTGCTGTAGTTGTGCATTGGGTAGCAGGTATTGTGTTTGCAGTTGCCTCTGTCATGAGCCTGAAGCTCTGGGTTCCGTATGCTCGTTTTGCTCCTTATGACAAGGAATGGCTCGCGAAGAAGGGGGGATATATTGGCGGTAAAGAAGTAGAAGTTCCGGCCGGAAGGATGAATGCTGGACAAAAGATATTCTTCTGGTTTACGACTGTGTTGAGCGCCATCATGGTTGTTACAGGGGTTCCTCTTATTTTCAAATCAAGCCTTCCGCTTAGTTTGAGTTGTCTTTTGTCAACAATTCACGGGTTCTTTGCGGTTGTATTTTTTGCCAGTGTTATTGCTCATGCCTATCTCGGCACCATTGCTAATCCTGGAACATGGCGAATTCTGGTGGATGGAAAGGTTAGCAATGCCTGGATTAAAAAGCACCATTCAGTCTGGTATAAAGAACACATCGAAAAAGATGAGGGAGGGACGGAAGGGAAAAGCAGCGAGGAATCTAAGGACAATTCCTCAATATCTTCTTGACAATTGCGACGGTTTTAGCTAATTAGATTTCGCTGTGTGGCGAGGTAGCTCAGACGGTAGAGCAGTGGACTGAAAATCCTCGTGTCCCCAGTTCGATTCTGGGCCTCGCCACCACACAACATCACGTTCAGATTCATACAGACTATCTTTTGCAGAACGGGATAGCTCACAAGGCAACTCCCCATGAAGCAAAGCCCGCAACCAGCGGGTTTTGCTTTTTATAGGGGTGCATCGATTGATGTCACCGAAAGTTGACAACGATGAAATTAGAAAATGCTCTAACTACTTTGATTTTCCTTGATTCTGAGGGAATGGAATGCGAATTAAAGAGATTGTGCATCATTCCGAAGATGAACTAATTTCAAGGCTCAGGGAAGTCAGGTTGTTAAAAAAACCGGAAGTCCTTATATATAAAAACTGCACCATAACGTTAGAGAGAATTTCCACCGATTGGCTCTATCCTACTCAACGTTACGTGCTCATCCAGGAACTTGAAAAGGTCCGAAACCTGCAATGGGCTTTGAAAGATCAGGGTTATGATATGTTTAGCCTTAACGGTTTTTTGGAATTATGGATTGATGGAAAAGACCAGCCGATAACTCTTCTTCCACCTGTGGTGGAGGAATCGATAGAAGCGAATGGCTCTGTTGTAATTCTAATAAATGACGGTATGCATAGGCTTTACCTTGCTCATCATCAATGGGTAATTCCGCAAGTTGTTTATATTCGAGGTGTCCCCAAGGAGTATCCCTACTACGCTTACCCGAATCCTAAACAGTGGGAAGGTATTGAGGTTATTGATGAACTTCCTCCAGGTTATATCAAGAAATGGCATAGAATCTCAAATTATCACAGCCTTTATAGAAACTTTAATTCCGCCTTCTCGTCTGTGGGTGCTCCTAGAGGAAGATTCACCAAAGAGTGATTTTTATTTCTTCTTTTCCATGGCGAGCTCTATTAGTTTGTCAAGTAGTTCGGAAAAGGAGATTCCTACAGCCTGAGCTGCCTGAGGAAAAAGGCTTGTTGCCGTCATCCCGGGGATTGTGTTGGTTTCAAGGATGTAAAACTCTCCATCATGGAGAATCATATCGGTTCTGCTGTAATCCTCGCAATAGAGGGCTTCGTGTGCTTTGATGGCATATTCCTGACATTTAGCAGTAAGTTCTTCGGAAAGTGGAGCTGGGCATATTTCTTCAGTAGCACCGGGCTGATACTTAGCTTTGTAGTCAAAAAATTCAAACCCCGATGTGGGTCGGATTTCCACTGGAGGAAGTGCCCTAGGGGGAGAATTGCCAAGGACTCCAACGGTAATTTCTCTCCCGGCAAGGTATTTTTCTAGCAAACATCTTTTGTCGTAACTCCAGGCTTTGTCTAAGGCTTCTTTTAGCTCTTTGGAATTTCTGACAATAGTTATTCCTACACTTGAACCTTCCTGTTCTGGTTTGACCACAAGAGGAAAGCCTACATGTTCTCGTATGCTTGTTTCATCGGGAATGGAACCTTTATGACAAACCATATAGGGAGCGACCGGGAGCCCAGCCTGTATATAAAGTTGCTTGCTAACGATTTTATTCATAGCTATAGCGCTTCCCAGCACTCGGCTTCCCTGGTAGGGAATACCAAGCATTTCCAGGAATCCCTGCATTGTTCCGTCTTCTCCACCCCTACCGTGAAGCATGATAATGGCTACATCAATGTTTCTGGCGTCCTGAGCAAGTTTTAGAAGGTCTGTGGCTGGATCGTACATGAAGGCTTCATATTTTTCTGGATTAAGAGCCTTTTTCACCTGATTACCACTGGAAAGAGAAACCTCTCTTTCCGCCGATGCCCCCCCAGCCAAAATGGCTACTCGGATTTTTCTTTCTGGCATTGTTTTCTCCTCCTAAACAATCAATGCAGAAATGTCCTGCTGAAGAATATGACATAATCTTTCTTCCAGTTCTTTGTATAGCTTCCACCGCTCCTCGAGAGACTTTTTATGTTCTGGAGTTTTGCCATAGCGATTTATAAGATCTTTAAATCTCTCATCGAGAGACACTACTGATGTGTGAAGGACTCTTTTGTCAGCGTAATTTACAAGGATTGATTCGTTCGGACATGCCAATATGTCTGCCTTGGAGATGTTAACATGTTGTTCCACAATCGGGGCTATTTCGTGATAGCCGTAGAGTCTAACAATGTCGGCGCCAACTATAGCATGATGACAATTTTCCTCCAGACACTTGGATTTTGCAATATCGTGAAGGAGCGCGCCTGCTTCAACCTTTTCGAGAGAGATAGGGTAGGTGCGCATCAGGCAAAGTCTGGCAAGTGTTAGAGCTAAATCACACACTTTGAAGCTGTGTTGCATAATATGCTCTGGCATACGAAGTTTTGCCATGAGAGCGATACATTCTTCTCGGTTAGGTATAGGTGAACTACTTACTGACGCTGCCTGAATGTTTCTTTGGCTCATTGGACGACCTCTCTTGAGAAGATGAACATTTTAATGGAGAACACTCTTGCTTTTAACATAACTTCCTAAGTAAGCTCCAGTCTTTTTATCAATGGATAGAGATAAGATGGTTTTGTCGCTGAGGGGCTGATTCTAAAATGTTGACAGAATTAGAATCGAGCCGTTAAAGTGACCTGGCTTTTAGAGGTAAATGAAGGAAAACTTTATAGTACATGGAGGATTTTAAGAATGGAAAAAAGAGTTTATAATTTTAATCCTGGTCCTGCTGCTCTTCCTCTTCCTGTGCTGGAACGAATTCAAAGAGAGATGCTCAATTTTCGTGGGACGGGGATGTCTATTTTGGAAATGAGCCATCGTTCTAAAGAGTTTGAGGCGGTTCTTAATGATGCTATTGCCAGGATAAAGAGACTTCTTAAACTGGACGATCGGTTTTACGTTCTTTTTCTCCAGGGTGGGGCAAGTCTTCAGTTTTGCATGGTTCCGATGAATCTTGAGGTTCCTGGAAAACCTCTTGACTATATCGACACCGGAACGTGGGCATCTAAAGCCATAAAAGAAGCAGAGATTCAGAAAAAGCCGGTAATGGTTATCGCAAGCTCTAAAGATAAAGAATACACGTATATTCCCAAGAAATTCGATATAAATCTCGACGCTTCCTACCTTCACATTACCTCAAACAATACCATTCGTGGTACTCAATGGAAGTCTTTTCCAGACAGTAAAGGCTTACCGCTTGTAGCGGATATGTCTTCGGATATTTTCAGTCGCCCCTTTGATCCTAATCCCTTTGGGCTTATTTACGCAGGAGTACAAAAAAACGCTGGCCCTGCTGGTGTAACGCTTGTGATTATAAGAAAAGATATGCTTGAGCGTGTTCCTGCTAATCTACCCACCATGCTGAAATACACGACATTTGCCGATAAAAACTCTCTTTACAACACGCCGCCCTGTTTTGCCATTTATGTTGTTGACCTTGTTATGGAGTGGCTCGAGGAAGAAATTGGTGGTATTGAAAAAATGGCTGCCATTAATGAGCTTAAGGCTAAGATGGTTTATGAGTGTATAGACGAGTATGAAATTTATCGGGGCACTGCTGTACCTGAAGATCGATCTCTTATGAACGTTACGTTCAGGCTGGCTACGGAAGATCTGGAAAAGGCATTTTTATCCAAAGCAGCAGAAAAGGGGCTTGTAGGATTAAAGGGACACAGGTCTGTAGGTGGGTGTCGCGCATCGATCTACAACGCCGTTTCTTTAGAAGCGGTGGAAGCACTTGTTGATTTTATGAAAGCTTTTGCAAAGAGCCACTAAGAGATTTTTCATGGGGCGCACGGAAATGTGCGCCCGTTTTTTGGGTTTTAGGGAAGGTAGGGGGTGACGTCTTTGACGTATTCCTTCAGCACTTTGTAGCCGCCTTCTGCCAGAACCTGGGCGGCTCTCTCAAGATCTTCTCGCCTGAATCTCAAAAGAATTTGCCACACCTTGTCATATCGAGGTAGAGGATGAATAAGGATACTCTTGATGTTTATAGCGTTGTCTTTGAGAAGAGATGTGATATGGCTGAGGATGCCCATGCGTTCTTCTGAAAGAATGGTAAGCCTTCCACTGTCATCGCTCATTCCCATTGCAGCAAGAAGAACCGACATTAGGTCAGAAGTTGTGATCATTCCAACCAGTTTGTTCCCATCTGATACGACCGGTAGACATCCTATCTTCTCCTGATGCATTATGAATGCTGCTCGCTCGATAGTGGTGTCTTCCGTTACGGTAATGAGCTTTTTTTTCATAATGCTTTCTACGGTAATTTTTTGTAAAATGTAGGTGAGTTCGTAAACGCTGAGGGTTGTAGCAGGAGATGCCCATGCCTCCCTGAGATCTCTGTCTGTGACGAGCCCCAACAGTCGTCCGTTCTGGTCGGTGACGGGAAGATGGGATATCTTGTTTTCGTTCATGATTTCTCGCGCCTTCATAATAGGCGTATCAGGGGAGATGGTGATGAGATTTGTTACCATATGCCATCCGACGTACATAAACAACCTCCTTGGTTAAAAGTGTTCACACCGTCTCTCTTTGGTTGAAAAACTATTGTATGAGATAGAACCCATAGGAGCAATAGCCTTGTGAGCAAAGATAAACATTTTTTAAATCAAGACCTGTTTCAGAAGCTTAGGGATGAGGTGGCATTGTGGGAAGGGTCTCAGTATTACATAGCCGACAAGGAGCTTTTCGACATTGAAAGATTCCTGGATGATCATGGGGCAAGCGATATCAAGGAGGAGCTCGAACGTATTTATGGATCGCCTCTCAATGAAAAATTCTGGGGTTCTTTCCTTGCTTATCATAGACTCAAAAAGGCGCGAGAAGAAATCAAGACGGAGGAGAAGCAACAAGAGGAAAAAAGAAGGCGGTACCTGGAAGCTGTGAAAGCTTACCAGGAAGCCTGGAATGAATGGATAGAAGCCTGGGCAAGAGAAGAACGTAAAAAAGGATGGAAAGTTATCCCAGGCAAAAAGAAGGACGAGAAATAAGCACCATCTCAACAACTAGCTGATAAAGACAGGCTTGTAGTATTCCATGTCCTCGATAACAGCTCCCGCTCCTCTGACGATAGCGGTAAGAGGATCATCAGCCACGTGAACGGCAAGAGTTGTTTCTTGGTGTATCAACTCATCTAATCCTTTTAGAAGCGCACCACCTCCCGCAAGCCATATACCTCGCTCGTAAATATCTGCCGCAAGGTCTGGAGGAGTTTTTTCAAGAGCTCGCTTGACAGAATCTACAATGATATTAATCGGCTCTTGCAGAGCCTCCCTTACTTCTTCGTCGTTAATAAAGAAAGTTTTAGGAATACCCGTAAGAATTTCTTTTCCCGTCAACTGAACTTTGACAGGATCCCCCGTTGGTATAGCCGACCCAACCTGGATTTTTATCTGTTCGGCAAGGAGTTCGCTAATGATCATTTGATGCTTCCGCTGGATGTAACGTAAGATGGCCTCATTTGCTTCATCTCCTGCAACTCTTACGGACTCACTATAGGCGATAGCAAAAAGAGAAATAATGGCAACTTCTGTGGTTCCTCCACCAATATCAACTATCATACTTCCTACGGGACGATCTACCGGTAGCCCTGCCCCGATTGCGGCAGCCATAGGTTCTTCTATAAGCATAACACTGCCGGCTCCAGCTTGCTCCGCCGCTTCGATTACCGCTCGCTTTTCCACTGACGTAATCCCTGTGGGAACTGCAATAACAAGTTTTGGCTTAATGAAATGTTTCCGCTTAAGAACCGTGCTCAAAAAACTTTTGATCATAATGCTGGTAACTTCAAAATCGGCGATGACTCCATCCTTTAAGGGCCTTATGGTCACAATACGCTGCCCATGCTTTCCCATCATTTCCCGTGCCGCCCGTCCTACGGCAACCACCTTGTAGTCATCCTGGCGAATAGCGACTACGGACGGTTCATTAAGCACTATGCCGTGTCCCCGAAGGTAAATAAGAGTGTTGGCTGTTCCTAAATCCATCGCCAGATCTTTCGCAAAGAAACGCAACAATCGTCCGAACATAGCTCCTTTCCACCTTTCGTTTGTTTTGCATTGTTCGAAGGTATAAGAAAAACGTCCCTGTTGATCTCTTTCTTTTTAGACTTAGAGTGTTAACGAGGTCAAATTATTTTCCTTAGAAATGGTGGTTTTTTCTTCAAATTTGTTTAACATGAGGGGGTCAAAGTAAAGGGGGAAAAGGCTATGCGTGATTTGAATCTAAAATTGGTTATTACATTGGTAGTGGCAGTTTTGATGATAGGGGGGTACGTCGCTGATGCGCCTCTGCAAGCTTTCGAACTTCCATCTTCAGGCAAAGTCGTTAAAGTTGTGGACGGAGACACCATTGAATTGGAAAACCACGTTGTTGTTCGGTATCTTGGTATTGATGCTCCCGAAATTGCTCACGATAATACACCTGCTGATTGTTTTGGGGATGAAGCTAAAGCGAGAAATGCTGCTCTTGTCCTTGGGAAAAAAGTAAAGCTGCAATATGAAGACGCCGGAGAAAAATTTGACCATTACGGCCGAGTTCTAGCTTATGTATTTTTGGAAGATGGGACTCTGGTTAATGAACTTTTGATAAGAGAAGGCTACGCCTTTTTACTTCAGGATTCTAAGGGTTTTTCCAGAGATAGCCATTTTTTAAAGGCTCAGTGGGATGCGATAAAGAATAAGAGAGGCATGTGGGGGGCATGTAAATACAACAGGGAGGAATATTACATCGGGAATCAAAGAAGTTTTGTCTTTCATAGACCGGGATGTCCTTTCGGGAAGCAAATATCACCTTCAAACCAGGTGCGATTCGAGACTCGCGAGGATGCCTTTATGGAGGGATTCCATCCATGTCGAAGATGCAAACCCTGATTCATGATCAGGATTCACGTCTTTACCCATCCAAACCTTTGGTTGGGGTCGGAGGGATAATATTTGATGGTGACAGGGTTCTTCTGGGCTTGAGAGGAAAAGAGCCTGGCAAAGGAAAATGGTCAATTCCGGGTGGAGCAGTAAAGGTTGGAGAAACTCTGGAAGAAGCATTAAAGCGGGAAATATCTGAAGAAGTCGGTATTTCTGTGGTAGTTAAAGATATTGTTGCCGTTCTCGACCGCATTATTAAGGACGAGAACGGCAACATAGCCTATCATTACATTCTGGTTGATTTTCTATGTATTCCGGCAGATCATTCCACCCCAAAACCTGCATCAGATCTTATCGATTGCCGCTACGTCCGGGTTGATGATCTCGACCATTACAATCTTACCCGCGGCACCGCTTCTGTAGTGAAGCAGGTTTTTGACTATCTCAAGGGGCTATCGCCAGCAATGCCTGTTTATAATCCCGATAGCGTCTCTAATGCTTCTTCTTGTCTTCATCCATAATTTCTCTAGCCGCTGAATACATTCCTTCTTCCGCAAAGGCTATGGCAGCACCGTGTTGTTCTAGCTTTGCTTTGTAGGCATCTTTAAGTACCTTGACAAGATGGTCAATGTTTACAGGCTTTTGGAGATATTCAAAAGCTCCGAGCCGTCTTGCTTCTTCTTCGTCTTTTTCTGAACCATGTCCGGTGAGGATGATTACCTGCACCTCGGGATAGGCTTTTTTCACTCGACGTAGAACTTCCATACCGTCTATGCCGGGCATTCTGAGGTCGAGTACCATAACATCAGGAATTTCTGAGCCGATAGATTGCAGAGCTTCTTCGCCACTAAGAGCCACATCAGGTCCAAAGTCTCTCATTTGAAGCCTTTCTGCGAGAGCCTTCACGAAGTCTTCCTCATCGTCTACAAGCAATACTTTGAATTTTGCCTTTGCCATTTTTCTTACTCCTATGCTGTTAAATTTGAGCAGTTCCGTAATACACTGGTGCACCCTTGAGTCCAATAGTTTCGAGGAAAGAGAGAATATCCGGTTTTTGAGCTGACTTGGTCACAGTATCGGTCGCTAGGGCGTAAGCGTAACCGAATTCCTGAGCCTCTGCAAAAGCTGTGGCTGCACCGTAATCTTCAACTATCCGTTTTAGACTTCTTCTAGCACTACGGACCTCGGCTATTTCCATCGCTTCTTTTTGCCTTCCTTGTTCGGCAAAGGCGACGGCGGCAAACATTCTTTCAATCATTTCTCTCCATCTCATGGCTTTTCCTCCTCTTTATGATGTGTTCCTATTGTAACCAATTTCACTTTGTGTTTAAAGCAAGAAATATTCCCACGAGAAATTTGTTTTTCTAACTGCATTGAATGTCCTTGTAGTGAGCTTTTGAATCCTGATGAAACAAATTAAGACTAAAGGTGTTTGGCCTTAGTCTTTTTATGTTTCATTATGTCTCTATATGGTGATAGGTGGGTTAAAATAACCGAACTCGATGGTTGGCGATATTTCTCGAACACGTTCCATCCAGGTTATTATGCCCATAGGTTTGCCCGAAGGCTTAAAGCCAACGGATTGTATGTACCACTCCGGATCAATATTGAAGTTTCTCATCTGGATAAGATCGATTTGAGTCGAGCGAAGAAAGTTTTCAAGAACTTTGAATTCAGATGGGTCATCGGTAACTCCCGGCAACATGAAATAATTGATGGATACAAAAAGCCCCAGAGCCTTGGCCTTGGTTATGAATTTCTTCACGTCATCAAGGCTGTATCCTTTTGGACGGTAGTAGGCGTTGTAGTAGGAGTGCTGAAGGCTGTTAAGGCTTACTCTTACGCTCTGTAACCCGGCTCTGGCAAGTCTTTCCAGCACGTCGGGAAGACTTCCGTTTGTATTCATATTTACCGTGCCGATAGATGTCTCAGATCTCATCAAGCGCACTGCTTCCTCAATGGTATTGGCTACAAGCAGGGGTTCTCCTTCACATCCCTGTCCGAAGCTGACTATTGGTTTCGGGGCTTTGCGAAGATGCAGTACAGCAACTTCTGCAATTTCTTCCGGTGTGGGGATGAATTTAATACGTTGCTGGGTGGATGGTATCGGAGAGTTGGTCTGTAAGCTAATGCAGCCGATGCATCGGGCATTGCATTTGGGAGAAGAAGGAATAGGCGCTTCCCATCGTTTCAGGAAAAAATTACGGGCAGCCGGGCAGGCGTAAGTTAAAGCGCATCGAGCAAGGTGGTGAATAAGCCGATTGTGGCGGTATTGTTTCATCCACAGGCGAGCATTTTCGTGCACCTTTTCTAAATCCAGGTGTTTGACATCCTGACGTTCATCCTGGTCAACTCTTATTGCGGCAACGACAAACCTTCCTTCATGCCATCCTACGGCGGCATAAGAAAATAAAGGCAACACCGGAGCGTTGGGTTTTGTGCGGTATGCCGCAGAAAGTATAGCCGTGTGAGCTGGGGCTACCGAAGCAGCAACGGCCTGTACCGGTTCGTTTTTTGCGTAGGGGTTTTGAGTTAATATTACAAATTTCTTTTTGTGCGGATCAAATCCTACGGGCAATCTTCCGGGAAGGACGAAGAGTTCACTTCCTTCTGGGAGTGGAATCCATTCGTTTCTATTGAGACGTCTCCAGTGCCCAGCTTCACTTCCTGCCATTTCCAGGAAGGGATGTTCCATTATTTTTCCGGTCTGATCGGCGAAAACAAGTAACGGAGAACGTCTAATAGCCATGGCTATCTACTTTTTCCAGCATGTCTCTGAAAGAGGTTATAGTTATGAAGGGACTTTTTTTAGCGAGTTCTATGAAGTTTGCAATGAATAAAAATGCATTGAGATTCATGCGGTTGTGATGGATCATTATTCCTGCAGGTTCACGTACTGTGAATAATCGATTACAGTCTTCAATTAAAATATCGAAAGCAGAATCTGGCCGGGTTATTTTTCGTGTGTGTAAATCTAGGTATATCCTGAAGACTTTCAAATTATGCTGTTTAGTAATCAACTTCTGGTCTATTGAAATGGCTTTAAATCCTAGTTTGTGAAGAAGGGCGGGAACATCTGGCGTTATACGATTCCAGGGGGGAGTAAAAACGGGCACGAAAGCATTGCCGAGGATTTCTCTCATTTTATTTACTCCCTTCCACAAGTCTTGCCATTTTTGATTTTCTGTTCGGCTGATTCCAAATTCGGATTTTTTCCCGTCCTTTTCCCAGTTTGTATGTCTCCATCCGTGTTGGTGCCATGACCATAAAGTTTCCGAGGGAGAAGCTATTTGGAATAGATGGTTTGCTCGGTTAGTGTTTACCCATGAAGGAACCACTGATAGAGCTAAAGGAACTTCAAAGTATTTGAATATTCTGCACAGCGCATTAAAAGCAACACTTGGAACACCGATATCGTCTGCCCTGAAGAATATTTTTGCTCTTCTGGTTCGTCTGGCTAGAAAAACTCGTTCAAGCCGTTCCAGCCAATTTCTTGGCAGATTAGACCAGAGCGGGCTTATATCTTTGGCACGGTATGTTTTGGGGATTTCGGCAATGTCCATAATTTCTGATAGTTTCACTCTTTACGTCACCTGATTGCTCAAACCACGCATGCATGCATAGTTTGAGGCTGGGATATTTTGATCCGCCGTCGTTTAGTTTCCCCCAATGTCCCAGCAGGCGGTATTTGGGAAAAGCAAGGCTCATCTTTCAGAGTATTTTCTGTGTTAGACGTTGCCAAATTCCTTGTGATCATGGTTTGTGTTATTTTGCTGTGTTTGATCTTTGCTTCTCAAACAACTGTTTTAGTTTGGCTTCTATTTCATTTTCCGAGAAAGTGTCTTCAAGCTGAAGGTAAGGAGTAGAAGCCGAATGTAGTGACAGCATCTCAAAGGCGGTATTTACGGCGCTCCATGCCCACATCCGCCATTTTTGGAAAGCTTCCGGATCATTTTGCTTAAGTTTTTCTAAATCAATATCATCATCCAATTCCTGCATAGTAAGTTCTTCTTTTATAGCTGTGAGGAGATCTTCATCGATTTTAGGTCTTCGTTCGGCTATACAGTCCAAAATTAGATCAAAGAAAAATAATGGAACATTTCCTTCTATGAGTTCCGGATGGCACACTAAGCACATGTCTTTATCGTGAGATATTTTCCCGTTTTCGGGAAATCGGTTTTCTCTTGCGAGCTTGATGAAATGATTTCTTGTGTAGTCTAGCATCTGGTTGTATTTTGAACTCATAGTAACACCTCCGCAATTTTTATTTAGCATCTTTGATTGAATTAGTTTGGTTTCAGAATTTTAAAAGCCTTTTCAAAAGCTCGGCAACTACAGGATTCATTAAAGTCATGGCAATAATGACGAGAATTACCAGGAATTTAAGGGTTAGACCTAGACTATTAAGTTGTTTGAGAATTTCGGCTTTGTCTTTTTCAGTTTTTTGATAGAGAGCCTCTATCTTTCCGAGTAGTTCAGCTTTGTCCCTTTCGGTTTTCTGATAAAGAGCTTCTATTTTTCCAATCAGCTCAGCTTTATACTCTTCTATCTTTCCGAGTAACTCAGCTCTATACTCTTCTATCTTTCCGAGTAGTTCAGCTTTGTCCCTTTCGGTTTTCTGATAAAGAGCTTCTATTTTTCCAATCAGCTCAGCTCTATACTCTTCCATCTTGCCGAGTAGCTCGACTTTGTACTCTTCCATTTTTCCTCGCAACTCAGCTTTGTCTTTCTCGGTTTTTTGATATAAAGCTTCTATCTTTCCGATTAACTCAGCCTTATCCCTTTCAGTTTTCTGATAAAGAGCCTCTATTTTACCAAGCACCTCAGTTTTGTCTTTTTCGGTTTTTTGATAAAGAGCTTCTATTTTTCCAAGCAATTCAACCTTGTTTTTTTCGGTTTTGTGATGAAGAGTTGCTGTCTCTCCGAGCAGGTCAACCTTGGTGTTTTCTATCTTGCTGAGCAATTCCGTTGCATCTTTTTCCGTTTTGTTTAGCAACTCTGTTCTGCTTTTTTCTATTTCCTTTAGTACTTCCAGCCGCAGATTCTCGATCCGCTCCTCGAACACAGACTTTGTGATAAATTCAGATCGAATGGCCTGTAGCAATTCCTCTTTTGTGGTTGCCCATTTGTAGTTTGTGGCATTAGAAATGGCTTCTTCCATTTCTTTAATGAACGTGAGGGCTTCTTCCCGGCCAAATACTCGGGAAATTATGTCAAACACGGTAGCTGAGATCTTAACCAGCATCCTATCCCCCGTTTTGTTTTATGGTTACGACCTATTATGATCCCAGTTAAATTCAGATGCCAAAAGTTTTTCTCTTGCTAACATCGAATTTTATCATACAATTCCTGCTGGGCAGGTTCAACTACACTTTTTATCCAGTGTGTGATCATTTCCATTAGGAGTGCGAAAGTGGATCAAAACCGAGTAGTCCAGGTTCTCACTATTTTGAAAGATCTTTATGGAACCAGACCCTGGAATTGGCACACTCGCCAGAAACCTTTTTATGTCCTAATTGCCACGATTCTTTCTCAGAGAACACGAGATCCTCAGACTGATGAAGCAGCTAAGCGCTTATTTAAAAAATATCCCGCCCCTCATGCCCTTGCTGATGCTCCAGTTGAAGACATTGAGGAACTTATTAAGCCTGTTAATTTTTACAAAACCAAGGCTAAGCGAGTCAAAGAAGTAAGCAAAGTAATAGCTCAGGAATTTGGAGGTGAAGTTCCTGAATCTCTTGATGTGCTTATGAAACTTCCCGGTGTTGGGCGAAAAACCGCTAACTGCGTTCTTCTTTATGGCTTTCATAAGCCGGCTCTTCCAGTGGATACTCATGTTCATCGCATCGCTAACCGCTTGGGATGGATTAAGACAGTGTCTCCTGAGGAAACTGAAACTGCCTTAACCGACATTGTTCCTCCAGAATGGGTTCCTCTGGTAAATGATCTTTTCGTAAAACATGGGCAGACCTTTTGTGACCCCAAAAAACCAAAATGTTACAACTGCCCGGTTTCTTCCTTCTGTGAACATGGTCAAATCGTAGTTGGTGAAGCAAAGAAAAGTCCCTAGAGGAGACGTCAATTGCAGACCCATGATTCCATAAGAATTCTCATATATTCTCACGATACCTATGGCCTTGGCCATATTCGACGTTCTTTGGCTATAGCTAAAAGCATTAGATCCGTTCCAGCCAGCGTTCTCATCGTTACCGGTTCTCCTCTTGTGGGGCGTTTTGTAATACCGGAGGGTATCGATTTCGTTCGTATTCCTGGGATGATAAAAGTGACCAATGAAGAATACACTCCTCTTTCCATGAAATTACCCTCGTCTTACGTGATATCAATTCGAGAAGATATTATTCTCGCTACGGCTAAATCATTTCGTCCTCATTTTTTCATAGTTGACAAAGCTCCATTAGGCCTAAGAAAAGAAGTTCAGCCAACGCTTGAGTGGATCCGATCGGAATGCTCTGATTGTACCACCATTCTTGGGCTCCGGGATATCATGGACAGAGCCGATGAAACGATTGAGGAATGGCGAGCAAAGAATATATACGAAGCCATGAAATCTCTCTATGATGAGATATGGGTCTATGGCGTTCGTGAATTTTACGACCCCGTTAAGGAATATCAGATTCCTCCTAACGTGGCAGAAAAGCTCCATTTTACAGGCTATATCCCCAGAGACGTTCCCTCTGATAGAGAAATTGCCATGGTAAAAAATTTCTTATTAAAACCACTCTTTGTTAAGGGAAAAAATATTCCAGTTGTGCTCATTACTGCAGGAGGTGGAGGTGATGGGCATCCTATATTTGATACTTTTCTAAGGGCTTTTGAACAGCGATCTTCTGAAAAGCCAGAGTTTTTTGCTGTTCTTGTTACTGGTCCCTTTATGGATGAAAAAACCTTTAGAAATATCAGAAAGAGAGCTTCCAGGTTTGGATGGAAAACCATCAAATTTTATCGCTTTATGGAAGCTCTTATAGCAGCTTCTAATGTTGTGGTCAGCATGGGAGGATACAACACTATCTGCGAGGTTTTTACGCTTAAAAAACCAGCTCTTATCGTGCCTAGATGTGTACCTCGAGAAGAACAGATAATTCGGGCGAAAGTTTTGTGTGAGCACGGTTTCTGTGAGTATATCCCTCCAGATAATCTGACTCCGGAAATTTTTCGGGAAAAGATTCTTTTTCTGCTAAAACACAACCCTATTGATTCTAAAAAGTTTGATGAGTTTCCTTTCACGGCATTTCAGGTGATACTGAACAGGATCCACCATCATCTTGCCAAAAAGGGACTATCATGAACAAAAAATCCCGAAGGCTCGGCATGATTCTCAAGGGTTATCCCAGAATTTCAGAAACTTTCATAAGTAAGGAAATCCTATCGCTGGAACAGAATGGATTTGATATTTCCATATTTTCTTTGAGACAGCCTCGGGAGTCCTTTACCCACAGTCATGTTCAACAAATTAAGGCTCCGGTGACCTATCTACCTGAGTATATTCTTCCTTTCTGGAAGCCTCTATTTAACGCCAATTTAAGGCTTTTTTTGTTTAATCCGCGTCGGTATTTGAAATCCTTTGCCGATGCTTTGAAGTCTTCTATGGCTGTGTCATCGCCTCTTGTTGCAACCGTTAGACATTTTCTTCAGGCAGGCTACCTTGTCTGGACTCAACTACTTCATGGCGACGTAGTTCATCTCCACGCCCATTTTGCTCACACACCGACATCGGTTGCCCTTTATGCATCTGAGCTTAGCGGTATTCCTTTTAGTTTTACCGCTCACGCCAAAGATATCTATACATCTCATCCAGCAAAACTTAGACGTAAAATAAGTCGCGCTC
>Ga0068707_1000406_pt1 | contig 27482 bp, 26 predicted proteins | sample YNPNPMetaG_FD_66600 | JGI IMG/M metagenome (GOLD analysis project Ga0068707, IMG submission 66600) | Anoxygenic and chlorotrophic microbial mat microbial communities from Yellowstone National Park, USA - YNP NP MetaG | ecosystem: Environmental > Aquatic > Thermal springs > Hot (42-90C) >... | reverse complement strand
CAAAAGTCCCACTCCCAGTACCCAGAAGCTTACTGCCGTGATTCTTAGCGCTACCCTTTCAAAACGAGGCCGGGAGCTGTCTTCATTATTCCGTATTCTGTTCAACATGACGATAATACCACTGGCCGACAGACTTTCAATAAAACTGTCAACTCCAAAGCCAAAGAGAGACAACGACTCATCGGACCAGCCAAAATACACAGAAACAAGGCCTTCGGCAAGATTGTAAAAAACCGTAAGGTATGCCAGCCATGTGGCACGTATCAACAGTCGTTCGTTAGCTTTTATTTCTTTTTTTTCAGAAACAAGCTAACCCCCAAAAATGTTGCGTCAGCGATGTAGTTTTATACCATTGAACAGGCCTTGCGTGATTTGTACCGTTTTTTTATCGCTTGCCCGGTACATGGATACGACAAAGCTTCCCTGAACCACCGAATCGGCCGAAATGCTGGATATCACCACTTTCCCATTGACTGCAGAAGAGGTATTGGAAAAATAGGGGATGGTGTCGGATGAGCCGGCTATATAACGAGCCCAATGGCAGGATTGGCTATTTAAGGCATATATATCCTGCAATACGTTGCATATGTGAAAATAAATCTGTTCGCCATTAGCATTCTCGCCCCGAATGGTAATTGTGCTGTCGGAAATGGTTCCTATAGCAGTTGCAGAGGTCCATAATTTACCGCCTATGTAGGCACGTATTCCCGATGTTGGATATGATTCCTTAGTAATGCTGATGTTTGAAAAGTCGCCTTCGGATATGGTTATGGTTGTCTTGGTCCGAAGGTTATATGCGTAAAAGATAAATGAACCCGAAACAATCAAAGAATCTTTGTTGAATTGCGACAGGACAACCATACCAGCGGCTTGAGGATGGGAATAGGTAGTGTATAAATCGCCCGTATTGCTCGGCGTATATGTAGCCCAGTGAGCGCTGGTAGTGCTCAGTTCGTATGTTCTGCCGACCACTGTGTCGTTGAGGATGATAGTAATGGTTCCATTGGCCGAGTCGAGACCAGTAAGGGTAATCTGTTTTCCGCAAAGGTAGGCAGAATAATTGAAAGCCTTCCACGATTGGTCAGCAACTTTGGCTTCGATACCCTCTGTTACTGGTTGTGAACCAGATGGCCCCGTAGGCCCTCCCTCATCGACGCTACAGCGGTAGCCAATACATAACATAACTACCCCAAGGTAGATGATTTTTTTAATGGTATGTTTTTGCATAGCTTAAGGGTTAAATTCAATGCCTAAAATTACGAAATGTAAATGAATAGGTTATAAGTTACCGATAAATATTTTATAAGTATTTGATTATATGTTAGTTGCAAACACATCCACACGAATACAGATTAATGGTACAGTGTACGGCACTTAATGTCAGTTGTCTGTTATCTAAATGTTTCAGCAGCTGGCAATCCTAAAACTTCCAAGCTACAGATAGGCGAAATATCATCCGTTCCCTGTTTTTCTTTAGTAGCATGTTGGTTTGATGGCAATAAATTAAGCTACCCACACGCTCTTTACTTCAATTCACCGATAATCACAGTATATTTGACATCATTTGTTAACTTTGCAACTCAAAAATACGATAACATGAGTAATATTGTAGCTATTGTGGGCCGGCCCAATGTGGGGAAATCGACACTTTTCAACCGGCTTATTGGGTCAAGGGAAGCAATAGTGGATGAGACCAGTGGTACTACACGCGACCGTCATTATGGTAAAGCCGAATGGAACGGTATAGAATTCTCAGTAATCGATACAGGAGGTTACGTAACCGATTCGGATGATATTTTTGAAAAAGAAATAAATCGTCAGGTAGAATTAGCCATCGACTCGGCCGATTTGGTGCTATTCATGGTCGATGTTATCAGCGGCCTGACCGAACTAGATAAGGCTGTAGCTAGTTTGCTCCGGCGTTCGGGCAAAAAAACTATCCTTGTAGCCAATAAGGCCGATAACATAGAACTCGTCCACCAGTCGTACGAATTTTTGCAAATGGGTTTCGATGAAGTTATGCCCATTTCATCGATGTCGGGCAGTGGAACCGGGGACCTGCTGGATAAAATTGTAGCCAACCTCTCGAACATACCTGTGGAAGAACCTGAAGATTTGCCCAAAATTACCATCGTAGGCCGACCCAATGTGGGCAAATCTTCACTGGTAAATGCCTTGCTGGGCGAAGAAAGGAATATCGTTACCCCCATTGCCGGTACTACCCGCGATTCTATTTTTACACGTTACAATAAGTATAATCACGATTTTTATCTGGTCGATACCGCCGGTCTGCGAAAAAAGAGCAAAATAAAAGACAATATCGAGTTCTACTCGGTGATGCGTTCCATCCGGGCTATAGAAAAATCTGATGTTTGTCTTTTGCTTATTGATGCCACCGTAGGTATTGAGGCACAGGATATAAATATTTTTAGGCTTTGTCAACAAAATAAAAAGGGAATCGTCATTCTGGTGAATAAATGGGATTTGGTCGAGAAAAATACGCATACCACCGAAGAATACAAAAGAATCATTCAACAGCGTATTGAACCATTTACCGATGTGCCCATCATATTTACCTCGGCCGTGACAAAGCAGCGTATTCTCAAAGCTTTGGAAACTGCAATACAAGTTTATGAAAACCGGCGGCAACGAATACCTACCTCTCAACTGAATGAAATTATGCTTGCAGCCATTGAGGACTATCCCCCACCGGCAGTCAAGGGAAAACTTATTAAAATTAAATACGTGACCCAACTCCCAACTCCCTATCCATCGTTTGTTTTTTTTGCTAATCTGCCACAGTACATCAAAGAACCCTATAAGCGATACCTCGAGAATAAATTACGGGAACATTACAATTTTTCGGGTGTACCCATACAAATATTTATAAGGCAAAAATAAGAAGACCCGACCCGAAATTATTCGGATCGAGTCTTCCCAGAGTCAGAGTCGTATTTATAAAAATTTACATCCCAATTTTTTTCAGAAAAGCTGCCTTTTCCTGATGGAGCTTAGCCATATCAAGACCAATTGCTTGCTGGGCTTTTTCCTTGGTAGAAATATCGGGTATTGCCACGTCGGTAACACCCCTACTCGCAAGAATTTTAGCCAGAAGTAGACGAGCATCCTGCACTCTGTCTATACAGGTAGATATAATGCGCATAACTTCAAGCGGAGCATGGAATGCGGCCCCATGACTTGCAGCTGCAAAATCCCAACGCCATTGCGCATGTCGAATGAGTTGGAGCACAGGTTGCATCTCTTTTTCTGTTGCACCTTTCTCCCATGCAGCTTTTGCCTCGTAATGTGCCTTAACCAACAGACTAGCCAGACGATGTCGTTCACGGGCAATCTTTTCCTGTCGCTCGTATACATTACGACGAAGCTCTTCCTCGCTTTCGCGATGACATACCTGACAGGTTTTATTGATATGATACAAGGGGCTAACAATATGGTGACTGGTATATTTGGTTCCCCCCTCACTTACATAGGGCATATGACAATCGGCACAGGACAACCCCCGCTGAGCATGGATTCCCATAGTGTATAGTTCATAATCGGGATGCTGAGCCTTGAGCATAGGTGTTTTGCTCAGGGGATGGGTCCAATCCGAGAAAGCAATTTCATCATAATACTTTTCAATACTATCCACCGAAAACCCTTTACTCCAAGGGAATACCAAATACTTTTTTTCTCCTTTAAAATAATATTCCACATGACACTGGGCACATACCAGCGTACGCATCTCCTGATGTGTGACCGAATTGACATCTTTCCCCATAGCAGCCATGGCCTCCAACAGAGCTGGTCGGGTAATCTGCAATTGCATGGTGGCCGGGTCGTGACAGTCGGCACAACCAATGGGGTTTTTTATCTCGCTTAGGAAAGAAGATAACTTTTTACCGTAAAAACCCTCAATACCCAACTTATTCATCTGCTTAAGCACATCGGGGCTTTTACATGTCCAGCAGGTTCCGGGCATAGGACCATCACCATGATTCATGGGTGCTCCAGTACGCAATGATTTCAATACGTCTTCCACCGCATAAAAATGCCCCCTACCCTGCTTATAATCCTTGCTAAAGGGATATCCGGCCCACAAAATAACCAATTCGGGTTCCTCGGCCAACATATCACGCGTAGCATTACCTCCATATTGGGTACGAAAACTGGTATCTGAGGTATGCAGGTACGATTCATACTCTTTAGGAAAATACTTACCCCAAGCCTCCCAACGACCCTCAAATGGTTCAATCTTACCTGGTAAATTACGTACTGCAATAGATTCCGCACGACGCTCCATAATGGATGAGGCCAGAAGCCCCAGAAAGAAAGTAGCTATAAGTGAGGAAAAAAAGATGACCCACCCCATCCATGGTTTCTCACGAATAATCTGATTAATAGTCTTCATAACAGATGCTGTTTATGGTTATATTATTTTTGCATAAGTCGCTTCAACCACGAGGGTACTGCACTGCCCGGCAGGGGAACCATTACCTTTTCAGTAGCAGATAGGCTTTTGACTCGACCATGAGGCGTATCCCTATGACAATTCCAACATGCACGCGAAGCAAAAGCATTTTCTGTTGAGACACGTTGCACATAAGCAAATAAAGGTGCATGGCATCGCAAGCAATTGTCCATCACTGCTTTTTGGCCCTCAGGTTTCATAATTATTGCCTGAGGTTCAGTACGTAAGGTAAAGATGGTTGCATGCCGCAAACCATCCTTTGCCTTGAAAAAATATTTTTTAAAAACATTTTCGTGCGGTACATGACAATCATTACAAACCTGCCGCGCATGCGAACTATGCAACCATGTAAGATACTCAGTACTCATAACATGGCAGTTGATACAGGTCTCAGGTTTATCGGAAGCATAGGACCATGCCCGCGACAGATAAAATGCATACATTGCAAATCCTACAAATATCCCCGACAGCAGAATGGCTATAAAAAGCCATTCTGAACGGGGAAATAAATGTTTGATCAACCAACGAATCATCGTACTACAAACGGTTAATTAAGACTTTTTCTATAATATCAGGACCCATATCGCCATGTTCGCCCAACAATTGATTACGCTGGCGGAAACGTTCGACAATGGTTTGAACTGTATCTTTTCCCACACCATAGTCCGATAGCCGAGTTTTAATCTGCATGGCATGAAAAAAAGCTTCGGTAAGTGCAATTATCTGATCAATATTTTCCTCTGAAGGGTTCTGAATTCCCAATACCCGATGCCCATACTGGGTAAGCTTTTCCTTTTTATTATTTCGCATTACGTGCATTACTCCCGGCAACACAATGGCCAGTGTTTTAGCATGATCGATACCATGCAGGGCGGTCAGTTCGTGACCAATAGCATGGGTACTCCAGTCTTCCGGTACGCCGGCACTTATCAGTCCATTCAACGCCATGGTAGTACTCCACATAAAGGTGGCGGCATAAGTATAATTAGTCTTATTGCTTAACACCTTAGGGCCTACCTCCATGAGCGTACGCAGCAGGCTTTCGGCAAAACCATCCTGTACCCCCGCTCCCACCGGATAGGTCAGGTACTGCTCCATAACATGCACAAACGCATCGACAACGCCGTTGCTGATTTGTGTATCGGGTAGTGTATAACAATACTGTGGATCAAGGATAGAAAACACTGGCATCACCAGACGACTGCTAAATGAAAGTTTTTCGTGAGTTGCATATTTCGAAATTACCGCATTACCGTTCATTTCGGTACCCGTCGCCGGTAAAGTCAGTACCGTACCCAACGGCAAAGCTTTTCTGACTTCTGCCTTGCCAGTAAGGATTTCCCAGGGATCGCCATCAATAAAAGGAGCCGCCGCTATAAATTTGGTACCATCGATAACTGAACCACCCCCTACTGCCAGTAAAAAAGTAATCCCTTCCATACGAACTATTTCCACAGCTTTCATAAGCGTTTCGTACGAAGGATTAGGTTCAATACCCCCAAACTCAACGAAATTGAATCCCTTCAAAGCACTAACTACTGCATCGTAGATCCCATTGCGTTTAATGCTTCCCTGCCCATACGTGAACAAAATTCTTGACTCACGGGGCAAAAGTTCCGATAATCGACCTACCTGATCCTTACCAAATACTATTCGGGTAGGATTGTAAAATTCAAAGTTTAACATAGACTCAAGATTTTTAATTTTGGTCTAAAGTTATTGCAAACATAGGAAAAATTTAATTAAGTATTTCAGAACCGAAATTATTTTTTTTAATTTTGTTGCAGATTTCAATTCAACACATATAAATAAATAATTGTATATTTGCAAAAAAATAATTTGGTATGGGAATTACGAGCTTACTTATATTATTAATCAGTGGATTAGGGTTTGCAGCGATTGCCATTGGGCTCAACAAACTTTTATCATACGGCCACTACAACTCTGTAAAAGCTGAGCCATACGAATGTGGGGTACAAACCCACGGAGCCACATGGGTACAGTTTAACGTGGGATATTACCTTTTTTCATTGGTATTTCTGGTGTTTGACGTTGAAATTGTATTTATGTACCCTTGGGCAGTAGTATTCAGGCAGGTGGGATTTGCTGCATTGGTTGAAATTATTCTGTTCATAGCAATTCTCTTCTTAGGACTCCTTTATGCTTACAAGAAAAAGGCACTCACATGGATGTAGTACAAAAACATTTTGAAGATTTTCCCGGAGAGGTTTATCAGGACAAAAGTGGTCATTCCAGCATCATCATTACGCAGATTGACCGATTTGCCAATTGGGCAAGGAGCAATTCGCTCTGGCCACTGATATTTGGAACCAGTTGTTGTGCCATAGAGATGATGTCGGCTGCATCGGCCAAATATGACTGGTCGAGGTTTGGTTTTGAAGTAGCCCGTGCCTCACCCCGTCAGGCAGACCTGATAATAGTAGCCGGGACAATCACATTAAAAATGGCACCTGTATTTAAACGCCTATATGACCAGATGCCCGACCCCAAATACGTGATTGCCATGGGCGCATGCAATATCACCGGAGGGCCATTTATGACCCACTCCTATTCGGTGGTCAACGGCATTGATAAAATTGTACCCGTCGACGTTTTCATCCCGGGCTGTCCGCCGCGCCCCGAAGCTCTCCTGCACGGAATGATGAAGCTGCAGGAAAAAATTAAGGGAATGAAGGCATACGTAATTGAAAAACCTAAAAAGTAATTGGATGCAACAACAACCCGAAGCAATTATAACTCAAATTTTCCCAGACTTACCCTTGGGTAGGTGGGCACAACTTGTTGCCATAACTGTGAAGCAGGACGACCTGTACACAGTATGTACCCAGCTGCGCCAACATCCGTCATTGGATTTCGATATGCTGGTCTGCCTTACGGCAGTAGATCGTACTACATATCTGGAAGTAATATACCATCTACGCTCAACCAGCCGTAACCATGATCTGATTGTTAAAACAGAACTCAACGAGGCACAACCGGAGCTACCCTCAATGGTTCCCGTCTGGAAATCGGCTGAATTATTTGAGATGGAAATATACGATATGTTTGGTATTGTTTTCAAAGGGCACCCCGATTTACGCCGACTATTTATGCCCGAGGATTGGGAGGGGTATCCTCTTCGCAAAAGCTACAATGCCAACGAGGTAGCCGACAATTATCTTAAATCGCATCAACTTTTGATTAATCAGTAACAGGATGGAAAATATCATCGGAAGCCAGATAATACAATCTTCGGACGATGAATTTATTATTAATGTAGGTCCGCAGCATCCCTCAACCCATGGGGTTTTACACCTGCAGCTGAAGCTCGACGGAGAGAAGATTGTAGACCTGAAACCTTTTTTAGGTTACATCCACCGAGGTATTGAAAAAATGAGCGAATCGCTCAACTACAAACAATTTATTTATCTTACCAGCAGGATGGACTATCTGTCGGCACACATCAATAATCAAGCATGTTGCCTTGCAATTGAAAAAGCAATACAGGCAGAGGTCCCCGAACGTGCCAGAGTAATCCGCACCCTGATGGCCGAACTTGCCCGACTGACCTCGCACCAGCTGTGGTGGGGATCAACCGGGTTGGACATGGGTGCCGTGTCCCCATTCTTCTACGCCTTCCGAGAACGGGAAATGATTCTTGAAATTTTTGAAGAAACCTGCGGATCGAGGCTTACCATGAACTACTGCGTGCCAGGAGGGGTAATGAACGATATCCATCCCGACTTTGTCAGAAAAGTCAAACAAATCATTAAACAATTTAGGGACAACTTGCACGAATACGATGAATTGCTGACAAACAATCCCATTTTTCAGTCGCGTACCATCGGAGTAGGATATTTGTCGCGCGAAGAAGCCATATCGCTTGCCTGTACCGGACCAGTAGCAAGAGCCTCAGGAATAAGTTGCGACGTCCGAAAGAAAGAACCTTACGATGCATACGATCGGGTTACATTCGACGAGATCATCACCACCGAAGGCGATTGCTTTGCCCGTTACAAAGTCAGGCTGGAAGAGATGAAACAGTCAATGAATATTATCGAACAACTCATCGACAACATTCCCGCAGGTGAATATCGCACCAAAATAAAAGGCATTATCAAACCACCTGCTGGTGAATACTATCAAAGAGTAGAAACAGCCCGTGGCGAACTTGGAATTTACCTGGTAAGCGATGGTACCAATAAACCCTATAGAATTAAATTCCGGACGCCCAATTTTTCAAACCTGGGCGCACTCAAACCCATGAGTTTAGGTGGGAAAATTGGCGATTTGGTGGCCATCATGGCCTCCCTCGATTTAATCATCCCCGATATTGATCGTTAAAACTGGCAATTTATGACACATTGGATTGGAGAAAAACTCAATGCGCTATTTAGCCCCGAATGGGCGGCATATGTTGGATATATACTTGCAGGACTTGCCATCATTATACTGGTGGTTGTCATGGCAGTAGTTTCGATATATTTAGAACGCAAGATAGCCGCCTTTATGCAGATGCGACTTGGTCCTATGCGGGTGGGGAAATGGGGGACCCTTCAGGCCTTTGCCGATGTTTTTAAACTCATGCTGAAAGAACCCCTTACACCTGCACAGGCCGACAAACAACTGTTCAATATTGCCCCATACCTTGTACTTACTGTAAGTTTTCTAGCTTTTGCCCCAATTGCATTTTCTCCCTCGTTGCAGTTGTGGGACATGAATATAGGAGTACTGTATATCACCAGTGTGAGTAGCATGGGGGTAATAGGCATACTTATGGCCGGATGGGCAAGTAACAACAAATACTCACTACTTGGAGCCATGCGGAGCGGCGCCCAGATTGTCAGTTATGAACTTTCGGCTGGCATTGCTATACTCACCATCGTCATGATGAGCGGTTCCCTCAGTGTCTCGGGCATTATCAAATCGCAGGCCGATGGCTGGTGGATTTTCAAAGGCCACATACCTGCCCTGATAGCCTTTGTAATTTTTGCTATTGCCAGCACCGCCGAACTCAACCGTGCTCCTTTCGACCTAGCCGAAGCAGAACAGGAATTGACAGCCGGCTTCCACACCGAATATTCCGGAATGCAGTTTGCCATGTTCTTTCTGGCCGAATACACCAATATGTTTATCGTCTCCATGTTGGGTACCACCCTGTTTCTGGGCGGATGGATGCCCCTGCATATCGGTAACTGGGACGCCTTTAACCAGATCATGGATAAAATACCCCCATTTCTATGGTTTTTTGGAAAAGTATTCATCAGCCTTTTCATGTTCATTTGGTTCCGGTGGACCTTTCCACGATTGCGCATCGACCAGTTGCTGAAACTCGAATGGAAATACCTGTTGCCCATTGGCATGGTTAATTTGGTGATAGGTTCAATTATCACCTGGCTGGGTTGGATTTTTTAAAAGACAACAATTATGAATGCTGCCAAACGATACTTTACCTCTATTTTTAAAGCGATTGTAGCTTTACTCAAAGGTATGAAACTCACTGGTTCGTACCTGCTGCGTCCCTCGAAAATACTTACTCAACAATATCCTGAAAACCGGGATACGCTATATATCCCTGAAAGGTTTAAAGGTAGAGTCTTTATGCCCCACGACGAGAATAACGAACACAACTGTACGGCATGTACTTTATGTCAGCTGGCATGTCCCAATGGTTCCATCCGCATTATTGCTAAAAACATTGAGATGCCCGACGGAACTAAAAAAAAGGTTCTCGACCAATGGGTTTACAATCTGGGGAGTTGTACCCTCTGTCAGCTATGCGTCGATGCCTGTCCCAGCGATGCCATTGTTATGGACAATGCTTTTGAATTTAGCGTTTACGATAAATCCAGACTGATTTACAATCTCAACAAACCCGGTTCACGGTTGAAGGAGAAAAAAACTAACTCACAGGTATAACCATATAAACAAGGACACCATGACACTTGAGCAAATACTGTTTTACTTTATTTCCAGCTTAGTGCTGCTTTTTGGGTTTCTGGTAATAGTCTGCCGTCGCATATTCCGTTCGGCCATATATCTGCTCTTTTCACTGGTAGGAATTGCAGCCTTGTATTTTATGATGGACGTGGAATTTATAGCAGCCATTCAAATTATTGTTTATGTAGGCGGAATTGTAATACTCATTATTTTTTCCATTTTTCTTACCCATCAGGTGGGGGAAAAAATGCCCAAAAAACTCATCAAACGGATTATTCCTGCGCTCATCCTGTCGACAGCCGGATTCTTTTTAACTATCGGTATTTTGAGTCGTCACACATTCAGCTTCGATAGCAAACCCGGTGTATTCAACCCAACGGTCGAAAACATCGGACATCAGCTGCTCGATTACCAGCATTATGGTTATGTCCTGCCATTCGAAATCATAAGTTTTCTTTTGCTTGCTGCACTTATCGGTAGTATTGTTATTGCTATTCGTCCCAAACAACAAATTAAAAACTGATTGCCATGGAAGGTATACCACTACTCCACATTCTTATACTCAGCACTACCCTGTTTTTTATGGGTATATACGGTTTTTTTACACGCCGCAACCTGATTACCATGCTTATTTCCATTGAACTTATACTCAACAGTGTAAACCTCAATTTTGTAGTCTTCAACAAATACCTGTACCCCGAACGACTCGAAGGTATATTTTTCAACATTTTTATCATAGCGATTGCCGCCGCCGAGGTTTCACTTGCTATTGCCATCATTATCAACCTATACCGTAAATTCAATACCATAGATATTGAGGACACCAATACCATGAAACATTAATAACCTGTAAAACCGGAGTGCGATGAATATAAGTATACTTGTGTTACTGTTGCCGTTCCTGACTTTTATTTTTTTGGCTTTTTTTGGAAAAAAACTTTCCGGAATAAAGGCCGGAATAATTGGAAGCCTTTCCACCGGTATCATCACCTTGGTCGCAGGCATAATGATTTTTGATTATTGGGGGTCACATAACGGGCAAGGACCACAGGTTTTGTTCCATTTTCCGTGGTTGACCTTCAACGAACAGCTGTCGATCAATATGGGACTGCTGATAGACCCATTGTCGGTAATGATGGTAGGGGTTGTGACGTTTGTTTCGTTCATGGTTCACTTATATAGCATTGAATATCTGAAAGGTGAAGATCGATACGGAAGTTATTTTGCCTACCTTTCGTTGTTTACTTTCTCGATGCTTGGGCTGGTGCTTTCGGTCAATATTTTTCAGATGTATGTATTCTGGGAGCTAGTGGGAGTATCGTCATTTCTGCTGATTGGATTTTACTATCAACGTCCGGCGGCAGTAGCAGCAGCAAAGAAAGCATTTATTGTAACCCGATTTGCCGACCTGGGTTTTCTGGTAGGCATACTCATGCTGAGCTTCGAGACCAGTACCCTGGACATACCTGCAATTATTGAACGTCTTACTTCGCCCGAGGCATTATCCACTGGCAGCATCAAACTTCATATGGTGGGCGGATTGTCGACGATATCGATAGCTATGTTCCTGATATTCATTGGTGGTGCCGGTAAATCGGCTATGTTCCCCCTGCATATCTGGTTGCCCGATGCCATGGAAGGGCCCACTCCTGTCTCAGCATTGATTCATGCTGCCACCATGGTGGTAGCCGGAGTATATCTGGTAGCAAGGCTCTTCCCGGTATATTTTATGATTACCCCGGGTGTTCTTGAAATAATCAGTTGGGTAGGTATAGTTTCGGCGTTACTGTCGGCTATGATTGCGTGTACTCAGACCGACATCAAGCGGGTTTTGGCCTATTCTACTATATCGCAAATCGGCTACATGATGTTCTCGCTGGGGGTTACTTCTTACGCTCATGGCGATACCCTCGGTTATACTGCTTCACTATTTCACCTTTTCACCCACGCCTTTTTCAAAGCACTGTTGTTTCTCACGGCCGGAGTAATCATTCATGCCGTTCATAGCAACGAAATAAGCCACATGGGTGGACTCAGGAAATCTCTGCCGGTTTCCCATATTGCTTTTTTACTTGCTACACTGGCCATATCAGGTTTTCCACCTCTGTCGGGATTTTTCAGTAAAGAGGCAATTCTGACCGCCACCCACCATGCACACCCTGTGATATTCTGGCTTGCTGTACTGGGAAGCAGTCTGACAACCTTCTACATGCTCCGTTTATATTTTCTCATCTTTTGGCACAAACCGGCAGGGATGGGCAAACATCACGAACACATTTTGTTTTCCTTGCCCATACTTATACTGACATTGGGAACCTTGATAAACGGTTTCATTCCCTTTGGAAACTTCATATCGGCCATTGCTGGCCCAACCCCCGTTGTTGTCGATCTTAGTATGGCTGCAATACCTGTAGGAGCATCATTATTAGCCATGCTGATTGCTGCCCTATGGTACGCCCGACCAACTTCCTACCCCGATAAAATAGCCCAGTCGGTGAAAAACCTCTACCAATGGACCTCAAAAAAATTCTATTTCGATGAACTTTATCTTTTTATCACCCATAAAATTATATTCCAACTCATAGGCCGTCCTATTGCATGGTTCGACCGCACAGTGGTAGATGGCACTATGAACGCAATGGCATGGGGGAGTACACAGTTGTCGCATGCCATTAAAAACATTCAATCGGGGAACGTTCAGTCTTATGCCATGTACTTTCTGGGTGGGCTGATCATCCTTGCAGGTACGCTATTGTACGCATTCGGATATTTCATGTAAAATAATAAAAAAATAGCGATATGAATCTATTATTACTGATATGGATTCCGTTGTTCACCCTGTTGACCGTATTACTGATCAAAAAGGAGAAAGCAATAAAAATTGTTAGCCTTGTAGGAAGCGGGATTCAGCTATTCTATTCGTTAGTGCTCATTATCTCGTATTACCAGTACCGTGCTGCTGGGTGGAAGGGTGAGTATCTTTTTGAAGACAAGGTTTCGTGGTTTCCCGCTCTGAACATTCACTTTTCGGTAGGAGTTGACGGCATCTCCCTGATAATGATAGTACTTACCGCACTGGTAGTTTTTACCGGCATATTGGTTTCGTGGAATGTACGAACCCGGATAAAAGAATTTTTTACCCTCATTATACTACTGAGTTTAGGGGCATACGGATTTTTTATTTCCACCAATCTGTTTGTATTGTTTTTCTTTCTTGAGCTAGCTGTTATCCCTAAATATTTACTCATTGGTATATGGGGAAGCGGAAAAAAGGAATACAGCGCAATGAAACTGGCTTTAATGCTCATGGGAGGATCAGCGCTTATTTTGTTAGGTTTACTGGGCTTTTATCATTATTCGGGTATTTTTGGACATACATCGACATGGGACATTAAGGATCTGGCACAAATAACGTTACCCATAGAAATTCAGCGGGTACTTTATCTGCTGACATTTACAGGATTTGGTGTGTTTACTGCTCTTTTTCCTTTTCATACATGGGCACCCGATGGCCATTCGTCGGCGCCTACTGCAGCATCTATGTTTCTGGCTGGCATATCGATGAAGCTGGGAGGATACGGATGCTTGCGAATATCTACTTTTTTACTGCCGGATGCAGCTCAGCAACTTTCGTGGATATATATTATCCTTGCCGCTGTGGCAATCCTGTACGGCGCCTTTGCAACCATGATGCAGAAAGACTTAAAGTACATGAATGCCTACTCGTCGGTAAGCCATTGCGGTTTTGTAATTCTGGGTATTGCCATGTTAACCCGAGCCGGACTGATGGGGGCAATCTTGCAGATGGTGTCGCACGGAGTTATGACAGCACTCTTCTTTGCTGCAATTGGCATGCTATACGAACGCACCCATACCCGTATTATCGGCGAAATGGGCGGACTTATGAAACCTCTGCCTTTCATCGGATCGGCGTTTATTGTTGTGGGACTATGCTCCCTTGGCCTACCGGGATTAAGTGGATTTGTAGCCGAGGCAACCGTCTTTATCGGTTCGTGGGAAAGGGCAGGATTACTGTATCGCATAGCTACCCTAGCCGCAACAGCCTCTATCGTTGTCACCGCCGTATATATTTTACGTGCCCTGGGTGCCACCTTATGGGGAACCATTACCCATAAAGAATACACGTCCCTGAAAGATGCTACATGGAATGAAAAAGCTGCTACATTCCTCCTTATGTCGGGTATTGTAGTGATGGGATTTTTCCCTTTTCTCTTTATACAGCTACTCAATAACGATGTATTGATTATTATGAACAACATCCTAAAGTGATTCGACCATGGAATTTGCATTGTTACGCTTTGAATGGATTGTAATAGGTATTATTGTTTTGCTATTGATTGGTAAACTGTCTGATCTTGACCAGAAACCCTACTTTATTCCACTTGTACATATATTGCTGGGTATCAATATCATTGTAGGACTACTGCCTTTAGCTCCAGGAGAAGCTTTTGGTGGATTTTTCAGAACCAACGTTACCATCAACTTCGAAAAAAACGTTCTTAACATTGCCCTTCTACTTATTTCCCTAATGGGGTCAGAATGGTTGAAAAAAACCACCCTTCAGGCCGAACATTATATTTTACTGTTGACCAGCATGCTGGGGATTTTTCTCATGCTTTCGAGTACGCACATTCTGCCCTTTTATCTGGGAATCGAAATGTCAACCATTCCGCTGGCAGCACTGGCCAATTTTGAGACCTCTTCGCAAAAATCATCGGAAGCCGGTATAAAGCTTATTCTTTCCTCGGCATTTGCAACGGCTGTGATGCTATTTGGAATATCACTACTGTATGGAGCTTGCGGCAGCCTTTTTTTTAACGATCTTACCTCAGCAATGCAAGTAGATCCTTTGCATCTGATTGCATTTGTGTTTTTCATCTCAGGCGTATTCTTCAAAATGTCGGTAGTACCATTTCATTTATGGACAGCCGACGTATATGAAGGTGCTCCCACTGCGGTAACCAACTATCTGGCTTCTGTCTCAAAAGCAGCCATAGTATTTGTTCTTTTCAATATTCTTTTCAGGATTTTTGGACAGATACAACAGGCATGGACATTAGCAATATCGATACTGGCTGCCCTGAGCATGACGCTGGGAAATCTCTTTGCCTTGCGACAGGAAAATATAAAGCGACTGCTCGCCTTTTCATCAATCACCCAAGTGGGATATATCCTGGTAGCCTTCATCGGATTATCTTCACATTCGTTTAGCGCTGTATTTTACTTTTTGGTCGTTTATTTGCTAAGCAACATTACCGCCTTTGGGGTAGTAGGTCTGGTTGAAAATGCAACGGGTAAAGCCACTCTCAATGTCTTCAGAGGACTATATACACGTAACCCTTCGTATGCCCTTTTTATGGCAATAGCCTTGTTTTCTCTGGCCGGAATCCCTCCTAGTGCTGGTTTTTTTGGTAAAATATTTCTGCTAACTGCCGGCATACACCCTATGTACTATTGGTTGCTGGTTGTTGCAGGGATCAATCTTATTCTTTCTTTATACAATTATTTGCGTGTGGTACGCATCATGTTCATTGATGAAAGCGAGGCTACCGCCGAACCCATCCCGGCCAACCTCTTGTATTTTCTGACACTGTTCATCTGTACCGTATTGATTATAGCTTTTAGCTTTATTCCCCATATATATACCCTGGGGCAGGAATGGTACAGTTATATCCGATAATAAAAAACGATTGTTAAAATAACACAAATATACTTTTTGTTGCCGTCTGCGTTGCTATCCCATTAATTTAAATTGAATTTAAATTTCTTTTAACATACATTTGCACCGGTTTTAAGGGTATAGCAATGAGACAGTTAAAAATTACTAAGTCAATTACTAACCGTGAAAGTGCCTCACTCGACAAGTATCTTCAGGAAATAGGAAGAGAGGAGCTTATTACAGTAGAGGAAGAAGTGGAGCTTGCGCAGCGTATCAAGAAAGGGGATAAGGCTGCACTGGAAAAGCTCGCCCGTGCTAATTTGCGGTTTGTTGTTTCGGTTGCCAAACAATATCAGAACCAGGGATTGACCCTCCCCGACCTGATCAATGAAGGGAATCTGGGATTAATGAAGGCAGCTGAAAAATTTGATGAAACCCGTGGCTTTAAGTTCATTTCGTATGCTGTATGGTGGATTCGTCAATCAATTTTACAAGCCTTGGCCGAACAGGCACGTATCGTAAGGCTACCCCTTAACCAAATTGGTTCGCTGAACCGTATTCACAAAGCCTATGCTCTTTTTGAGCAGGAAAACGAGCGTGCCCCTACTCCAGAGGAGCTGGCCCAGCTGCTCGACATGCCTAAGGAGAAACTAGCCGAAACCATGCGGGTATCGGGGAAACATGTTTCGATGGATGCCCCCCTACTCGACGGCGAGGATAGCACGCTGCTTGACGTAATGTCGAACCCCGACTCCCCCCTTGCCGACAGAGCCCTCATCCGCGAATCGCTCGCAATTGAGGTCAAAAGAGCTCTTGAAACTCTTACCGAACGCGAACGCGAAATTATCAAATGCTCCTTTGGCATTGGATGTGCAGAAATGTCGCTCGACGAAATTGCTGAAAAACTAGATCTTACCCGTGAACGCGTACGACAAATCAGAGAAAAAGCCATCCGCCGATTACGCCAATCCAGCCGAAGCAAGATTCTGAAAGACTTTTTGGGTTAACAACCAAAGGCAATATAGAAAGAAGGAGCCCCATCGCAGGGTTCCTTTTTTGTTTTGGAATAGGAAAATGATGGAGATTAACCTGTCAAAAAAACACTAATTGCAAGGTATAAGTATTATAATTTTGGTCTGGTTCGTTGTCCGAACAAGCCTCCTCAACCGCATAGCAGCTGAATACTTAATCAGAAACTTTGAATATTAATAATCCCCAATAATTTAATTTGCTATCAACCAATATTTTTTTAAAATTTCGTAAAAATAAATTCCCATATGTTTGATACGCTCAGAACCATACGTTGGTATTTCAGAAATACCATACAAGTATGGGCATTGCTCTGCCTGCTCATGGGGATAGGATTGCTTTTTTACAACTATATTTCCGGCACACTCACGGTTGATCGGGGAATATTGATTACCTTCCTGTCGGCTGGCCTGTGGCTGGCTGGCAGAATACTGCTGTTAGCTACCCGCAAAGAGGTCGAAAACGAAATAAAACACCTGATCGATTACGAAAATTTGCTGGAGAACGAGATCACCACCAACGACCTTATTCAGATGTTACCTTTGCCGGCGTTGCTCATCGAAATAAATGAAAAAATAATGGTGAAAGATGCCAATGAACCCATGGCGCTTCTGGCAGGGAAAAAAAATCGAAGAAATACTCGAAAGCGAATTCAATGATATCGACATACTTCCCTTGCCAAAACATGATGAGATGATCCAAACCCTTCTATCGAAGGGAAAAATAGAAGGTAAAAAAGTGTCCTGTAAGAATAAAGATTTTGTCTTGTGGGGATCCCTCAATTCGGGACTAAAACCCCAAAAAGCACTGCTGATATTTATTACAGCCGATTCCTTGGAAGCACCTGCCGTACCAACGATTTTTGACCCTAATTTTTACAACAATCTGGGGCACGATATCTTCGATGCTATCAATGTCATTCTTGGTTTTTCATCGCTTTTGGAGGAAGAAAACCTTTCCCGCGAAAAACGTCAACAATATTGCATATTATTAATCTGAATGTACGCAAAATACAATGGATCATTTCCAATTATCTTCAAAGCTATCTCAAAGAAAATTACCCGTTACGTACAGCTACCGATATTGAAAACCTCAATTTGTTGCTCGAAGATATCCAACACCGATTAAATAAAGAAATACCGGGTTTATCCCAACATCTTCATCTTGCCATTTCCCGATCCCACGACGACGAAGAAGCATTTTTGATCATCGATAACAACTTATTTATCAACTCTTCCTGAATTTGATCATGTTTCTGCATGAATTCAAAAAACCTCTGAAAATTAATATAAGCTATTCGCTATCAGGTATGTATGTAACCTTCAAAGTAAGCGTGAATGCTATCTTTCCAGCGTCAACCGATGTATCGGAAATTGCCTTTTCATTTAATACAACCAAAAATCATATATCACATCCTCGGGATCTTAACCTGCATATCTTTAAAAAAATGGTACAACGCATTGAAGGAAAAGCCGAAGCCACAATACCTGATGATGACACGGGGCTGATTACCTTTACTGTCCCTGCCCAAACCGGACAAACATTTACCGAGGCTCCCCTCAATACGCTAAATATTTTTGATAAAACAGTACTATCCGACAAGCATATTCTGATTGTAGAAGACATCGATTATAACCGAATGCTTTTAAAAGAATACCTATCCGACACGGGCGCAATTCTTCATTTTGCCGGTACAGGACACGAAGCCATTGAGTTTTGCCGGCAATATCCCTACATCGATATCATTCTGCTTGATATACAACTCCCCGACATCGATGGTTTTAAACTAATTGCCGAGCTAAAAAAATATTGTCCTCAGGTGATTGTGATTGCACAAACAGCCTTTACAAGCGTTTATGACAAAAAAAGAGCCTTGGAGGCAGGATTTAATTTCTATCTCTCTAAACCCTTAAAACAGGATATATTGCTAAAAACCCTTACCAGTGCCATTCAAAAACAAATGAACTGATAAGGCTTAACCTTTAGGCAAAATAATCTGCATCGCCTTACCGGAAACAAAAGCCCATGCTAAAATTACATCCGTAATTTTTTCCATTCCTCCTTCATCCGATCAAGATCGCGCAGCCAGTCTTCAATATCATGCTCATGTTCGAGTTCCTCATTGAGAATCTGAACCGCCATCTGGTAAGTTGCATGATCTTTTCCCATGGTAAAATCCGCAATTTCCTTGTACCGCTGAATTGCACACCGTTCCCCTTTAAGATTTTGGTTAAGAATAATTTCGATATAAGGATCAGTGGGATCCTCATAAGCGCAACGTGCCAGTCGGGTCCAATCGGCAGGATTGGTTACAGGGGTTCCACCCAGTTGAACTATCCTGTTTACCACCAATAATGCATGACCTAATTCCTGATTGGCATGCAGCATGAGCTCTGGTTCTATTTCACTTCTCATGGGCCCTTCCATAATTTGGGCTCCAATCCAGTATTGATAATACGCAAGCCACTCTTCGGCAAGAGCCGCATTTAACATCTTAAGCAACTGATCTACATCAACAGATGAGATTGTAATTCCTTGTTTTCCCATAATGCTTATATTTTTGTAAATATATTCGTTTTTTTTCGGAAAATTGCAGAATATCAGGAGTACTCATATGAATAAAATGCAAGAAACTGCATCCTCTGTTAGCGCAAGCGTCCGATCGTGCTATAATTTATTCAATCATAATCCGGCAAACTACTGCAAAACCAAAAAATACAACCCTTTCGGGTTGTTAAATTTGTATTTACAACTCATGGTTTTTTTACACAAAACACTAAAATATTTATAACGCACTAGCGGGCGCCTGCATATAATTATCGGGGCTGAGGAACATGTCCAGCACAGGATCGTAATGGCGGCCGGCCAGACGTGCTTCTTTAAGCTATGGACAGAAAGCTGATGGAGCGATATTCGTTTTCAAAGAACGCAACGAAATTAGAGGCAAGATAGGAAATTTTGGGGAATGGTGCAAGGAGGAAGCGCTGGTTGGAGAAAATTGTAGGGGGAAAATATCTCCGAAATAGCCAGTTACGAGCCATGGTTAAAAAACATGGCACAAATTGTAGCGCCAGGAATAACAAATAGACTGAAACATTACACGGGTAGTACAATATATGACTGGACATATATACGTAAGTCCCACAAAAAGATACAGAACAGATAATTTGGCAGATATAAAAAAGAGATAGAAAACCATCATCCATCGAAATAAAACAAAACATAAAAATGAACGTAAAATTTTTGTACCAAAAGTGGTACACAATTTAAAAAAGTAATAAAATGAAAATAATAACAAGCCGGGAGTTCAGGAATAACCAGAAGAAATATTTTGATATGGTGGATAATAATGAGCAAGTAGTAGTCAAGCGTAAAAATCGTGCATATAAACTTGTTCCCGTAACAGAAGATGATATGCTTGTGGATATTCCAAAGGAATACAGAACCAATCCTTATGAAATTAGTCCGAGTGGAGATACCTTTTGGGCAGACAAACGAAATATAGAAAAAGTAAAAAAGGCAATTGAGAACAAAGAAGTAGCAGCACAACTAAAGACCGCCGAAGATATTAAAAACTTCCTGAACAGTTTATAAACATGTATACCCTTAACATTACGGTTCAGGCAAAGAAAGATATTGCTTTTTTGAAAAAGAATGGAGGAAAAGCAGTAGCCAATAAAATAGAAAAACTTCTTATAGTACTTATTGAACATCCAAAAACTGGAACTGGGCAGATTGAACAATTAAAAGGAGAGCTTCAAGGACAATGGTCAAGAAGAATTGATAAAAATAATCGGCTTATATATACCATTGATGATGAAATCGGAATAGTAGAAATTATTTCTGCAAAAGGTCATTATAGAAATAAATAAACCCTACATATTCGACCGTTAAAAAGTCTTTTTTTAATTTTTAAAAAAAAGAGTGAAGTACCCCTTGCCACATACCAATATCGGCACCAATTGCTATTGGCAAATAACTTAATGACGCCCCTCCTGTAAACGGCGCAGCTATTAAGACAGCAAGTGTATAGAAAAACTCCCCACTCGGATCCACATACCGCAGCGGATTATTCATGCAGTAGGCATACCGATTGAAGCTCTGCGAGAAGCCGGGCGCCTGCATATAATTGTCGGGGCTGAGGAACGTACCCAGCACAGGATCGTAGATGCGGCCGTGCGACCCCTCCCTTCACCTACGCTCATAAAGCGGTCGGTGGCTATATTTTCAAAGAACGATTAATAGCAAGTGCAAGGATAGTAAATTTTGTGAAAATATCGATACACTTTTGCTTGCGGTTATCTGCGGCGAAGTGACAGGCTTTGATGAGGGGGGAAGTGGCCAAGTAAATGGATGCAAAGATTTACAACGACGATAATAAACAAAAAAACCGCAACAGCGGTTATTACGATTTTACAAAACCAAATGACTTTAGGTTCTCTTCCTTTTGTGTGGGCGATGTAGGAGTCGAACCTACGACCCCCTGCTTGTAAGGCAGGTGCTCTGAACCAACTGAGCTAATCGCCCTTGATCTTTAAAAGCGTTGCAAAGATAGAGGAGTATTTTTTAATTACAAATATTTTGGGAAAAAATTTTATCCGTTTTCGCCATCATCATTTAAAGCCCTGTTTAACAAGTTTTCGGGAAAACTTTTACTGGTTCTGGCCCCGAGCATTTTTAGCTTTTCGGCCCTTCTGATAAGATTGCCCCGCCCTTCCGAGAGGCGTTGCATCGAATTCTGGTAATGTTCCTGTGCAGCTTTGAGTTTTTTTCCAAGTTCAATCAGTTCATCCACAAACCGGTTTAGCTGGTCGTAAAGCTCGCCCCCTACCCGGGCTATTTCCTCAGCATTCTGGTTTTGCTTTTCCTGCCGCCAGATACTTTCAATCATTTTCAACGCAGCAATCAAGTTCGTAGGGCTGATCAAAAGGATACGCTTATCGTAGGCTTCATTCCATATGCCTGCTTCGTGTTGCATAAGCAACAGATAAGCGGGTTCCACCGGAATAAAGAGCATAACAAAATCGAGTGTATGAAGCTCAGGAATATTTTGATACTGTTTTTTGGATAGTTCGTCAATATGCTTGCGCACCGAAATGATGTGTTCACGCAGGGCTGCCTGCCTTTCCTCTTCAGTTTCAGCCGATACATAACGTTCGTAGGCAGTAAGCGAAACTTTTGAGTCAACTACAATGCTACGTTTTCCTGGATACAAAATCACCACATCGGGACGCAGCCGGTTTCCCTCGGCCGAGGTAAAGGTTGGTTGAATCCAGTATTGCTGGTCACGTACAAGCCCCGATTTCTCGAGAATACTCTCAAGTATCATTTCCCCCCAGTTGCCCTGCGTCTTGGTATCACCCTTAAGCGCACGTGCCAGATTCCTGGCTTCTTCACTCAGCAACTGGTTCATTTCGGCCAACCTTTTTACTTCCTCTTTCAGCGAAAAACGCTGCTGGGCCTCTTTATCATAAGTTTCTTCAACTTTCTTCTCAAATTCTTTAATCTTTTCACCCAATGGCTTTAAAATTTCATCGAGATTAACCTTGTTTTGTTCGGTGAATCGTTTGGCCTTTTCTTCCAGAATATCGTTGGCAAGATTACGAAAAGTTATCGTGAGCTTCTCCTGCATATTTTCCAGTTCTGCCTTCTGGTTTTCCAGTTTTTGCTTTAAAAAATTATGCTGTGTCTCCAGGATGCTGTTCTGTCGCACTAACTCAGTGATTTGTTGCTGTTTATCCTCCAGTTGCTTTCTCAATCCTGCAGCATCTTCTTCAAGTTTTTGTAATTTTTCTGCAGCTACATTAACTTCTGTACGATATTTGTAACGAAGCAGGACAAAAGTCATCAGACTTCCAGCCAAAAAGGCAAGCAAAATATAAGCAGTGACCAACATCTTAACGTAAATTTAAAATGACATCCCAAAAATAAACGAAATTTGCGGGAGAGTAATAAACAAAATAATGCCAATGAGCCAAAAAAAATACAAACATCTGTTTTTCGATATTGACCGAACGCTTTGGGATTACGAGACCAATGCCGTAGATACGCTTACTGAAATGTATTACAAGCGTAAGCTCGACAGCTATGGTATATCATTACAGGGCTATCTCGATGAATTCTACTACTGGAACGATTTTTACTGGGAACGATTTATGGCCGGTGAAGTAAGCAAAGAAACGCTCCGCGACGACCGTTTTTTTAAGACCCTGGATGCTTTTGGCATAAAAAATCCCGAACTGGCATTAACCCTTTCGGCCGATTATATCGAAATAAGTCCCACCAAAAAAAAACTTTTCCCTAAAGTCACCGAAACGCTTGCTTGGTTAAAAAACAAGTATCATTTGCATATTATCACCAACGGGTTTAATGAAGTACAGTTTCAGAAGTTAGAAAACAGCGGTATTCGGCATTATTTCGAGCGGATCATTACCTCCGATAGTGTAGGATATCGTAAGCCGCACACCAAAATTTTCGAATATGCCCTGACTTCGGCAAATGCCTGCAAGGCAGAATCGCTGATGATTGGCGACAATTGGGATATTGACATACTGGGAGCAAAGGAATTTGGTATAGATCAGGTTTACTTTAACCCTCATCGCATTGATCATCCCGAAAAAGCCACTTATGAAATTTACCATTTCGAAGAGCTGCAGAATATTCTATAAACTAAAATGGGGGTTCGTCGTCGAATGAGGTATTAGGCTTAAAATCGTCAATAGGCGAGATTATTTCCTCATTCATGCGCGAACCTTTAGTAATAACAGGTCGAATAGAAACACTTTCGTCAATTGGTTCAATTTCATCAAGTTCGACAAAACGGGCAATTTCATCGCGGAATCGTAGCCTAACATCTCCTACGGCACCATTTCGGTGCTTGGCCACAATGATTTCGGCAATGCCAACGGTAGAGTTACCATCATCATCAACCATCATACCGTATTTTTCGGGTCGGTGAATGAAGCATACCACGTCGGCATCCTGCTCAATGGCCCCCGATTCACGAAGATCCGAAAGTTGCGGTCGTTTGTTACCCGTACGACTTTCTACAGCACGGTTCAACTGCGATAGGGCAATTATAGGGACATTTAGCTCCTTGGCAAGTCCTTTCAACGAACGTGAAATGACACTGACCTCCTGTTCGCGGTTGCCCTTGAGGTCAGGAGGGCCGGTCATCAGCTGCAGGTAGTCAATGATAACTATGTCAATATTGTACTTCTTTTTCAATCGACGGCATTTGGCCCTCAGCTCAAAAATACTGATACCGGGCGTATCGTCGATATATATCGATGCACTTTCCAGTGCCTTGATCTTGGCATTCAATTGCCGCCATTCGTCGAGCCTAAGCTTACCCTTACGAATAGCTGTCGAAGGTATTTCGCTCTCAATGGAAATAAGGCGATTGACTAACTGCATCGACGACATTTCGAGCGAAAATATGGCCACCGACCGTTTATATTCTACGGCCATATTCCGTGCCATGGAAAGTACAAAGGCTGTTTTACCCATAGAGGGACGGGCAGCTACAATAATAAGATCGGAATTTTGCCAGCCCAGCGTCATATTGTCGAGCTTGGTAAACCCCGATGGCACACCGCTAAGATGATCCTCACGTTTACCCGCTTCTTCGATCTGTTTTATGGCCTCCGAAATAAGCAGGTTAATGGGCACCGATTCTTTTTTTATGTTGCCCTGAACTATTTCAAACAGCTGAGCCTCGGAAAAATCAAGCAAATCATTGACATCCACCGACTCATCGTAGGCCCGGGTTTGAATCTCGGACGAAACGCGTATAAGTTCGCGCTGGATGTATTTCTGCTGAATTAACCGGGCATGAGTCTCGATATTGGCAGCGGTAGCTACCCTGGAAGTTAACTGAGCAACGTAATAGGCTCCCCCTACCTCATCCAACGTCCCCTGACGCTTAAGTTCTTCGGTTACCGTGAGAATATCTATAGGCCTGTCAGTCGTAAAAAGGTCAACAATAGCCTTGTAAATCTTCTGATGGGCTTCGACATAAAAACTGGCAGGGGAAAGTATGTCAATCACCGATACGATAGCATCCCTCTCCAACATAATAGCTCCCAATACTACCTCTTCCAATTCAACATTCTGGGGGGGCATTTTACCCAGATCGATCGGTAGTACCGTAGTGCCTGATGTCCTGTCAGTCTTGCTTTTAGCTGATTTCGCCATGATTTTTTTGCTTGCAACAAAAATATAAATAATCTCCCGCTTCGCCATTTTTTATTTTCAAAAATGAAACCTTCCCTAATATTTCAATGTAAAATATCAAACGAGCGAAAGTTACACCTGCCAAAATTTTCGATAGAATACCTAACTGTGAAGTAGCACAATTTCAATTTTATGCTTAGCTTTGCACACACAATACACATAAAATGAAACAGTTACAACCAACCATTACCTGCCCCCAGTGCGGATTTAGCAAGGAAGAAACTATTCCTGTCGATACTTGTGTATTTTTCTACGAATGCACCCACTGCAAACAGGTACTTCGGCCCCGGGCAGGCGACTGCTGCGTATTTTGTTCATACGGAAGTGTTCCTTGTCCCTCTCGACAGGAAGGCAGAATTACGTGCTGCTAATAATTGAGAAACGACCCTGTTGACGCTGTAAACACAACAAACAAATTAAAATTATAAGCAACATGCGAGTTCCATCTGGCCGAGTGGCGAATAAAGAATACACGTATGACCAAAAGGTAGTCAGTAACTTATAAAGTTATTTTCGAAAAACAGAGGAAAAAGATCAGAAATAAAAAAAGTTTGTAAAAAAAGATGGAAAATCTTGCGATTCCCATCATTTTTACAAACTACTCACTAACTACAACTAACCACTAAACTATGAAAACAAAACTACTCACTTCTGAATAGTAGTTCTTCAAATATTGTGCCAAAGTTTTTTTGTAACAAAAAATTTTATGCTTCCCTTAAGCGCTGTTCGGCTTATCGGGCATCACGGGATTAATAATATTTCCCCCACCCGATTCAAACCCTGCGAGATACTTCATTTTGTCTGGATCGCGCAAGGGGGGATAAAATTCGATATGAAAATGAAAGAGTGCATTTTCGGGACTATCATCGCAGGGAGCATTTTGCAGCATGGTAATATTGGGAAACGACATCTGGTAAAGCCTATCGAACTTACTTAAAATAACCTTATGAATTTCGGACAGAGCCTTTAATTAAATTTCGGACAACGCAGCAATACTGGGAACCTGCTTACGGGGTACAATGTAGGTTTCATAAACAAAACGAGCAAAAAAGGGCACAAACGCTACAAAATGATCATTCTCATATACAATACGTTTGCCATATTGCAACTCTTCCTGCAACAGGTCTTCCAATAAATGGGTGCCATTTTCACGATAGTATTCAGCAAAAGAACTACGTTGACGTCAACTATTCGGGGCACAAAGTTGGTTGCATAAATCTGCCCATGGGGATGAGGATTGGAAACCCCGATAACTTTGCCCTTATTCTCAAAAATCAGCACATTTTTAATTTTTTCGTGTTGGGAAAGGGTTTCGTACTCATTTTTCCATAAACGAACCACTGCTTCGACCTCCTCAATAGGAAGCTGAGCCAAGGTAACATTATGACGGGGAGTATAACAAATAACCCTGCAGGTACCGTGCACAGGACGAACTTTCTGAAATTTGCTGTTGTTGCTTACATCCGGCGCATCGAAAGAAAAAGAGGCAAAATCATTGGTAAAAGCCCAAGGTCCCTTGTAATCGGGATTTTTAACACCCGATGCCCGAACCACGCCCGGACATAAATAACAACCCGGATCAAATACCGGTTCTTCGACTGCTATTGGCTTTATTGTCTCTCCCGACCATGGACGATGACTGGTAACTGCCGCCAAAATAACCCACTCCTGCAACAATGGATGCCACCTTCGTTCCTATTTTCCGCTTAAATTCATAACTTTCAATTTTGTTTTTATCCGAAATAAATATATTTTTCGGCTGTAAAAGTAAAAAATATTTTTTAAAGTGTACAAAATACATTTATGCTATTTTTATTTAAAGAAAAGACAAAACAATCATGTAAGCATTAACGCAACAAACGAAAGAAATGAACCTGTAGGTTCCAAACGATCGATGGATAATTCAAGTCAATGGTGAATCCAAAGGAAGTGTATTTTATGAGAACTGGCCTGAATACAATAATATACGAGTTTTTATCAGAGCAAAAAATTAACTGGAATTCAGAACTTAAAAAATATTTTTGGATGAAACGAGCATGTTGACGCGGTAAACACAACAAACAGATGAAAATATATAACATGCGAGTTCCATCCGGCCGAGAGGCTAATAAAAGAGGGTAAGTATAA
>Ga0068707_1000405_pt1 | contig 27496 bp, 27 predicted proteins | sample YNPNPMetaG_FD_66600 | JGI IMG/M metagenome (GOLD analysis project Ga0068707, IMG submission 66600) | Anoxygenic and chlorotrophic microbial mat microbial communities from Yellowstone National Park, USA - YNP NP MetaG | ecosystem: Environmental > Aquatic > Thermal springs > Hot (42-90C) >... | reverse complement strand
ACACCAAACTCAATCACTTTGCTCTCAAATCAAAATTGTACGTACGCGCTATCCAATCGGCTTACGCTGCTCTTCGGGAACTCAATCCCGTTCAATTGGCTGCGTAAGGTGAGTTATTAAAAAATCGTCAGAATAACCCGCCCGCTTGTGCAGTTCTGAAGGATCAAAGATGAAAACCAGCATTCTTCCCTTTGAAATTCTCATGTGTGCTTTTCCAGGTTTATCTAAAGAGGAAGCTGAGGACATCATTGGTGTAAGTGAGCTGCACAGTTTTCCCCCCAACACTGTAGTTTGTTGCGAGGGGGCTTATGAGACTACATTTTACATTATCCTGGAGGGGGAAGTTGAGGTCACTAAACTGATCAATCCGAATGAGGTTCGCGTTCTAAAGCATCTAAGAGCTGGTGATTTTTTTGGAGAGATGGCAATCATCCACAATGCACCACGTGCAGCGACAGTTACAACTGTTCTTCCAACCACAACACTAGTCATCCAAAAGGAGGCATTTTCTAGATTGTTGGAAACCAACAGTAGCTTGTCTCTGGCAATGGTTCGGGAAGTCAGTCGGCGACTACGCGAAAATGACGAGATGGCAATTGAAGACCTGCGTCTGAAAGCCAAAGAGCTAGCAGAAGCTTATCAACAACTTGCGGAACTGGATTTTGCCCGACGCCAATTCCTGACGACGATTGCTCACGAATTGCGCACCCCCCTGATGGCTGCCAGCGGATACATGCAGGTGATTCTGAGTGGTAAACTGCAGGGAGAAACACTATCTTCTGCCTTGAATACGGTAGGACGTAATTTACAGGATATTATAACGCTGGTGAATGATATTCTGTTTTTGCAGGAAATGGATCTGATATTGCCAGAATTCCAACCTGCGGATATTGGTGACGTGATTGCCATTGTCGTCGAACAACAACGCGCTCAGGCGGAACGCAACCGGGTTGATCTTAAACTTGTCGTCCCCTCTGACTTGCCACCTGTGAATGCTGATTCCAAAAGCCTGGTTCGAGCTTTTGCGGCTATACTTAACAACGCTATTAAGTTCAGCCCGGATGGGGGAGAGGTTCTAATAGAGATCAGCCATGATCACCGGATGCATATCATGTTTCAAGATCATGGCGTCGGCATTCCACTTGAAGCTTTGCCCAAAATTTTTGACCGCTTTTTCCATCTGGATAACATTGGTGGACGCCTCTTTCGAGGAATTGGGTTGGGTTTATCTATTGCTCGTCAGGTCATTGAACAACATCGCGGTTCTATCGAGGTCCAAAGCGAGCCGGGCAAGGGCAGCATTTTCACTGTTCATCTCCCCCTACTCACACAAAGCGGCTAACTGATGGTCAATAAGACGATGCCACTTACAGTGAGCAACGTTCCAGCTACTGTCTTAACTGTCAATGGCTCATTCCCAAACAGGATGCCCATTAAAGCACCAAACAATGGCGAGGTAAATGCAATCGGCATAACGCGTGTTAGTGGTGCGCCTTTGATTGCGGCATAAAAACAAAGCATCGCTGCCGAGCCAGCTATCACGTCCCCGTCAATAATCATATAATAGCGACCTTGCTCCAGCATGGGGAAGAGTCTTCCACTGAGGCATGCTAACTGCACCGAGGATTAAAAATGAGATTGCGGTGCGCATCGTAAATACCCATTTGTGGTGAAAGCTTTCCAAGATGTAGTCCCTTTTTCTCAACATAACCTCCTGTTCCCTAGGCAACAGCGGTTAATACTGCAAGAAATTGTGATTTCGTTGCGAGAACCTCCTTTTCTTACAAAATTGTAACGAATCAGAGTGTAAAAACCACTTGCAAAATCCATGTTTTTCGTATATACTGTGGAGGAAAGTGGTTAAAAGTGGGTTAAAGTGGAGCGCCGGGCTTCTCCGGCGTTCCGGCTTAAACACAAAGGGTAGAACGTATGTTCTTTGGGCGGTATGATCATACACTTGACGAGAAGGGTCGCATAACGATCCCGGTACGTTTTCGCGAGGCATTGTTGTATGGTGCCTATATCACGCGTGGCTTTGATCAGAACTTGCTCGTGTGGGTCGCGGCGGATTTTGAAGAGGTCGCTCGGCGTGTTAACCAGATGAGTATTACCGATCCAACCGCCCGGATATTGCGGCGAATGATCTTTTCTACCGCGGAACCAGTAGAGATTGATCGCGCTGGGCGTATTCTCATCCCTGGCTTTCTGCGAGAGGCGGGCGGTCTGGGAAAAATGGTCGTCATTGTCGGTACGGGAAACAGTTATTTTGAAATTTGGTCTCCGGAGCGTTGGGCTGAACACGACGTTCTGCTACAAGATCAATCCATGCTGGAGCGGTTGACGGCTCTTGACTTGCCGCTAAAATCATGAGACGAAGCGTGGAAAAGCCAGCCACACCGCACCAGCCCGTTCTTTACCAAGAGATTATCACCGCGTTGCGCCCGAAAAGCCCAGGGTGTTATGTAGACGCCACAATTGGTGCGGGGGGGCACGCCTGGGGGCTTCTGCAACACAGTAGCCCGGCTGGCCGTCTGCTGGGTCTGGATGTTGATCCCCAGGCGCTGGCTCTTGCAAGCCAGCGCCTCGCTGTTTATGGAAATCGCGTCATTTTGATCCGGGCATCCTACACTACACTGGCGGAGCAGTTGAAACACCTGGGCTGGGAGAAAGTGGATGGTATCGTTCTGGACCTGGGAGTTTCGTCAATGCAGTTGGACACCCCTCAGCGAGGTTTTTCGTTTCTAGGAGATGGTCCCCTGGATATGCGTTTTAACCCCGATCAAACGCTGAGCGCCGCAAAACTGGTCAACGAACTACCCGAGGAAGAACTGACAGATTTAATCTGGCGCTATGGAGAGGAGCGGAATGCACGCCGTATTGCCCATGCAATCTGTCGTGCCCGCCCGCTGCAAACCACCTTTGAACTGGCAGAAGTTATTCGAAGGGTTTCAGGACGGCGTACCAGCCATATTCATCCAGCGACCCGCACTTTTCAGGCATTGCGTATCGCTGTAAACCAGGAGCTGAAAGCTCTGGAAGAAGTCTTGCCTCAGGCGGTCATGGCGCTTGCACCGGGCGGTCGGTTGGCGATCATTTCTTTTCATTCGTTGGAGGATAGAATCGTCAAGCGCTTCTTTCTTCAAGAGAGTCGAGATTGTATCTGTCCTTCACGTCAGCCAATGTGTACTTGCGGGCATCAGGCAACCATCAAGGTCATTACTCGCCGCCCGCTAGTAGCCAGCGCAGAGGAAATTCAGAAAAACCCAAGAGCGCGCAGTGCTCGCTTGCGGGTTGCTGAAAAACTCAAACTGGCATGACAGTTGCATGAGTTAGCCGTTGTAAACAGGTGCCCAACAGAGACATAGAATGTGATGAGGTGATTTCGTGAGTCAACGTTGGATACAGGCATATAAAGAAGCGCCCTGGCGAGTACAGGTCAAGCGTATCGCGCTGTTTTTATCTGCCCTGATTGGGATAGCTATTATTGCTGGGCTTTACTTGAACATAACAGCCCAGACTGCTGCTGCTGGAGTAGAAGCCCGCAAACTGGAAAAACAGCGTGATGAATTGATGCGTCGGAATTCTGACCTGAAAACTCAACTCGGTTCCATGTCATCGCGTGCTGAGATGGAAAGACGGGCGCGCGAGCTGGGATACGAACCAGTCCATCCAGACCAGCTCGAATACATGATTATTGAAGGTTACCCGGGTCGGGATACGGTTCGGCTTGCTTCACCTCCAAGCCCTCTACAAACTTCAAGACCGTTGCTTAAGCCAGATTATACACAGTCACTGGGTGAGTGGTTGATGAACAAAATGGCGAGCCTTCCTGGAAGAGAGGGCAAAGAATGAGTAACTCGCTGATCGCTCGAATGCAATCTCTTGCTATTCTCTTGACCACAGTTGGCATCCTGATTGTGTTCCAAATGGCTCGCGTTCAAGCTAGCAGCGGTGGCAAGGTCCTGCTCAACTACGCTGAAAGAAATCTGGTTGCCAGAACCATTCAACTTGTGCCCGAGCGAGGAAATATTTACGACCGTTATGGTCATTTGCTTGCGGGCAACAAGCTCATGTATGAGCTTGGTCTGGATCTGTCAAGTGTTGAGAATCCACATACTATTGCCACCACCTTGAACAGTTTGCTGGGAATGGATTACGCTGAAGTCTTGGGGTATGCCAGCACCAAGTACATAAAAGGGGAAAAGGAATATATCCGCTTTTCCAGTCCTGTTGACCCAGAAGTCATTGGAGAACTGGAAAAAAGGATGAAAGAATATCAAGACCAGCCGGTTAGAAAACGGTTGTTTGGTAAAAGCGAACCCAGGCCCAGTTTGGAAGGGTTGGTCTGGCAACCACGTATGATCCGCACTTATCCAGAGGGTTCACTGGCCTCAAACGTTATCGGGATTTATCCCTTCTTGAGGTGGGAAGATGCGGTACCAGCCGGTGGTATCGAGCAGGAGTATAATAACTTGCTTTCCGGAACACCTGCTAGATTTGTTATCCCTTATGACCCCAATCAACTTCGTGAAATCCCAACCGTATCTCCTGGCGGCAGTGTCATCCTGACCATTGATATTCAGCTTCAGGCAGCGGCTGAAGAAATTCTCGACAAAGCCGTTGCCTCTACCCAATCCGATTCGGGAACAATTATTGTTCTTGACACCAGAAATGGCGAAGTTCTGGCGATGGCAACTTCGCCGCGCATTAACTTGAATGAGTACTGGAAGATTAAGGAACTGCCTCCAAATACACCTTTCAATCGCGCTGTCAATGTAACGTATGAACCCGGTTCGGTATTCAAAACAATTACGATGGCTATTGCGCTCCACTTAGGCCGGGTCACACCTGATACGACTTTTGTGGATACCGGTTCCTTTCAGGCGGGTGCTTTGCCGGTGCAGAACTGGGATGGACGCGCTTATGGTCAGGTTACTATGACCCAATGCATGCAATATTCCTTGAATGTGTGTCTGGCTTACGTTGCTGTGGAAAAGATTGGTGCGGCAGATTATTACCACTACCTTAAGGAATTTGGCATTGGACAGCGCAGCCGGATTGATTTGGCTGGTGAAGCAGTATATCCTTTACGTGTTCCGGGCGATGAACGTTGGAGTGACTCTGATTTGGCACGTAATTCCTTTGGACAGGCTTTATCGGTTGCACCCATTCAGATTGCCAGTGCTATTTCTGCAATTGCCAATGATGGGAAGATGATGGCGCCACATGTGGTTAAAGCCACGATTGAAAATGGGCAGCAGCGCGATAAAATTCCTATGTTGGTGAACACACCGATCAGTGCAGAAGCTGCGCGCACTTTGACGAATATGCTGGCAGCAACCGTTGAAAGCGAATCGTACGAAGCCGCGCATGTTGAGGGCTACAAAGTCGCTGGTAAAACAGGTACGGCAGAAATTCCCACTGAAGAGGGTTATACTTCCTCCTTAACCAATGCATCCTTTGTTGGCTGGGGTCCTGCTGACGACCCGCGCATATTAGTTTACGTCTGGATGGAAAAGCCAAAAACGGAAAAGTGGGGTTCCATCGTAGCCTCGCCAGTATTCAGCAAGATGTTTAGCAAAGCAGCTTATCTACTGAATATTCCGCCGGATGATGTACGGCGTTCATTATATGGACAGTAAGGATACATCAACGTGTTGACTCTTTCTGACATTCTCGAAGCATTGACCGGCGTTCGTCCTGGTGAAATCTCACTGGTGATCAGTGAGACGGTCATTGATTCGCGTCAGGTCATTCCAGCAGCGATGTTTGTTGCCTTGCCAGGCGAGCGGGCAGATGGGCACGATTATGTGGGCGAAGCATTCCAGCGGGGTGCTAATCTCGCTTTGGTGCAACGCGACCTGTCTGCTCAATTTACCACCTTGGACTTAAGAAGTGGTCAGCTTCCGCAGAATTTTGTTTCCCCTGTTCCACCATTTTGTATCTATGTAGAGAACAGTCTCGATGCATTACAAAGAATTGCCGCATTCTGGCGCCGCAAACAAAATGTACGCGTGATCGGGGTTACCGGCAGTGTTGGTAAGTCCACTACCAAAGAACTGATTGCTGAAGTGCTCAGCCAGCGTTATTGCACATTGAAAACCATTGGAAATCTTAACAATGAGATTGGCTTACCACTCATGCTTTTGCGTCTGAGCGCAGGGCATCAACGTGCAGTGCTTGAGATGGGCTTTTACGTTCCTGGCGAAATAACGTTGCTCTGCAATCTTGCCTTGCCGCAAGTTGGTGTGATTACCAATATCGGTACTGTTCATGCCGAGCGGGCAGGGTCACAAGAAGTGATTGCACGTGGAAAAGCTGAACTGGTTCAGGCACTGCCGCCGGATGGCGTTGCCATTCTTAACTATGATGATCCTTGGGTGCGACCGATGGCACAACAAACGAAAGCACGTGTCCTATACTATGGCATAGACCCGGCTGCTGAACTATGGGCAGACCAGATTGAGAGTTTGGGGCTGGAGGGTATTCGCTTCCGGCTTCATTATCATCATGAGGTGTTACATTTGCGGGTGCCGATGATCGGTCGTCATTCAGTGCATACTGTTCTTCGCGCAGTGGCGGTTGGGCTGGTGGAGGGGCTTGGCTGGCAGGAAATTATCAATGGGCTGAAAGCTGGTCATAATCAATTGCGCCTGGTTGCGGTTCATACCCCAAGTGGTGCCCTGATTCTGGATGATACCTATAATGCTTCTCCCGAATCCACTTTGGCAGCGCTGAACTTGCTGGATGAAATGAGTGGCCGTAAGATTGCTGTTTTAGGCGACATGCTGGAATTAGGTCCCTATGAGCGGCAGGGACATGAAATGATTGGCGCCCGCGCCGCCGAAGTTTGCAATGAGCTGATTGCGGTTGGAGAACGAGCAAAAATCATTGCTGAAACTGCTGTGGCAACTGGATTATCGCCTTCATGGGTGCATTGGTTTCTGGATGTTCCTAAAACGATTGACTTTTTGAGCCGGCGCAGATTTCAGCAAGGTGAGGTGATATTGGTAAAGGGTTCTCACGGTTTACGGATGGATCGCATTGTGGCTGCTTTGGAGAAAGAATGATGCAGGAAACTTCTTTAGCACTTGCGCTCAGCACATTAAGCTTTATGATGGCGGTCATTTGGGGAGGACCGTTGATCCGTCTTTTGCGTTACCTGAAAATTGGTAAACTGATTCGGATCGAAGGACCGGACAGTCATGTGACGAAAATGGGAACTCCAACGATGGGGGGAGTAATGATCGTGCTTCCGGTAACCCTGATCACGGTGTTACTCAATGCTGCCTCCTTGCTGGGTGTGGATGTCTTGGGACAATCTGTTTTAGTGCCTTTGCTGGTGATGTTGATTTATATGTTATTGGGCATGATTGATGATTGGGAGGGCATTCGTGGCGCCCGGCGTGGACTGGGGATGCGAGCAAGCACCAAGTTTGCTTTGCAGGTCGCATTTGCGGTCGGAATTGCTTTTGCCCTTCGTGATTACCTGCATGTGCCGGAAATGTATTGGCCGTCTGTGACTGAACCTTTCGAACTCGGTGGCTGGTATATCCCAATCGCTGTTTTCATTATTGTTGGCATGTCCAATGCGGTGAATCTGACAGATGGACTGGACGGATTGGCTGGTCTGATCAGCGCAACTGCTTTCACAGCTTATGGCGGCATTGCCCTGCTACAGGGACAGGTCTTTATTGCACGCTTTTGCTTTACGATTGTTGGCGCTATTTTCGGTTTCCTGTGGTTTAATGTCCATCCGGCTGAACTTTTCATGGGAGATGCAGGCTCTCTCTCGTTGGGAGCTACACTTGGTGTTATTGCCTTGATGACCGGGCAGTGGCTGCTTTTACCTATTGTGGCTATTATTCCGGTCAGTGTAACCCTGAGCGTTATTTTACAGGTAGCATATTTCAAATTGACGAAAGGTAGACGTTTATTCAAAATGGCACCCCTGCATCACCATTTTGAATTATTGGGATGGAGCGAAACCCAGGTTGTACAGCGTTTCTGGCTGGTCAGCCTGCTGTTTGCGATGTTGGGAATTGCTCTGGCATTGGTGTGATGATGAAAAACTGGAAAGACCAACGGGTTCTGATTCTCGGTGCAGCCCGTCAGGGGCTGGCGCTGGCGCGTTTCCTGATTGGTAAGGGGGCAAACGTGACGTTAAACGATCAAAATCCTGCCGAGCAAATGCAATATGCTATCCAAAGTATGGAAGGTTATCCGGTTCGCTGGGTTTTGGGCGGACATCCGCTAGAGTTGCTGGAGAACACGGATCTGGTTTGTCTATCAGGGGGTATCCCGCTCACTTTGCCTATCGTTGTTGAAGCTCAGCGGCGCGGCATCCCGCTCTCCAATGATTCGCAAATCTTCATGGAAGCTGTACCTTGTCGGGTCATTGGCATCACTGGTTCCGCCGGGAAAACCACTACCACCACATTGGTTGGGCGCATGGCACAAGACGCTGTTCAACCCCCAGCAAAGTCCTGGGTTGGCGGTAATATTGGTTTGCCGCTCATTGACCAGTTGGATAAAATTGACCCTCACGATACTGTGGTACTTGAGCTTTCCAGCTTTCAACTGGAGCAAATGACCATTTCCCCTCAAGTGGCTGCGATTTTGAACATTACCCCTAACCACTTGGATCGTCATGGAACTTTTGCTGCCTATACTGCTGCTAAAGCGCGGATTTTATCCTTTCAAACAAAGCAAGATGTTGCTGTCTTGGGTTGTGATGATCCTGTCACATGGGGACTGGTTGGGCAGGTGCGCGGCCGATTGGTAACCTTTGGATGGCAATCTCCTCCCACAGGACAATCAGGGACATTTGTAGACAACGATGCTATCTATCTAAGCGACGGCAATCAACGGTTCAAGGTTATTGACTGCCATGAGATCCAACTGCGCGGTGACCACAATGTACTCAATGTTCTTGCCGCTTGTGCCATTGCGCACGCAGCAGGCTTTCCGGTTTCAGCCATGATTGCAGGAATTCGAGGTTTCACGGGTGTTCCCCACCGCCTGGAGTACGTTAGAACACTCCGTGGTGTAGATTGGTATAACGATTCGATTGCCACTGCCCCAGAGAGAACGATTGCGGCAATCCGCTCTTTTCAAGAACCGCTCGTTTTGTTGTTGGGTGGGCGCGATAAAAATTTACCTTGGGAGTCACTGGCGGACTTGGTTCACAGCCGGGTTGATCATGTGGTTGTTTTTGGTGAAGCGGCTGGGAAAATCTTGCGGGCAATCGGGGAACCCCACCATGGTTACCGTCCTTTTACTGTTGACCACGTCGCTGGACTCAAAGAAGCCATCCACAGGGCAGCCGAGGTCGCTGAGCCGGGGGATGTGGTGCTGTTTTCGCCCGGCGGTACCAGCTTTGATGAATTCAAGGATTTTGAGGAACGCGGAGAGAGATTTCGAGAATGGGTCAAACAACTTACGTGAGAGCGTCTCCTGTTGCGCCCCAAATTCGGGCTAAACCCAACCGTTTGTGGTTGGATGTTCCTCTAGTGCTGGCAGTTGCTGCACTTACCATCATCGGTTTGCTCATGGTCTATTCAGCCAGTTGGAACTACGTGATTCCCAAAAAAGGCGACCCGGCTTATCTGCTTAATCGCCAATTGCTCTGGGCGATTTTTGGCATTGCGGTAGCATTGGTAATCAGCATAATTGACTATCATTATCTGACGCGTCTAGCTGTTCCCATTATGGCAGCAACCCTCTTAATATTGTTGATCGTGCTTTGGTCTGGCGGAGATTCGGAAACACCTGCCCGTACTTTGTTTGGTACCTCTGTGCAGCCTTCAGAGATGGCAAAGCTGGTTATCATTATCTATCTTTCGGTGTGGTTGAATTCAAAGCGAGATCAAATAACGAATATTTCATTTGGCTTAATCCCGATGATGTTCATTCTGGGCATCACAGCGGGTTTAATCCTGCTTCAACCAGACTTGAGCGCCGCAGCAACCATCGTCATTTTGGGATGCCTTCTTTTCTTTATCTGCGGTGGAGAATTTCGCCAGATTATTCTGATTGTGCTGGTTGTTGTCTTATTGGGTGCCCTGGTTGTGTCCGTCAGTCAGAATGGGCAAAATCGCATCAGCTATTACATAAACGGGCTACAAGATCCGTTGCGGGCACACGATCATATCAAACGTTCTTTGGAAGCTGTTGTTCGGGGCGGTATCTTTGGTGTTGGCATTGGTAAAGGTATTACTAAATTCACCGGATTGCCCTTCTCCTGGACAGATAGTATTTTCGCAGTGATTACTGAGGAAACCGGTTTGCTTGGGGGATGTGTGGTGATCGCATTGTATCTTATTGTCCTCTGGCGTGGGTTTGGGATTGCACGCAGGGCGCCCGATCAACTGGGATACCTGCTTGCCAGTGGGGTGACAATCTGGATCACAATGGAAGCCATGATCAATATCGGCGCAATGGTCAATCTGGTGCCGTTTGCGGGGAATGCCCTGCCCTTCATCAGCGCTGGCGGTTCTAATCTAACAATGACTCTATCGGGGATTGGAATTCTGCTCAGCGTTGCTCGTCAGACAACGAAAAACGCTTCAATGCCTGGGGTGTTGCCAGTTAGCACGGTGAAACCTGAATCTCGTAGACAAGCCCGAACCTCGAAAGAACGGTTTCACACCTTGAGTGGAGAACGTGTCACTCCCACCGCAGAAGAAGAGAAGGAGTACACCTGGGTAACCAATTCAACCATCCAATATCCGGAAAGAACTGTACGGAGGAGCAGAAAGAAACAATCGTGGAGGTTTTTGGATGCGCTTCTTAATTTGCGCAGGCGGAACGGGCGGCGGCGTATATCCCGCACTGACCGTTCTACAAACACTCGGCGCTGAAGCCAATCCTGTTTTATGGGTTGGTGGTCAGGGTGGATTGGAAGCCGCCCTGGTTCAGCGTGCTGGTGTGCCATTCACTGCTATTCCTGCTGCAGGTTTGCATGGGGTGGGTATCACCCAATTGCCCCGCAACGCCTTGCTCTTATTGCGCGGCCTTATGGCTTCACAGCGCATCTTGAAAAATTTCAAACCTGATGTGTTGATGTTTACGGGTGGATACGTTGCTGTGCCAATGGCATTGACTGCCAGACGCATCCCCACCCTGCTTTATGTTCCAGATATTGAGCCGGGATGGGCGCTTAAGTTTCTGGCGCATTTTGCGGACGTGATTGCAGTAACTGCTGAAGAAACACGCGCTTACCTGCCAGCACGAGCCAGAGTGGTCGTCACAGGGTATCCAACCCGCCCAGAATTGAGCGAGTGGACGCCCGAGAAAGGTAAGAGATGGCTTGGATTGAGTCGTCAGTTTCCCACGCTGCTGGTCTATGGCGGCAGCCGCGGCGCTCGCACCATCAACCGCTCGCTTCTGGCTTGCCTGCCGCAGCTTCTGGATTTCTGTCAGATCATACACATTAGTGGTGAATTGGATTGGAAAGAAGTGGAAACCTTCCGTTCCTCACTGCCGGAGATATTACAGAAACGCTATCATGCCTTTCCGTATGTACATGAAATGGGCGCGGTGTTGGCAAGTGCGGATCTAGCGATCACCCGCGCTGGTGCTTCCAGCTTGGGCGAGCTGCCATTGTTTGGTTTACCAGCCATTCTGGTGCCCTATCCATATGCCTGGCGTTATCAAAAGGTCAATGCGGCATATCTGGAACGCCGCGGCGCTGCGATTGTTGTTGAAAACGAGCAACTATCCGAAAGGTTACTTCCACTCGTTAAAGAATTGCTGGCAGACCAGCCTCGTCTCAGTCAGATGCGTCAGACGATGCAACTGCTGGCACATCCTCAGGCTGCCAGAGAACTGGCAGTGCTGGTTCGAGAGCTGGCAGGAGGGCTACAGGGATGATATCTCTGGCAGTGCTTTTCTGGATGCTGGTTGTTTTATTTGCTATTATTGGCTTTAATCGCGGCTGGGCAAAAGAAATGCTGGTCAGTTTTTCAGTGATTTTGTCGCTTTTCATTCTGAACGTGTTGGAGAGAAACAATCTTCCTGTAATCTCCAATTTAGTTGCTATTGCTGCACAAGATCCCAAGCCACTCTTCTGGCTGCGCACCATTCTGGTTATTGCGTTGGTCTTTTTCGGTTACCAAAGCCCGAATATCTCAAAACTGGCAGCAACCAATCGCTTTATCCGAGAGAAATTGCAGGACTCATTATTAGGTTTGTTTTTGGGTGCTTTGAATGGTTATTTGGTGGTTGGTACGTTATGGCATTTTCTGCACGTCGCCAATTATCCGTTTCCAGATGTTATCGCCGCACCGACTGGCACTTTTCTCGAAGCTGCTGAGCCGCTGCTTGCCTTGCTTCCGCCGACCTGGCTACAGGGCGTAACTGTCTATCTAGCTGTTGCAATTTGTTTTGCTTTTGTACTGGTGGTGCTCATTTGATGAGACACATACACTTGATTGGGATTGGAGGAACCGGTTTATCTGCCATCGCCCGTTTGCTGCTGGAAAGCGGGTATACGGTCAGCGGCTCTGACCGCGCCGAATCACCGCTGGTAAAGGAGCTGCGTCAAGCGGGCGTCAGGGTGTTCATTGGACACGCCGAGGACAACATCTTTGGCGCGGACTTGATTGTGCGTTCCTCAGCAGTAACAGAAGATAACCCGGAGGTTGTTGCTGCTCGCGCCGCTGGCATTCCGGTGCTGAAGCGGTCCGATTTTTTGGGAACAATCACGGCAGAAAAACGCGTGATTGCCATTGCCGGGACGCATGGAAAGACCACTACAACTGCGATGGCTGCCTGGGTGCTGACGCGCTTGGGGCTTGATCCGTCTTACATTATTGGTGGTGTTTCAAAGAATCTTGGGAACAATGCCCATGCTGGCAAGGGGCAGTTTTTTGTTATCGAAGCGGATGAATATGACTTCATGTTTCTGGGATTGCAACCCGAACAAATTATTGTTACTTCGATGGAACATGATCATCCGGATTGCTTCCCCACTCTTGAGGACTATCGAGACGCCTTTAAGTTATTTATTCAGCAAATCAAATCCGGTGGCTTGGTGCTGCTCTGTCGCGATGATGCCGGTGCAGATAGTCTGAAAGATACTGTCCCACCCGCTTGTCGGACATTATCCTATGGCATAGAGAGCGCAGCGAATTACCATGCCAGCGACCTGACCCTCAATGATAAAGGCGGATTTGACTTTACTGCCTGTTTTGAAGGTGCTGCATTGGCTCGGGTTGGCTTGCGTGTGCCGGGGCAGCATAACGTTCGTAATGCGTTAGCCGTTATTGCAGTTACTCATCAGTTAGGGTTCTCGATATCTGAAGCGGTTCAAGCGCTGGAAGAATATAGCGGCTCTGGGCGGAGGTTTGAGGTCCTCGGTGAGGTCAATGGGATTACGGTTATTGATGATTATGCCCACCACCCGACAGAAATCCGGGCAACGCTGGCAGCCGCCCGTAGTCGTTACCCTGGGCGACGCATCTGGGCGGTCTGGCAGCCACATACTTATAGCCGAACCCGTACCTTGCTGGAACAATTTTCCGATTCGTTTGGGAACGCGGATCGGGTCGTTGTAACTGAGATATACGCGGCGCGAGAACCGCAAGAGGAATTTTCTGCCGTTCAGGTAGTGAGTCAAATGAAACATCCATCTGCTCGATTCATTCCCGGGTTGATCGAGACGGCTGAAACATTACTGGAAGAACTCAAACCTGGTGATGTCCTGCTGGTACTATCAGCAGGCGATGCAGACCAGATCAGTGCGCATGTTCTGGCTGGTCTCCAAGAAAGGCTGGTAACCAATGGCTGATGACAGAAAACAGACTTATCACGCTGAAATTTCGGGACTGGCAAATTTGAAACTGATACCCGCAGCTTCAGAGCCGCCAGAAAAATCAAAGCGAAGACGAGAACCTTTCATCCTTTCGACAGAGCTGTCACGGGAAGAGAAAGTTGAAGTTGTAAATCGCCTGATTGAGTGTGTAAGAGAACTGTGAGGAATGTGCTCTGTGACTGATAGAGTCCTTTTTAGTAAGCTTCGGGCAATTTTTGGCGAGCGTCTGCAGGAAAATGTGCGGCTGGCAAATTATACTACTGCCCGTGTGGGTGGGGCAGCAGATGGCTTGCTGGTTGCCAATTCCAGCACAGAACTGGCTGAAATTGGACGTCGCTTATGGGAGCTATCGGTGCCTTTCCGCATTCTGGGCAGCGGCTCGAATGTACTCGTCAGCGACAATGGTTTTCGGGGAGTGGTGGTGATTAACCATGCTCGCACTGTAAAAATTAATGCCCGCCAGACACCGCCTACGGTTTGGGCTGAATCAGGCGCAAACTTTAGCAGTGTAGCTCGACAGGCAGCCCTGCGATGCCTGAGCGGATTGGAGTGGGCTGCCACCATTCCCGGAACCATTGGCGGAGCTGTGTATGGCAATGCCGGCGCACACGGTGCAGATATGCAGACCAATTTAGTGATGGCAGAAATCTTGCACCCTCAAAATGGTATAGAAATGTGGACCTGTGAACGTCTGGGTTACGAATATCGCAGCAGTGCAATAAAGCGGGAAAGGCTGCCGCTCATCATCCTCTCTGCTACTTTGCGGCTTACTCATGGTGACAAAGATGAAATCTGGGCGCGTATGCAAGAGTATGTCACAAAAAGGCGGCGGACACAGCCCCCAGGCGCCAGCATGGGCTCGATGTTCAAAAATCCGCCCGGGGATTTTGCTGGTCGGCTGATTGAAGCCGCGGAGTTAAAAGGCGCTCGAGTTGGAGGAGCGGAAATCAGCCCGGTTCATGCAAACTTCTTCATCAACAGTGGCAACGCAACTGCCCGGGATATTTGGAAACTAATCCGTCTGGCGCAGCGCACTGTTCAAGAAAAGTTTAATGTAAATCTGGAACTTGAAATTGAATTATTAGGTGAGTGGGATGAAAATGAGTAAACTCCGGCTTGGTGTTTTGTTTGGTGGGGTTTCTGGCGAACATGAAGTTTCGCTGATGTCTGCGCGTTCCATCTTAAGCGTGCTTTCTCCCGAAAAATATGAGGTGATACCCATAGGAATAACCAAACAAGGTCAATGGGTCACTGGGGAAAAAGTGCTGGAAGCATTAGAGGGTGGTGATACCACTTCACTCATTCCGGTTACTATCCTACCGGAACCTGGCAGCCACATGTTATATGCTTTGCGTTCAATAGAAGGGCAAGTTCAATTGGAACCTTTGAGTGAACTGGATGTGATTTTCCCGGTATTGCACGGTACCTTTGGAGAAGATGGTACTGTTCAAGGTTTGCTGGAAGTGGCAGGGCTCGCCTATGTGGGAGCAGGTGTTCTGGCATCTTCTGTGTGTATGGATAAAGCGTTATGCAAAAAAGTACTCAGTGCACATGGTTTGCCGGTTGTTGAATGGAAAGTATTCACTCGTGGTCAGATTCGGCAGGATATGTCAGCAGTTATCCAACAGGCTGAAGCAATCAGTCCTTATCCTTTGTTCGTCAAACCGGCAAATCTGGGGTCATCGGTTGGCATCACCAAGTGCAACAACTCTGCGGACCTGACCAAGGGGTTAGTGGAAGCTGCGCGTTATGACCGGCGGGTTCTGGTGGAGCGGGGTTTGAATTGCCCGCGCGAAATCGAGGTCAGCGTACTGGGTAACGAGAATCCACTGGCTTCACTGCCGGGTGAAATCCGCCCCAAGCAGGAATTTTATACCTATGATGCTAAATACTATGACAATAGCACCGAATTGCTCGCCCCCGCGCCTTTGAGTCAAAGTGAGATTAAGCGCTTTCAAGAGCTGGCAATTGAAGCTTACAAGGCAACGGACTGTGCGGGAATGGCGCGGGTGGATTTCTTGATGGAATCGGATAACCGGGCGGTTTATATCAGTGAAATTAACACCATTCCTGGTTTTACTCGCATCAGTATGTATCCACGACTCTGGTCAATCAGCGGCATACCCTACCAAGAGCTTGTGGATCGGCTGCTCGAGCTAGCATTGGAACGTAAAGCAGAAAACGATCAGACCGAACGAGTTTTTAGGAGAGATGGATAACGGTGCGCAACAAGGCTGTGCTTCCACGCTCTGAACAGGTTCGCCAGCGCAGGGCTCAACGCAGTCGGGAACGCGTTGGCCGCGCTGCTCAGCGCGCTATTTTTACTTCAGAGCTGCCCGCCGTGGTTGTTCGTGGTGGAATTGGCACGCCTGTGGTTCAACGCTCGAAAAACCGTCCGCGTCGTTCATTTTCGATTCCATTGGATATGCCGGGGACAGAGATGCGTATGCCCGCACTGCCGATCATTCGCCCGGGTTGGAGGTTGCTGTCCGGTTTTCTGACCATCATGTTTGGCATTCTGATTTATGTGATGCTCACCGCTCCGATTTTGGAAATCTCGGCGCCACAACTGAACGGAATACAACGTTTGACAGCCGAAGATTTTGAGAATGTTCTCCGTCTTTCTGGTATGAATATCTTTTTCTTCGATCCGCAATATGCACATGCATTGCTGGAAAAATCCTTTCCGGAATTAAGCTACATTGATATTCAAGTAGCATTGCCAAACAAAGTGATGATCACTGTGATTGAACGCCAGCCTGTACTGGCATGGGAGCATGGCAAGGTCAAGTGGATTGACTCCGAAGGCTACATCTTTCCGGCGCGTGGTGAGCCATCCACTCAGTTGGTTTATGTCACTGGAGATACCACTCCGCCTCTCATTCATGAACAGACCCAACAAGAATTAAGTGGGGACCCTGGAGCGGAGCAAAGCGACGAAGAAAGTATAAAAGGTGATCAAGACATCTTAGAAAAGAGCGATCTGCATCCGCGTATGGAACCAAGGCTGCTGCAAGTGATTTTAAAACTAAACAGTCTGATACCAGGCGTACCATTAGTTTACAGCGGGCAGAATGGTTTAGGCTGGAAAGACCCAGCCGGCTGGCAGGTATTTATTGGTACTTCATTGGAACAGTTTGATGAAAAAATGACAGTTTATCAGGCGATCGTCAAAAAGCTAAACGAGCAAGGCATTCAGCCGGCAATGATCAGCGTGGAACACATCCATGCGCCTTTTTATCGGATGGAGCCATAAAGCTATGGACGAGCCGATTGTAGTTGGAATTGATATAGGCACCAGCAAGGTCTGTACGTTGGTAGCCAGAGTGGAAAGAGAAACCAACCTGCGTATTCTTGGGGTGGGCATTGAACCATCCGCCGGAATCAAGAAAGGCAACGTAGTTGATTTAGTAGCAGTTTCTCAAACCGTTGCTCGCTCAGTAGAAAAAGCGCAACGTACATCCGGGCTAGAAATTACCTCGGCATTGGTAAGCCTTGCCGGATCCCACATTTCGTCAGTCAACAGTCGAGGCGTTGTTGGAATTGCTGGGCGGGTCATTGATCAGGATGATGTTGAGCGCGCGCTGGAAGCCGCCCAGGCTGTCGCAATCCCGCATAATCGAGAGGTTATTCACATCATCCAACGTGGTTTTATTGTGGATGGACAGGATGGCATCCGGATGCCTATTGGGATGCATGGTTACCGGCTGGAAGTAGAGGCGCATATCATCACCGCCGCCGCAGCAGCAGTTGAGAATTTGCGTCAATGTGTCGAAGCAGCGGGGATTGAAGTGATCCAGTTTGTGTTGAATCCGCTGGCTTCTGCTGAAGTCGTCTTGACTGACCAAGAAAGGCAAATGGGAGTGGTCGTGTGCGATATTGGCGGCGGCACAACCGATATGGCAATTTACATAGATGGAGATGTCTGGCACACTATGGTATTGCCGGTTGGTGGTTTTCACATCACTTCTGATGTGGCGCATGGTTTACGCCTGCCGGTTTCTCAGGCTGAAGAAGCCAAAAAACAATATGGTCATGCCATTGAGATGGAGGTTGATCCCAATGATGTGTTCACTACGCGCGCTTTTGGACATGATCAGCCAGTTCAGGTTGCCCGAGCTGATCTGGCGCATATTATCGAAGCACGCGTGGAGGAAATATTTGAACTGGTGTTGCAGGAAATTAAACGCTCTGGTTATGACGGTTTATTGCCAGCGGGGATGGTGCTAACGGGCGGTACCAGCAGTTTGCCTGGCATTCGCAAGCTGGCAAGCCGGGTGCTTGATTTGCCAGTGCGGGTCGCTAAGCCGGAGAATCTGGTTGGACTGGTAGATCAACTACACTCACCCGCATATTCCACTAGTGTAGGATTGCTGCGTTGGGCATTGTTGATGCATGAAACCGTCCCAACCCGATCGGGTGCGCGCTCAAAAGCAAGAAAAGGAGGTGGCAATATCGAATGGGAAGCGGTCAAAAGTTTTCTGAAACGTCTGTTGCCGTAGCTCAAGGCTCAAAGGAAGCCGGGTTACGATTGAACCATTATGACTCAAAATTGGAGGAGGATCACATGGACATTTCTCAATCATTACCAGAGTCTTTTGCCCGTATCAAAGTCATTGGTGTGGGCGGCGGCGGTTGTAACGCCGTCAATCGGATGATTACTGAAGGTGTTCAGGGTATTGAGTTTGTTGCTGTGAACACCGACGCTCAGGCGCTGTTACTTTCCAAAGCGTCTACTCGCGTCCGTATTGGAGAAAAAGTCACACGTGGGCTTGGCGCTGGCGGTAACCCGGAAATGGGGCAAAAAGCTGCCGAAGAGTCTGCCGAAGAGCTGTATGAAGTGCTTAAGGGCAGTGATATGGTGTTTGTCACTGCCGGATTAGGCGGCGGCACCGGCACCGGTGCAGCGCCAATCGTCGCCCAAATTGCGAAAGAAGTTGGCGCTTTAACCATTGGTGTGGTCACTCGACCTTTTTCCTTTGAGGGCAACCGCCGCAGCCAGGCAGCCGAAGCAGGTATCAGCCGCTTGAAAGAACATGCTGATACCCTGATTGTCATCCCCAATGATCGTCTGTTGCAAATTGTGGATAAACGTGCCAGTCTGCAAGAGGCGTTCCAGGTTGCGGATGATGTCCTACGGCAGGGTATTCAGGGCATTTCCGAGCTGATTACGGTGCCCGGTTTAATTAACCTGGATTTTGCCGATGTGCGCGCCATCATGTCCGAAGGCGGCGCAGCGCTGATGGCAGTTGGAAAAGCCAGTGGAGAAGATCGTGCTCGTGTCGCTGCAGAACAAGCCATTTCCAGCCAGTTGCTGGATATTACGATTGATGGTGCGCGCGGTATTCTCTTTAATGTCACTGGTGGCAACAGCCTGACGCTGTTTGAGGTCAATCAGGCTGCGGCGATCATCAAGGAAACTGCTCACCCGGATGTTAACCTGATCTTTGGTGCGGTGATTGATCCGAACATGGGTGACGAACTGCGTGTGACCGTGATTGCAACCGGCTTTGATCGTGCTACCAGCTCACGCCGCATGGTCAGTGAACGTCCTTTGCGTCTTGAGGAAACCCGCCCGGCAAACGTGCCTGTGCGCTCAGCTGATAAAGCGGAAGTTACGGTCAGCACCACTAACCAAAGACCGGCTCACGGTGACTTCCAGCCGCGGGTGATCAACACAGAAGACATAGACAATATACCGGCTTTCATGCGTAAGCGGTTTCAGCAGCGTTAGTTTGTCACTGCTGATGGATGCGATGGGCAAGCGCTTACGGCGCGTTGCCAGAATGTTGTGCTTTATAAGATACTCCCCGCCTTCTCTTTCATTTTGAAAGAGCCGCGGCGCGTACTATCTGGTCTGCTGCCCCTCCTCCAAATTGATCAGTAGCCAGAAAACCCAACATATCCGGTTTTGCCCCGGATATGTTGGGTTAATCCCAAAACAGAAATGGCTAACGCCCCAATTTCTCCCAGAGTACATCTGGAGAATTCTTTAGCAGCCGCAGACTGACGCCCTTATATCCGACAATGACGTAGCGGGTTGAAGCCCACTCGGTGAGATCCTGTCCACCCCACTCAAAGGTCTCTGTGTAAGTTGGCTGGAGTTGTTTGAGAGAGTATTCCAAGCTGTATTTGATGTGACCTGGTCGCCACTCAATTGCACCGGATAAATCTGGCGGCAGATGGGCGATATACTTGTCTGATTTTCCAAGATAGTCAATTGCTCTGCGCCCGCTGTAATATGGCATGACTCCAGCTGCAGTCGTGCCAACGCTGGCGTTTTCTGTCGTTACCTCGCGAATTGCCAGCGCAATATTTACGTTCCAGGCATTTGCCCCGGTGGTATAGAGTTTCTGCAGGAAAAAGATTTCTCGCCGAAAGCCGTAATCGGAGAACCCCAGCACACTGATCACGGTAACTGCTGCCAGAAATGCCGGAACAAACCTTTCCGGCAGAAGAGGCTTCCGCAAAAAATAACTGCGAAAAAATCCCGTTTCGCTCAAGCTCTTGACGAACGCTTCTGCCCCCAGCGTAGCCAACACTAGTGCTAATGGCATTGTTGGGGCGGTCAGACGCCAGTAGGGCCAGGCATCTCCCCCGACCAATACAGTATAGAATATAGCGATGCCCCACAGCAGGAACAGAACCAGTTTCTGCCGGCGATGATTGAATAGGACATCGCTGGCTGCCAGTAAAAACAACGGCATCACGCTCTTGAGATAGGGCTTAATGTAATCAAAACCACCGCGCAAGCGGACGGAGAGTGGCGTACCAGCCACCTTTAGTGTATAAGTGTTGGGCAGTAATTCGCCGTAATATAGCCAGCGAAACAGGGTTTGTCCACCGATAAAAGCAATAAGCAAGCCAAACGCTCCTAATGCTATCAGCCGTTCGTTCCGGTCACTTTTCGTTTTCCATATGTCAAAAAAGATGAGTGCAAACAAAACTGCTGAAAACAACACCGAATCCGGTCGGGATAAATATGCCAATCCACAAAACACCCCCGGTTTCCACAAATCCGCTCTTTGTTTTGTTTGCATAAATCGAAATGTCGTGAGAACCGCTGTCAATATCAGCATAGTCAGCAACCCGGTCTCCATTCCCATCAAACTCCAATATGCCAGCGGATAATAAAATAATGTAGCAAAAACAACCAACAAACGGACAGAAACTTTCCAGGCAGCACTTTCTGAGTCCATCAAATGGACTGCAATTTCTCCAGCCAGCAGTGCTGAAACTATCATGAATAGAATCCCAAGCAGTTGAATTGCCAGCACTGCAGTTACTTTATCAAAGACTAGTGTGGATAGAGCCATTAGCAGCGTCATTAACAAATTGGTATACCCTTCCACTCGCTCACCCGGATTCCACACCAGACCAAAGCCGTGGGAGAGATTCCAACCGTAACGCATGGATACCATTGCATCATCGAATAGTGAAAAATAACGTCGTCCATCAATGGCAATGGTAGATGACTTGCAAATGAAAACGCTGCTCCATAATAGAAACAAACCAATGATTAAGCCCAACGAGATGAGTTCAAGGGAAAAGCGTCTTTTCAAGAGTAATCACCCAATTCATAAGAAAATAATTGCTTCGCTAATTATAAACGCGTCAAAAATGCCCGGTATAAATTCCCTGTTGACCAATTTGTTTCTTTTCAATATACTGAATTTGGACAATATTCCTGAAATTTTGTCCCTACTCAATTTAACTTTGTTCAAGTGTAATCCAAAAGGAGAAAGATCATGAGCCGGGCTTTAGGTATTGATGTTTCGTTCTGGCAAGATGACAATACGACCCCGCAGCAGGTGAACTGGCGGAAGGCAAAAGCCGCGGGCGCGGTGTTTGCGTTTATTAAAGCCAGTCAGGCAGCTTATACGGATCAGGATTTTGAATATAACTGGAGAGAGGCAAAAGCCGCCGGTATCCTGCGCGGCGCTTATCACTACTTTGATTACCGTATGGCACCAAAGCCGCAGGCGCAGCACCTGATCAAACTGCTTCAAAATGATCCCGGCGAGCTGCCGCCGGTGATGGATTTGGAGCGCAATCCCTACTGGCCCCTGCCTTCGCGGGAGAATCTGCTCAAGGTGACCCAGGTGTTTCTGAGTGAGCTGGAAGCTGCTTTTGGCAAAAAGCCGCTGTTTTATACCAATCCAAGCATGATTTATTACACGTTGAAACCCGTTCCTGCCTGGCTGACGGAATATCCGTTGTGGATTGCACATTACGGCGTTCCGCAGCCCACGATGATTGCGCCATGGACGCGTTGGACATTCTGGCAATGGACGGATAAAGGCGACGGCTTGCTGTTCGGCATGGAGAGCAAACAGGTGGATATGAATTGGTTCAACGGGACGGAGGCTGAACTTCGCCAGTGGGCTGGTCTGGAGCTGCCGGCGCCGCTGCCTGAGCCGACATTGGAGGAAAAGGTTGCCAAACTCTGGGCGGCGCACCCAGAACTGCATTAACAAGGACTTTACTGAGAAATAAGGGGCTGTCTTTGATTCTCTTACAGATAGCCCCTTCCTTACAATGTGAGATCCGAAGTTGATTTTTTTGCAAGATATGTTATATTTGAGCATGTTCATTTTGCACGAGGATCAAGCGGGGTATCAAAGTTATTATGAACTGGCACTACTCATCATGGCATTACAAAACCTGACAAAGGACTACCCCTTATGAAACATCCTGGAAGACTCCTAATTTATTGGGACTATGAACTCCAACGTGGTGCAGATGTATCACCCAGCGGCAAACACGATTGGGGTATGGAAGACTATCGACAAACTGAAAAACTGCTGAAATTGCTTGATCAATATCAGGTGAAAACAACTTTTGCTGTGGTTGGATTTGCCGCATTGGACGGTGACCTTCCTTATCATGCGCCAGTTCAGATTCGAGAAATGACGCAGCGTGGGCACGAGGTCGCTAGCCACACCTGGATGCATGACTGGGTGCCAGGCTTAACCCATATGCAATTACTGGAGACGCTCCGTAAAAGCAAGGAACAATTGGAAGAGGTAACCGGTAAGCCAGTGATTTCATTTGCTCCTCCCTGGAACGCACCTAGAACCTTCCTGAAAAAGACATCCATTGGGCTTTATGACTGGCGCCGTAATGGACGTCCTTATACTGATATTCCCAAACTCTGCAAGGCACTGCGGGAAACAGGCTACCGGACCGCCCGAATCTCCTATGAACCCTTGCACCACATGTTGCTTCGCCGCCTGACCGGTAAAACGGTGAAGCAGCCAACCCGGGCAGAATGGGTAGAGGGTATTCTTTGCCTGAAGGTGAGCAGTGGAGGTTTCGCTGCTGACTCAATGGCAATCATTCAGCATGCAGCGCAGTTTGGTCGAAACGCTGTCATCTATGGGCACCCTAATACATTAGCTGGTGATGATCACGAAAGTCTTAAGTTTTTTATTCCTTTTCTAGAGGCAGCATGTGACCTGCGCGAACAGGGAAAATTGGATATCATAACACCAGCAAGATTGCTTGATTTTTATTCAGGAAATGTTATATTGTAATTAATAAGGTTGATACAACGGCGGTTGATAAGTTACCCGTTTGCTCCAAAACAGAGAAAGTCATCTCTGGGTTGCTCTGTTGGTTTTGATCGGTACTGGTGTTTGAAAAGGAGGTCGCCATGATTAGGCTCAATTTATCAGCAGAGGAGCGAGATATCCTGGCTGCAACTCTTGAGTGTTGCGTTGACGACCTGAAGGATGAAATCCGTCACACCGACCGCGTTGAATATCGAGAAATGCTCAAACATCGTCTTGAAGTTTTATCCAAGGTGCTTGAGATTCTTCGTCAAAAACTACCCCTCGCTGAATGACCAAAACGCGTAGATCAAGCACAAAGGTCATCACTCCATAAGATTACTCGGTTCGAGTAATCTTATGGATGCTGCGTGGCACCTCCGTGTCGTACCCTTTAATATTCGCTAGATAATACGCAAACAATTGCGCTGGGATAATGCACACGATGGGGCTCAACCATTCAGGAATATCAGCCGGCAAGCCCACTGCTGATTGAGCCAGCTTAATAGCTTCCTCTCGATTGGAAATCACCAATAATTCAGCGTGATGTTCAACGCGTAGTCGCTTGAGCAACGTTAGCATATTGTCAAATACCCGACCATCTGGTACTGCTGCCATGACAGGAAATCCCTGATCCACCATCGCGATTGGCCCATGAAGGAAATCGGCGGATGAATAAGGATCAGCAACCACATAGGTCAATTCTTTCAACTTCAACGACCACTCAAAAGCGGTGGCATAATTGTAGCCGCGTCCCAATACCACACATTGCTCCATGTAACGATAACGTTCGACAATGCGGATGATACGCTCTTCCAAAGCTAGGGCTTCAGTTACCCATGCAGGCACCCGTTCCAGTTCCTGCTGGCGATTGGCATTCTCGTTCAAAGCTACCGACAACATAGCAATTGCCATTAGTTCGGCAGTGTACGTTTTAGTCGCAGCTACTGCCAGTTCCTGCCCGGCGCGTATGTCCAGTACAAAATCAGCCGTTCTTGCTAAAGGTGATCCGGTTGCATTGGTAATTGCCAGCGTCAGGCATCCTTGCCGCTTGCCTTCCTCTAACACAGCAACAATATCCGGTGATTGACCGGATTGTGAAATACCAACAACTAGCGCATTCCGTAAATTGGGCGGCTGTTCATACAATGTAAAAAGCGATGGTGTGGCCAATGCAATAGGCAAACGATTAGCCCCACCCCACAAATAATTTGCATACCGACCGGCATTATCGGATGTGCCGCGTGCTGCTAGAAAGACATAGTGAATGTCGCGCCTGCAAATCGCCTGTGCAATCTCTCTGGCTAATCTTGTTTGCTGAGTCAATAGTTGTTCCAGAATGGCTGGCTGCTCAAAGATCTCTGAACGCAGACTCATGATTTCTCCACGATTTCACAAATTTCAGAACGCCTTTAGCCCGTATTGCGAGTTTGTTGACAGCTATCAGCGATTTTGCTCCAAGTATAGCCTGTTTCTTGCCCCTGTCATTTTAGCACCGCACATGTTCAGCCAAATGCCTGACCGGTTTAAGCCGTTTTCACTCAAATCCCAACCGTTCTCGTTTTAAGGAGACAAAACGCCCCATGCCAATGACCAAATGATCCAGCACTTCAATATCAAGTAGTTTACCTGCCTGAATCAATGCTCGCGTCAAATTGATGTCTTCAGGGCTGGGTGTTGGGTCACCGGAAGGGTGATTATGCACCACAATAATGGCAGCTGCATTGCGTTGAATCGCCATGCGAAAGAGCTCGCTGATTCGCACGGTAGAAGCATTTAAAGAGCCTGTATAAAGTTTGTCAACTGCAATCACGCGGTGGCGGGTATCAACCAATATCACCCAAAGATGTTCTTGGGCAAATGCTGACATCTCATATTGGACTAGTGCTGCAGCATCCTCTGGACTTTGGATAATTGGGCGTTCGTCTGGATGCACCATCATTAATCTTCTGCCCAGCTCAATAGCAGCTTTGATCTGTGCCGCTTTGGCTTCTCCTATGCCCCGCTGCTGACATAGCTCCGCAAAAGTGGCACGCTGCAAACCAAATAACCCACCCAATTCGCGGAGCAGGCGATTTCCAACCTGCACTGCATTTTCACCTTCCAATCCGACCCGTAACAAAATGGCTAATAATTCATCATCGTTTAATGCCTGCGCTCCCAGTTCTGCCAGACGTTCACGCGGTCGTTGTCTCTCTTCCAAATCAGCAATACGATATGTGGTGGATTGTTCTCGTGCCATCAAAGTCTCACGTTGTTATGTTATCAAGAGTTAAGAACAACCATCTTGTGCTGAAAACATGTTTACTTGATTATACCGTAACCGATTCTTTACCAGCATCCTTTTTGGAACCAATTATTTTCAGCCTCTTTGGTTAAGACTGTGATTGTTCCAAATTTGGTAGATATGCGTCGAAACCGCCAGATTTGGGGGATAGCAAGTGTGCCCAATCGCCCAGATATGGCGGTTGTCAGTTAAGTTTACCAGTTTTGGAACAGTCACTTTCAGGGAAAAACGGTTTGTCTAAACTCGAGTTATAATATTATTGAGGACTTAAACGTGTGTGGGCGTTTTACTTTGACATTGGAAACTTCTGAATTACAAAGGGAACTGGGTTTGAGCACCGTCCCAGACAACTGGCAACCGCGCTACAATATCGCCCCCAGCCAGCCTGTTCTAGTAATCAAAGATAACTTGAAGCGTGTTGCACAGTGGATGCGTTGGGGATTGATTCCTTCCTGGGCAAAAAGTCTAGAGATTGGTAATCGGCTAATCAATGCTCGTTCTGAAACCCTAAAAGAGAAGCCAGCCTTTCGTCGAGCCTTTCAAACTCAACGCTGTCTGATTCCTGCGGATGGTTTCTTTGAGTGGCAAACTCGTGTCAAGGTTTCCTCACAGCGCCAGCCCTTTTACTTTCACTTGCCCAATCATCGCCCTTTTATGTTCGCCGGTCTTTGGGACATCTGGCATTCACCAGATGGAAGTGAATTATTGAGCTGCACTATCATCACGTGTAAAGCAAATGAGATCGTCTCATTCGTGCACGATCGAATGCCGGTCATTCTAGACACAAATTCAGCATGGGTCTGGCTGTCTGACCTGCCAGAAAAAAACTCCAGTCTATGTTGGTTCCCCTTTCACTACCCCTTGTAGCCCAACCAGTATCGCACCTGGTTAACAAACCTGAGCACGATACTCCTGATGTGATTATGCCTGTCACAGACTGACCCGGCTCGATTAAACGCATCAGACGATTGCTACTCACCGAAAAAAGTTGTGGGAGTCTTAAGTGTCAGTGCGTCTAAAAACAATTTTAGTGGTGATTGTGATCCTGCTACTATCAACAGGAGGATTATATATTGCTTCCAGTGCAATCCTCTTAAGGTCTCTGGAGCAAGCTGAACGTTCGCTAGCCCAACAGGAACTCAATCAAATTGCCAGCATCTTTTCAAAGGATATTGAGGATTTAACTCGACTTGCCAAAAGTTGGTCAATAAACAGCGCAATAATAAAGTTAGTCAATCAACAAGATGTTGCGCCCTTCGAAAGTGATCCAATCTGGCTATGGTTCAGTTCTGAAGAAATTGACTTTTTTGGAGTTTATGATACTTCAGGAAGCCAGCTTTTGGGGGTAGGGAATTCTACTCAAACAAACAAATGGGAAGAAACTCCTGACTTTGTGAGCACGAGCGAATTGCAACAAAACTTCCAGATGGAATTAACACAATCCTGCCAGAATGGAGTGTTCAGACGCCTGGAAGACCACTATATTTTTTCATCCTGTCCTGTTCCATCTTTCAAAGACCCCCTGCAAGGGTCAGGGTTTCTCATTGTAGCGCGAAATCTGCTAAAAACAGAATTGACGCGCTTGAAAGGACAGAGCGGAAGAGACATCCAGTTTATACCATATGCTGAGTTGAGCACTGCAGCACAATCAGCTTTCTCGGATAACAATCCCCAAAATGATGAGCTGATTGAATATGTGAATGAAAACTCACTCATAGGATATATACCGGTCATAGATTCACAAGGGCATTGTATTGGTGCATTTCGATGGACAAGTAACCGAGTCATTTACTGTAGTTTCGCCAAAAAATGGCATAGAACCTTAAAAACCTAACCGAAATA
>Ga0068707_1000403_pt1 | contig 27543 bp, 15 predicted proteins | sample YNPNPMetaG_FD_66600 | JGI IMG/M metagenome (GOLD analysis project Ga0068707, IMG submission 66600) | Anoxygenic and chlorotrophic microbial mat microbial communities from Yellowstone National Park, USA - YNP NP MetaG | ecosystem: Environmental > Aquatic > Thermal springs > Hot (42-90C) >... | reverse complement strand
GGGAAGGCCTGGGAACCGAGGGGGCAGCCGGAAGCAACGGCCGGCCGCACCGGACGCAGAAGCGAGCCTGTTCCGGGTTCGGTGTTCCACAGTGGGGGCAATCCATGTCATCCTCCTTGCCGACAGGCGGCGGATAAACAGGGCGAAATTCCTCAACAATTTTACCCCATATCCCCGATTCCCCGCAAGTTTGCCCATGAACCGGGGTGCGCGCCATGGGGTTTCTGCACTATTCCTGGCCCCTGCCTCCAAAAGGCCCCTGGGAAGGCGATAGACTGGCCCATCTTTGCTCTGGTAGAGGCGGGTTGGAAACCTGCCCCGACAAAGGCGGCGGGCGCCCCAAAAACCGGCCCGGCCTCCCGTCGGGCTAGAGCCGGCCGGACGCCGAGGCTTCCCGGAAGGCCTCGATCACCTCGCGGTTATGCTCGACCCGTTCCAGGAAGGTGCGGCGAATCTCCCCGGTCTGGATACGGCCGGCAAAGCGCTGTAGCGTCTCCTCGGCCCGGAGGAGCAGTTCCACCGCCTGCTCCTCCTCCCCGGCCTCCCGAAACACCAGGAAACAGGCGAAGAGGGCCGCTATCATCTCGCTTCCCTCCAAAGGGGGGGCATCGGGCGGGTAAAGCCAGGCCAGGATCTCCCCTGCGCAGGCCCGGGCCGCGGCCAGGTCGCCCCGGCGCAGGTGCAGGCGGGCCAACTCGGCCAGCGTGAGGCAGCCCGGCAGGGGAGTACCCACCTCGCGACGCAGGCGCACGGCCTCCTCGAACGCCTCCTGCGCCTCTTGAAGTGCCCCCTGCCGCAGCAGCACCCGCCCCCAGGTGTGCCAGTGCCAGCCCATCCCTTCCTTGCCGATTCGTCCCTTCCCGGCCTCGAGCGCCTCCCGGCTCCACTGCCCGGCCTCCTCCAGATCGCCACCCGTCCCCAGGAGGACCTCGGCCAGGCCGGTGCGGATCAGCGCCCCCTCGTAGATATCGCCAAGGCGCTGGAACAGGGCCAGGCCCTCCTGAAAGGCCTCCCAGGCCCGCTCATACTGGCCGACACCCATCCATATTTCCCCGATCATGCGCCAGGCCTGAAGTTCATACGCCCGGTAGCCGATCTGGGCCGCCAGGTCCCGGCCGCGTTCCAGGTGGGCCAGGCCTTTTTCCACATAGAGCAGGGTACTGTAAAGAGCCCCCAGGGCGATCAGCGTGCCGGCCTCCCCGGCCTTGGAAGCGTGCGCCCGCTCCAGTTCCAGTTCCCGAAGCCAGTAGCGCTCACACGTCTCCATATCGCCCTCGTCGTAGGCGATCCAACCCAGAGTCCGGCAGGCATGGGCCTCCTGGAGCCACTCGCTCTCTCCGGCCTCGGCGATAACCTGCTGCATCAGGGCCTTGCCCACCCCATAGTCGCCGTACAGGAAGTAATAATTGCCCTGGTGGTGCAGGGCCTCAAGCAACCCCTGCCGATCTCCGTGCTGTCGGGCCAAAGCCTCGGCTTCCTGGTAGAGGGCAAGCGCCTGCATCCCCTGCCCCCGGCGCAAAGCGGCCAACCCCCGCTGAATCCGGGAGCGTACCAGCCGAACCGGGTCCAACTCCGACTCCACGGCCGCCAACGCCCGGGCGTCCTCGTCCATCCGCTCATACTCGCCGAGCACATTGTTCTGCCGTATCCGGGCGATGCGCAGGTCCGCTTCGTCCGCCGCCGTCCCCAGGCCGTGCCGGGTCAGCAGTTCGATGGCCCGGCCGTAGAAGTCGGCCGCCTGGCGGTGGGCCGACTGCCGGACCGCCTGCTCGGCGGCCAGTCGGGTATAGGTGAACTCCTGGGCCGGCTTTTCCGCCCGTCGAAAATGGTAGGCCAGGATGCCGTACCACTCCGGCAACTGCCCGGCGTAGGCCTCCTGGATATAGGCGGCCAGGCGCTCGTGGAGCATCCGGCGGGTGGCAAAGGAGAGGCTCTCGTAGGCCACCTCCTGGGTGATGGCGTGTTTGAACAGGTACTCCAGTTCAGGCTCCGGCTTGTCCAGCGGGACCAGGCCCAGGGCGCTCAGGTGCTCCAGGTCCCGGTAGAGCAATTCGGCCTGGATGTCCCCGGGATAGATCGCCAGAAGCCAGCGCGCCCGAAAGAGCCGGCCGATCACGCTGGCCACCCGGATGGTGACCTTTTCGCTCTCGGCCAGTTCGTCCAGCCGGCTGACGATCAGGGCCTGGAGCGAGGAAGGAACCTCGACGGCGGCCAGGGCGGCCGGGTCGTCCAGGTCGATTCCCCGGTCGAGGAGCATGTTGACGAACTCGTCCACGAAAAAGGGGTTGCCCTGGGAACGGGCCTCGATCTGGGCGAGCATGGCCGGGGGCAGGGCCCGGCCGGCCAGTTTGAGCCGGACCAGTTCGGCGCTCTCGGCGGGAGAAAAGGGCGGCAACTCGACGGCGGTGAAATGATGAGGAGGCGCGGCCCAGAGGCGAGCGGCCGATGGGACCTCGACCGGCCGGTAGACGGTCAGGAACAGGACCGGACAGTCGGCAATGGCCGCGGCCACGGAGCGCGCCAGTTCGCGGGACAGGTCGTCCAGCCAGTGGGCATCCTCCAACACCAGGAGCAACGGCGACTGCCGGGCCCGCCAGCGCACGACATCCACGACCAGTGCCTGGAGGCTCTCCCGGCGCAGGGGGGCATCGAAGGAGGCCGTCAGGTCGTTGTCGGCGACCGGGAGGCCGAGCGCGTCCCCCAACAGCGGCAGACGCAGCGGCAGGTCGGGATGGACGGCGGCCAGGATGCGGCCGGCCGCCTGGAGTTGTTCCTCCCAGGGCCGGCCCTCCTCCATCTCCAACAGGCCGCGCAGCAGCGGCCGCCAGGCCAGATAGGGGGTGGTGGCGCCGTGGCTCACCGCGTAACCGCCGTAGCCGGAAAAACCCAGGCCCAGCGCCCGGCCGATGACCTCGGCCGCCAGACGGCTCTTGCCCATGCCGGCCTCGGCCGACAGGCCGACGACGTGGCCGCGCCCGCTATCCCGCACCCGCTCCAACAGCCGGGTCAGCCGCTCCAACTCGGCCCGCCGGCCCACCATCGGCAGGGTGTAGCGCGGCTCCTGCAGGCGAATGCGCTCGGCCCGCCGGCCGAGCAGTTCGCCGACGGCCACCTCCTCCGCCTTGCCCTTGACCGGGAGGGGCGGCAACATCCGCCAGAGGAAACGTTCGGCCACCGGGCCGGGCGTATCCGCGCTCACCAGAATCTGTCCGGGCGCGGCCGCCTCCACCAGCCGCGCCGCCAGATTCACCGCGTCGCCGATGACCGTGTACTCCTGTCGGCGCGGCGCGCCCACGTTGCCCACGAAGACCCTCCCACGGTTGATGCCGATGCGCTGGCCGCGGACCTCGTCCACCTGCCCGGCCAGTTCCTGCAGGGCCAGCGCGCAGAGCAGGGCCCGTTCCGCGTCGTTCTCATGGGCCACCGGGGCCCCAAAGAGCACCAGGGCCAGGCTGCCCTTGTCGCCCATCTGCACCTGTCGGACGTGCCCTCCGAAGCGCCCGACGACCTCGAAGAGTTGTTCCACATAGCGGCCCAGCGCTTCCACCACACCGGAGGCGGCATAGTCGAACCCGGCGAAGGAGAGGAAGAGAATCGTAACCATGCGGTGCTCGTTGACAAAGGCGGCCTGGCCGGCGGCCAGCCGGGCATAGATTTCTGAAGGGAAGAAGGGGCGCAACAAGGCGATGGCCTGGGATGCATCCTCAGGCCTCGGCAGGGGAGGCAGGGGGGTTGGGGTCGCCTCGGCCTGCAGGGCATCGAGCCGGAAGCAGCCACCGGCGAGCGTTTCGCCGGCCAGTTCGTCCGCTGCCAGGCGGGAAAGCAGGCTGGGATGTAGCACCACCTCGCCCGGTGCGGCGCAATGCTCGGCCCGGGCGGCGTCGTCCAGCGGCCGGCCGGCGAAAAGGAACTCGGCCCGCGCCGGGCTGCCGGCCACCATCTCCAGGACGCTCCCCGCCGCCAGGCCCATCTTCATCCGGACGGTGAAACGGCCGGCCGGCGTCTCGGCCACGGCCAGGCGCAGCATGATGGCGCGCAGAGCCAGGGCGCAGGCCAGGGCGCGCCGCTCCCTCTCGACGCCGTAGAAGAGAACCGTCATCGCGTCCCCGGCGAACTTGCCGACGACGCCGCCCCAGCGTTCGACCTCCTCGATCAGCGGAGCAAAGCGCTCGTTGAGGAGATGGGTGAGGTTCTCGGTGCCGGCCGGCCCCAGGGCCCCCAGGGCCTCGGCCAGGGGGGTAAAGCCGGCCAGGTCGGCAAAGAGGACGGCCGCCTCGCTCCATCTTCCCCGATTGAAGAGCGGGCGCGTCGGGTCCCGGAGGATTCCCTCGGCCAGGGTATAGGGCAGATACGAACTCAGCGCAGCCAGCAGGTCCATCGCTTGCTCCCGGTGGATTATCCCGCCAGGTCCCTCGGAGTCATGGCGAACCTCGCCTGAAAAGTCATCATCCCCAGAGCGGGCGACGGAAGGACGACCGAGATGAAACGGCCTGACGAATTACGCCCGACCTGAGCGCAACAGAGCGGCGGCAGGGGAAGTGCCGGTTAGGTGCCATGCCCTTTCGGTAGAACTCGACATTTCCCCGACGCTGGGCGAAAGATGATGTACTTGATGGGCGGCGTCCGTATGCGACCGTCAACCAGCATTTTGCATAATGCGAATTTATTATAGAACGGGAGTTCACGAGCGTCAACTTTCACCTGCTGGGGGGGCGCGCCATCTTCGGGCGGGGTCGTCTGAAGTCGCCCCCGCCTAGCGGCCGGCCTTCGCCAGCCAGGGTACGTCGGCGCAGGCCGATGCCTGGAGGGAGGACGATTTTCTATCGGCCCCATCGTTATGATCTCCAACTCCGCCAGCATAAGCAAGCGGAGGGTTCAGACGTCCTGCTGCGCCATTTCGGCTTACTATCCGGTTAACTTAAGAAACCCACACCCATCTCGGGCAAATTGGCCAACCTGCAAACCGATTCAGTCTCACTCAGGCAAAACTGACATCCCCTTGACAAAGTTCCCCCCTTGTGGTATAATGATACCAAAATGATAGCATTTGGAGAAGTCCTGGTGCTGACGATCGATTGGCCGGGTGCACCACTCCCATCCGCTCCTCAACCGTGGAGTTGCCGGCCTCGCCACCGGCCAGCTCGTCCATCCACTTTCCGCAGGCCGGGGCCTTTGCTCCGGGTAGCCCCATTGGGACGGCCGGCCAGGGGTCCCCCGGAGACGACTTCCGTGGCTACCTTCCGGCGTCCGAGGTGGGTAAGGCCTGAACCGGAGGTTTTCAGGTAGGGAAAACGGCAGAATAAGGAGGTGACCTATGGATCCCCTTCCCCTTGCGCGTTGGCAGTTCGTCATCACGGCCATCTTTCACTGGCTCTTTGTCCCCCTCACCCTGGGGCTTTCCCTTTTCATCGCCCTCGCCGAGACCCGATATGTGCGCACCGGCCAGGAGAAGTTCAAGCGCATGGCCAGATTTCTGGGTCCCATCCTGCTCTTGAACTTTGCCATGGGGGTGGTAACCGGCATCGTCCAGGAGTTCCACTTCGGGCTGAACTGGTCCGAGTACAGCCGCTTTATGGGCGATATCTTCGGTGCCCCGCTGGCTATCGAGGCCCTCCTGGCCTTTTACCTGGAATCCACCTTCCTGGGCGTCTGGTTCTTCGGCTGGGATCGCCTCTCCCCCAAGGTCCACTTGCTGACCGCCTGGCTGGTGGCGCTGGGCTCGAACATCTCGGCCTACTGGATTCTCACGGCCAACTCCTTTATGCAACACCCCACCGGCTACGCCCTCCAGGGGAACCGGGCCTTGATGGCCGATTTCCTTGCCCTGATCACCAACCCGAACATCCCCTATCAGTTTCTCCATGTTCTGACCGGGGGCATAGCCCTGGCTGGCTTCGTGATCATGGCGATTGGAGCCTGGCATCTCTTGCGCAGCCGCAACCTGGACTTTTTCCGTTCCCTGTTTCGCCGGGCGGCCATCTATGCCCTGGTCGGCTCCCTGCTGGTGGGCATCATCGGCCACTTTCAGGGCCAGTTCCTGATTCAGGCGCAACCCCTGAAGATGGCCGCAGCCGAGGCCCTGTGGGAAACGGAACAGCCGGCCAGTTTCCGGGTGATCGCTTTCCCCGACCAGGAAGGCCGGAACAACGTGCTGGAACTCAACATCCCCTACCTGGTTTCCTTCCTGGCCTACAACAACTTCACCGCCCGGGTGGAGGGGATCAACGAACTGGAAAAAATGGCCGTCTCCCGGTACGGTGCGGGCGATTATGTACCACCCGTATGGATAACCTTCTGGGCGTTCCGGCTGATGGTAGGGGCCGGGCTGCTGATGATCCTGCTGGGCATCCTGGCGGTGGCCTACAGGCGGCCGGAGGAGCGGAGAGGTTTCCTCAAGGTGATGCTCTGGTCGCCTATCCTGCCCTACCTGGCCGGAGTCGCAGGCTGGGTTATGGCGGAGGTCGGGCGCTGGCCCTGGATCGTCTACGGGCTCCTACGGATCGAGGATGCCATCTCTCCCAACGTCTCGGCCGGCAGTATCGTCTTCTCGCTGGCCCTTTTCACCGGCGTATACGCAGTGCTGAGCATCTTGGCCTTTCGCCTGGCTCTCAAGCACGTCGTCCAGGAGCCTGTTGCTGCCCAAACGGCAGAAGCATAAATGAAAGGAGGAGAAAACAATGGACCTCAATACCCTCTGGTTCATCCTGATCACCGTGCTCTTCACCGGATTCCTCGTCCTGGAAGGGTTCGACTACGGAGTGGGTATCCTCCTGCCCTTCCTGGGGAAAAAGGACGAGGAACGGCGAATGATCCTCACTACCATCGGCCCCCTTTGGGACAGCAACGAGGTGTGGATGATCACCGCCGGGGGCGCGATGTTCGCCGCCTTTCCCCAGGTCTACGCGACCCTCTTCAGCGGGGCCTATCTGGCTCTGGTCCTTCTGCTGTTTGGCCTGATCCTGCGTGGGGTGGGGTTCGAGTTCCGCAGCAGACTGACCTCCTCCCGCTGGCGCAACGCCTGGGACTGGCTTCTTTTCCTGGGGTCCCTGATCCCGGCGGTCCTCTGGGGCGCGGTGGTGGGGAACCTGATGCGCGGCCTGGCGATCGACGAGCGGATGGTCTACTGGGGCGGTCTGCTCCCTCTGCTCAACCCCTTTGCCCTATGGGCCGGCGTCACCTTTGTAGCCATCTTCATCATGCACGGAGCCAACTTTCTGGCCCTGCGCACGACTGGGGAGGTGGAGAAACGGGCCAAAGCGCTGGCCTTCAAGGCCTGGATCGTTGCCGTCATTGTGACGGTCATCTTCGTCGTCTGGGCGTTTTTCGCCACCGACATCCTCACCAAGCCCGGACTGAACGGCCTCGTCCCCGCCATCCTGGCGGCCATCGCTCTCCTCCTGGTTGGCTTCTTCCTTCGGCAGCGGCGACATGGTTGGGCCTTTGCCATGGGGACCCTGACCGTCGTATTCGCCACCATCATGGTCTTCGCCGGCCTGTACCCGCGCATCCTCATCTCCACGCAGAACCCGGACTACAGCCTTACCATCTACAACGCCTCCTCCTCCCCATACACCCTGCGGGTGATGACCATCGTCGCCCTTATCTTCGTGCCCATTGTCCTGGCTTATCTGGCCTGGACCTACAAGGTCTTCAGCGACCGGGTAACGGGGAAAAAAGTGGTGTACTGATGCAGGTATGCACCGACGCCTGATCGGTCTGGCTCGTGGCACGGGCCCCCTCCTTGCCCTCACCGTGGCGGCGTTGGGGGCAGGAGGGGTATTGGTCATCCTGCAGGCCTTTCTCTTCGGCCAGATCGTAGATGGGGCATTCCTGAAGGGCCAAACGCTCTTTCAGGAAATGCCCCATCTTTTTCTTCTGCTGGGGGTTATCCTGGCCCGCGCGGCCATCGGTGGCCTCCACGAGATCAGCGCCAAGGCCATCGCCGTCCAGGTCAAGAGCGATCTGCGCCGTCGCCTTCTATCCCATATCCAGGCCCTCGGCCCCCTCTACACCCGGGGAGAACGCACCGGAGAACTGGCCACCGCCCTGGTGGAAGGTGTAGAAGCCCTGGATGCCTATTTCTCCCAGTTTCTTCCCCAAATCATCGTCACCGCTCTCATTCCCCTCACCATCCTCTTTGTTATCCTGCCCCTGGATGGGTTTTCCGGGGTGGTAATGCTGGTTATGGCCCCGATGATCCCGTTCTTTATGATGCTTGTCGGCAAGGGGGCTGAGGCCATTACCCGTCGCCAATACCGGATGCTGGGGCACCTTTCGGCCCAATTGCTGGACGCTTTACAGGGGCTGACCACCTTGAAACTCCTGGGGCGCTCCCGGGAATATGCCGGGACCGTTGCCCAGGTCAGCGACCGATACCGCCAGGCCACCCTGAGGGTTCTGCGCCTCACCTTCCTTTCGGCCTTTGTCCTGGAACTTTGTGTCACTATCAGCACAGCCGTGATCGCCGTGCAGGTGGGCCTACGGTTGCTATACGCCCAGATGACCTTCCACGTTGCCTTCTTCGTCCTTCTCCTGGCCCCCGAGTTCTATCTACCGTTTCGGATGCTGGGCCTGCGCTTCCACGCCGGGGCATCCGGACTGGGCGTAGCCGAACGCATCCTGGCCATCCTGGACGAGAAGCCGCTCTGCCCACCGCCCACGCCCTCATCTTCGGCACCGGTACAGGCCATCGTCCTGGAAAAAGTCTCGTTTACTTACCCTGGCGGATCCCGGCCGGCCCTCCATCGGGTGAGTATGCGGTTACAGAGGGGGGAGCAGGTGGTCCTGGTCGGTCCCAGCGGCGCCGGCAAGAGCACCCTGGTAAGCCTTATCCTGGGTTTCATCGCCCCCAGCGAAGGGCGTATCCTGACCGAATACACTGATGGAACCGTGGTGGAAGGGCCTCCCCCTCGGAATCAGACGGCCTGGGTCTCGCAAGAACCCTATCTGTTTCGCGGGACGCTGGAAGACAACCTCCGCTTCGCTCGTCCGGAGGCGACCACGGAGGAACTGGAAAGGGCCATCCAGTCGGCCTGTCTGGAGGAGTTGGTCCGTTCCCTGCCCAACGGGCTGAAGACCTGGATCGGTTCAGGAGGTTTTCGCCTCAGTGCTGGGGAGGCCCAGCGCCTGGCCCTGGCCCGGGCGTTCCTCAAAGATGCCCCCATCCTGATCCTGGACGAACCCACCTCCCATCTGGATCCCCGCACCGAGGCCTGGCTGGAGAAAAGCACCCGCCACCTGCTCCAGAACCGCATCGCCCTCATCATTGCCCACCGCCTCCATACCATCCAGAATGCCGACCACATTTTGGTCCTGGACCAGGGGCAGGTCGTAGAGGAAGGTAGCCACCAGGACCTTATGGTCCGCTGCGGGGCTTACCGCCGGCTGCTGGCGGCTTACAGGAAGGGAATCCATCCCCCTACACAGGAGGCCGGGCCCTGGAGACCTCCGACCGTTTCCATCCCTGAACCCCCCTCCCTGGCGGACCTTGGGGAGCCGGTTCCCCCTCCAGGGGCTCCCTGGCTCCGACGCCTGTTGGGTTTCCTGCGGGGATACGAATCCTGGGTTGCCCTTTCCGTTCTGCTAGGAGTTTTGACCGTTGGGGCCGGCGTTTCCCTGATGGGCACCTCGGCTTGGCTTATCGCTGCCGCCGCCCTTCACCCGCCCTTGGGCGATTTATACCTGGCCATCGTGGGCGTGCGCTTCTTTGGCATTGCCCGTGCCGTTTTCCGCTATCTGGAGCGATTGGTCTCCCACGACGTGACTTTCCGCGTCCTGGCCCGCCTTCGGGTTTGGTTCTACCGTGCCCTGGAGCCTCTGGCTCCGGCCCGCTTGATGATGCACCGGGCAGGAGACCTTCTGGCGCGGATTGTGGGGGATATCGAGGTCCTGGAAAACCTCTATGTACGAGGGCTATCTCCCTTCCTGGTAGCCGGGGCGACGGCGCTGGGAATGGGTGTTTTCCTGTGGGCCTTTTCGCCATGGCTGGCGGTCATCGTGGCCGGCTGCTTTATGGCCGCCGGGGGACTTGTTCCGGTATGGGTCCGGCGTCTGGGCCACGCACCAGCCCGGGATACGGTTCACCATCGGGCCATGCTGAGCGCCTTGCTGGTAGACGGCATCCAGGGTCTGGCCGAACTTCTGGTCTACCAGCGGACCCGGGAACACGCCGGGGAAATCGACCGATGCGACCTGGTCTACAGGCGTGCCCAGTTGCGCCTGGCGGCCATCAGCGCACTTCACACCAGCCTGAGCATCCTTCTGGCGAATCTGGCCTTGTGGGGGACGACTATGTCGGCCCTCCCCCTGCTCGCCGACGGCGCGTTACCGGGAGTGATGCTGGGGGTGCTGGGATGGACAGTTCTGGTTTCCTTCGAGGCGGCCCAACCTCTCCCCCAGGCGGCTCAGACCTGGGAAGGGATACGAACGGCGGCCGGCCGCCTTTTTGAGGTGGTCGATTCGCCACCGCCGGTCCCGGACCTGCCCCATCCCTCTTCTCGACCCGGGGAGGCCAGCATAGAGGTGGAAAATCTAACCTTCACTTATCCCGGTTCCGTCCGGCCATCCCTGGAGGAGGTGTCCTTCCATATTCCTGAGGGAAAGATGGTGGCTGTTGTAGGCCCCAGCGGCGCCGGCAAAAGCACTCTCGCCCACCTCCTTCTGCGCTTCTGGGATTATGAAGTCGGGGAAATTCGCCTGGGAGGAATTTCCCTCAAGGCCCTCTCCCCGGGGCTGGTACGCTCCTATTTCGCCATGGTCTCACAAAACCCCTTTATCTTCAGTGCCACCTTACGGGAAAACCTCCTGCTGGCTCGCCCTAACGCGACCCAGGAGGAGTTGGAGATGGCGGTTCGGGCGGCCCGGCTGGAAGAAGTAGTGGCCAGATGTCCCCAGGGATATGATACTTACCTGGGTGAGCATGGATGGAGACTTTCGGCTGGAGAACGTCGGCGGCTGGCCATTGCCCGGGCGGTGCTTCAGAATGCCCCTATCCTCCTTCTGGATGAACCGACGGCCCACCTGGATGCCGTTACCGAGAGAGAGGTATGGGAGGCTCTCCTTCGCCTCGCCCGGGGTCGCACGTCCATCTGGATTACCCATCGCCTGGCAGGAATGGAAAGGATGGATGAGATTCTGGTCCTGGACCGGGGGAGGCTCGTGGAACGAGGAACCCACCGGTCCCTCTTGGCGCAAAACGGCCTCTATCGTCAGATGTGGGAACTTCAGCCATAGGACGGGGCTGGACCAGGTCATCAAGAGACGGAGGCGTATGGGCGACGACAGGCGGTGGCCGCCAATGATGAGGGGAAAAGGCGTTTGACGGGCTGGCCGGAACGTGGTATCCTGAAGCCGTAGCCCGGCAAGGAGAACGCGATGGACGAGGCGAAAAACCGGTTTTCCCGGAAGAGACACCGACGGGCCTGGCCCCTCTTTCTCCTCCTCTCGATCCTCCTGGCCATCGCCGTCGCCTGCCGACCCCCGGAGGAAAGGGGCCGGCCGGCCGCCACCGAAACGCCGATCCCGCCTACCGCCGCTCCCTCTCCGTCCCCAACCCCGGGGGAGAGGGGCCGGCCGGCCGCCCCGGAAACGCCGGCCACCGTCGAGCAGGTGCTCGACCGGCTGGTCCGGGAGGTGAACGCCCTGCGCGGCCTGTCCCTGACGGAGACGGTGCCGTATGCGTGGATGTCAAGAGATGGGTTGCGGGCCTTCCTGGAGCGCCACCTGGCCGAGGAATACCCCGCCGAAAAGGCCGAACTGGATGCCCAGGTCATGGCCCTGCTGGGCCTGCTGGAACCGGACACCGACCTCTACCGCCTGATGCTGGACCTCTACACCGAGCAGATCGCCGGCATGTACGACACCAGGTCCGGCCGGATGTACCTGATCGCCGAGGCGCTGGGGCCGCTGGAGCAACTGGTCTTTGTCCACGAGTACACCCACGCCCTCCAGGACCGCCTCTTCGGCCTGGGGAGGCAACTGGATGCCCTCCGGGAAGACGACGACCGCTCCCTGGCCCTGGAAGCCCTGGCCGAGGGCGATGCCACCCTGCTCATGGAACAGTACCTGCTGGCCCACATGTCCGAACTGATGACCCCGGACCTCCTGGACCAGGTCTACGGCCTGGAGACACCTCGCTTCGACGCCGCCCCCTACGCCATCCAGCAACAACTCATGTTCCCCTATGAGGCCGGCCTGACCTTTGTCTGGACCCTGCACGCCGAAGGCAACTGGGCCCGGGTGAACGCCGTCTGGAAGGACCCGCCCCGCTCCACGGAGCAAATCCTGCACCCCGAGCGCTACCCGGAGGATTCCCCCCAGGCGGTGGCCATCCCTCCCCTGACGACGACGTTGGGAGCCGGCTGGCGCCTGCGCGGCCAGAACACCCTGGGGGAATTCATGCTCCGGCTCCACCTGGGGGTCTACCTGGACGAGGAGGAGGTGGACCGGGCCGCCACCGGCTGGGACGGAGACCGCTATGCCCTGTACCGCCGGGAAAATGGGGAAACCTGCCTGGTCCTCGCCCTGGTCTGGGACGATGAGCAGGAAGCCGACGAGTTCGTCGAAATCTACCGGGACCTGGCCGAAACCCGCTACGGAACGGCGGGGAAAGGAACGGCAGAGGAAGGAATATGGTGGGCCGGCCGGCCGGGGCTGTACCTGAAGCAGCGCGGCCAGACGGTCTGGCTGATTCTGTCCCCGGAACGGACCACCGCCGAGGCTGTGGTCCGGGAACTGCACCACTAGGGCGAAGCATTCTCCGGCGATTGGACACCACCGGAAGCGGGATTTCCGCCGGCCGGCCCCGGTCGGGCTGCGGGTTTGACGCTGCTCCCCTACCTGTGGTATAGTATGGCCGCACAGCGGGCCGGCATCCCCCGCGAGGCCGGATCCGCGTGTAAAATTGCACTGCACGGAACAGACGCCGATGGCCGTAACGGTAGCCTTCCTGCCCCAGAACCGCCAGGTCCAGGTTCCCGAGGGCACCACCATCCTGGAGGCGGCGCTCCGGGCCGGCCTGGAACTCCCCGCCCCCTGCGGCGGGCAGGGCCGCTGCGGCCGCTGCCGGGTGCAGTTGCAGGACGGAAAGGTCGACCAGCCGCCCAACGCCCACCTCCCCGAGGAGGAGCGCGCCCGGGGCTATGTCCTGGCCTGCCAGGCCCGCCTCCTCGGCCCCACCACCGTCCTCCTGCCGGAGGAACTGCGCCTGGAGCGGGTCATCTCCGGCGTCGGCGTCGCCGATTACCGGGCGCTGGCCCCCGCCTGCGACTGGAAGCACTCCCCCACCCTGCGCGCCCTCTATGTGGAGTGCGAGCCTCCCTCCCTCCTGGATAACACCAACGACTTTGACCGCCTGCGCCGCTCCCTCCTGCGTCAGCACGGCGTGACCGAGGTGGAAATCGACCTCCCCCTCCTCCAGGTCCTCCCCCAGCGCCTGCGGGCCGAGGACTGGCGGGTCACCGCCGTCCTGGAGCCTCGGGACGGAAGTTACCGCCTGGTGGACGTCCTCCCGGGGCGGCAGGTGGAGCGCATCTACGGGGCAGCGGTGGACATCGGCACGACCACGGTGAAACTCTTCCTGGTGGATATGACCACCGGCGAAGTTCTGGATAGCGAATCGGCTTATAACGCCCAGATTGCCCGAGGGGAGGACGTGATCTCCCGAATCATCTACTCCCAAAAGGAGGGGGGGCTGGCCCATCTGCAACGGCTGGTCTTGAAGACGATCAACGGCCTGCTGGTCGAGGTGGCCCGCCGGCAAAAGGTGGAACTGCGGGAGATCCAGGCCCTTTCGGCGGCCGGGAATACCACCATGACCCAACTCTTCCTGGGCATCAACCCCCGGTACATCCGCGAGGAACCCTACCTGCCCACGATCACCCGTTTCCCCACCTTCACCGCCGGCCAGATCGGCCTGGTCATCAACCCCAACGCCCCCGTCTACTGCGCCCCGAGCGTGGGCGCCTACGTGGGCGGGGACATCGTCGCCGGCGTCCTCAGTTCGGGGATGTACCAGACCGACCTCCTCACCCTCTTCATCGACGTGGGCACCAACGGCGAGATCGTCCTGGGCAACAGCGACTGGCTGATCGCCTGCGCCTGTTCGGCCGGCCCGGCCTTTGAGGGGGCCGGGGTGCGCTGCGGGATGCGGGCCACCGAGGGGGCCATCGACGAGGTCATCATCGACGGGCGTACCCTGGAGCCGACCGTCCGGGTGATCGGGGATGGGCCGCCCCAGGGCATCTGCGGCTCCGGGCTGATCTCCGCCCTGGCCGAGATGCTCGTCACCGGGGTGGTGGACAAGGCCGGCCGCATCCGCCGGGACCTCCCCACCCGGCGCATCCGCCAGGGAGAACACGGGGCCGAGTACGTGCTGGCCTGGGGGGAGGACGGCCGGCCGGATATCGTCCTCACCGAGGTGGACATCAATAACCTGATGCGGGCCAAGGGGGCCATCTACGCCGGCTTCTCCATCCTCCTGAAGAGCCTGGAACTGAACTTTGCCATGGTGGAGCAAATCCTGATCGCCGGCAGTTTCGGCCAGTACATCAACCTGGAAAAGGCCATCCAGATCGGCCTGCTGCCGGACCTGCCCTGGTCTCGCTTCCGCTACCTGGGCAACACCTCCCTCCTGGGGGCCTACCAGACCCTCCTCTGCCGGGAGATGCGCGAGGTGGCCTCCCAAATCGCCTCCAAGATGACCTATCTGGAACTTTCGGCCGACAACCGCTTCATGCAGGAATACACCTCCGCCCTCTTCCTGCCCCATACCGACCTGGAGGCCTTTCCTTCGGTCCGGGCTCTGCTGGAACAGGTGGGAACGACGCGCTGAGGGAGGGAAACGGGATGCCGGAGGCCCTTGAGGCGCCGCAACGCCTGTTCATCCTGGGGGTAGGCATCCACAACGTAACCGAGGAGGAGGCCGTGGCCCTGGTGGAACGCTTCATCCAGGAGGGGGGTCCCCACCAGGTGGTCACGGTCAATCCGGAGTTTGTCATGGAAGCCCGGCGTAACGCCTCCTTTCGCCAGGTGCTCAACGAGGCCGACCTGGCCGTGCCGGATGGGGTGGGCATCCTCTGGGCCGGCCGGCTGCTGGGCCGCCCCTTCCGGGGGCGTGTTCCCGGCGTCGAACTGACCCTGCGCCTGGCCGAACGGGCCGCCGAACGGGGCTACCGCCTCTTCCTCCTGGGGGCCGCCCCCGGCGTGGCCGAGGAGGCCGCCGGCCGGCTCCGGGAAAAGTACCCCAACCTGACCATCGCCGGGACCTACGCCGGTTCCCCCGACCCGGCCGAAGAGGAGGAAATCGGGAGGCGCGTCCGGGCCGCCGCCCCGCACATCCTCCTGGTGGCCTATGGCGCCCCACGCCAGGACCTCTGGCTGAAAAGGAACCTCCCCCGCCTCGGCGTGGCCGTGGGCATCGGCGTCGGAGGGACGCTGGACTATATCTCCGGGCGGGTGCGCCGGGCCCCTCCCTGGATGCGCCGCTGCGGCCTGGAGTGGCTCTACCGCCTGCTCTGCCAGCCCCGGCGCTGGCGCCGGATGCTGGCCCTGCCGGCCTTTGCCCTCCTGGTGCTGGTTCAGGCCGCCGGTCAGGTCCTGGGGCGCTGAAAAAGGGATCGGTCGTCCTATGGATACCCGCTCTTTCCTGGACTATCTGCGCCGCCATCCGGCCTATCGGGGGCAGATTGTGCATGTCGAGCACCTGCCGGCCCGTCCGGCGCGCTACGGCTGGCTGGATGTTCCCCTGCACCCGGCTCTGGAAGAGGCCCTGGCCGCCCTGGGGATCGCCCGCCTCTATACCCACCAGGCGGAGGCGATTTCCCTGGCCCGGAGCGGCCGGCACGTCGTCGTCGCCACCCCCAGCGCCAGCGGAAAGACGCTCTGTTATAACCTGCCCGTGCTCGATGCCCTCCTCACCGAACCGGAAGCACGGGCCCTCTACCTCTTCCCGACCAAGGCGCTGGCCCAGGACCAGATGCGCGTCCTGGAGGAAGTAAGCCGGAAACTTCCCGAACCCCTGCGCTTCGGCACCTACGACGGGGATACGCCTCCGCAGCAGCGGAGTCGGTTGCGGCGACAGGCCCAGATTCTCCTGACCAACCCGGACATGTTGCACCTGGGCATCCTGCCCAACCACACCCTCTGGCAGCGCTTCCTGGCCGGGCTGCGCTACGTCGTCGTGGATGAGGCCCACGTCTATCGGGGCGTCTTCGGCGCCCACGTGGCCGGCATCCTGCGCCGGCTGCGTCGCCTCTGCGCCTTTTACGGCAGCGCCCCCACCTTCATCGCCGCCTCGGCCACCATGGCCAACCCCGGCGAACACCTCCAGATGCTCACCGGCCTTCCCGTCCAGGTGGTGGACCGGGACGGCGCGCCGGCCGGCAGCCGCGACTTTGTCCTCTGGAACCCGCCGCTCCTTTCCGAGGCCACCGGAGAACGCCGCTCGGCCACGGCGGAGGCGGCCTTCCTCTTTGCCGAACTGGTGCGCCTGGGCATCCGCACCATCGCCTTCTCCCGGGCCCGGGCGGTGGCCGAACTCATCCTGCGCCTGGCCCGGGAGGAACTGGCCCGCAGCGCCCCCGAACGGGTCGAACGCATCCGGGCCTACCGGGCCGGCTACCTGCCGGAGGAGCGCCGGGAGATCGAACAGGCCCTCTTCCACGGGAAACTCCTGGGGGTGACGGCAACCAACGCCCTGGAACTGGGCATCGACGTGGGCGACCTGGATGCCACCGTCCTGAACGGCTACCCGGGGACGATCGCCTCCACCTGGCAGCAGGCCGGCCGGAGCGGACGCAGCCGGGGCCACGCCCTGACCTTCCTGGTGACCGCCGACAACCCCCTGGACCAGTACTTTGCCCGACATCCCCGCGACCTCTTCGGCCGGCCCCACGAACAGGCCCGCTGCGACCCGGCCAACCCCTATGTCCTGGCCGAACAACTGGCCTGCGCCGCCTTCGAACTGCCCCTCGGCCCGGAGGACGAAGAGGTCTTCGGCCCGACCCTGCACCAGACCGCCTGGGAACTGGCCGAGGAAGGGCGGCTTTCCCCCCGGGGCGGACGCTGGTATTACACCGGCCGGGCCCGCTACCCGGCCGAGGAGGTGGACATCCGGGCCACCTCGGCCGAAAGCCTGGACCTCCTGGACGAAGAAGGCAACCTCCTGGAGACGATCGAGGCCGTCTCCGCCCCCTACCGCGTCCACCCCGGAGCCATCTACCTGCACCAGGGCGAGAGTTACCGCGTCGTCCGGCTGGACCTGGCCGGCGGGGTGGCCCGGTTGCATCGGGCGGAGGTGCACTATTACACTCAGCCGCTCGACCGCATCGACCTGCGCATCCTCCGCTCGGTCCGGCACCGGCAACTCGGCCTCAGCCGGGCCTACCTGGGGGCCGTGCGGGTCACCCAGCAGGTCATCGCCTACCGGCGCATTGCCCACGCCGGGGAGCGGGTCCTGGAGGAGGTCCCGCTGGATATGCCGCCGCAGACCTTTGACACGGTGGGAGTCTGGTTCGATATCCCCGAGGAAATCTGCCGGGAGGTGGCCGAACGGGGGCTGGACCTGGCCGGCGGGCTGCACGCTGTGGAGCATGCGGCCATCGGTCTCCTTCCCCTCTACGCCATGTGCGACCGGCTGGACATCGGCGGCCTCTCCACCCCCCGCCACCCCGACACCGGCCGGGCCCAGGTGTTCATCTACGACGCCATCCCGGGCGGGGTGGGCATCGCCGAGCGCGGCTTCGGCCTCCTGAGCGAACTCTGGCAGGCCACCTGGGAGACGGTGCGCGACTGCCCCTGCGAGGACGGCTGCCCCGGTTGCATCCACAGCCCCAAGTGCGGCAGCGGCAACCAGCCGCTGGATAAGGAGGCGGCCGTGCTCATCCTGGAACGGCTGGTCCGGGGCCTGGGCTAAAGGCACCTCCCCCGCTGCACGTCCAGGAGGATTTCCACCCTACGACGATGGTTTGCCAGTTCACCGCGGAGAGAGTCTACAGAGGTTTTTTTTATGGGTCTTCTCCACGGCCCCGGCGTCTCTGCGGTGGGTTCGGGAAGCAGGAGCAATCGCGGACGACGGCTACATCAGGTCGAACGAAAAGTTGTTGGACATTCCCGGCCCTCCGTGCTATAATAAACCCATCCTGACAGGAAAAACAAAAAGGAGATGCCGATGATTACCCAGCGTCAACTGGAATTGCTGACCAACTATCCGCCCTCCGAGGCGCCGGTGGTCAGTTTCTACCTTTCCATCGACCGCCGTGAGCGGGAGGAAAAGGCTCCGTTCACCGCGCTGAAGAACCTCCTCAAGGCCGGCCAGGAGGAGGTCCCCCGCTGGCCCGAGGCCTATCAGCCCATCCTCACCCAGATTCTCTCCCGCATCGAGGAGACGGCCGAGGAGGAACGCGGCGGAACCTCCCGGGGCCTGGTCATCTTCGCCGGAGAGGACTTCTGGCAGGTCTACCGCCTGCCCCAACAGCCCGGAAACTACCTGGTTATCGACCGTACTCCTTATGTCAAGCCGCTCATTCACCTCTTCCGGCGCCAGCCCCGCTATTGCACCATCCTGGTGGACAAGGAACGGGCCCGCCTCTTCCTGATCCATATGGGAGAAATCCAGGACTATTCCATGGTCCTGGACGAAGTGCCCAAGCGCCACGACCAGGGGGGATGGGCCCAGGCCCGTCTCCAACGCCGCCACGACGATGCCGTTATGCACCACCTCAAACGCGCCGCCGAACTGACGCTGGACTTTTTCCAGCGCGAGGGTTTTGATTACCTCCTCATCGGCGGCACCGAGGAACTGACCAGCGCCTTCTATGACCGTCTGCACACTTACCTTCAGGAACGGGTGGTGGGCTTCCTGCCCATTGCCACCACCGCCGGCGCCGCCGAAGTCCTGGAACAGACCCTCCAGGTGATGGGCGACGTCGAGGAGCGGATGGCCGAGGCCCTGGTCGGCCGGCTGAAGGAGGAGGTGGGTTCGGGCCGGATGGGCGTGGCCGGCCTGGCCGCCACCCTGCGCGCCCTCAATGCCCACAAGGTGATGGAACTCCTGGTGGAAGAGGGCTACCAGTCGGCCGGCGGACGTTGCCGCCACTGCGGCAGCCTGAGCATCCGCTCCACCGGAAAATGCCGTTACTGCCACGGCGAGATCGAACGGGTGGAGAACGTGGTGGATGAGGCGGTGGAACTGGCCTCGGCCCAGGGAGCCAAAGTCCACTTCATCCCGCCCAACGACACCCTCTGGGAAATGGGGCGCATCGGGGCGTTCCTGCGCTACGCCTGAGGAGGCCGTCATGCCCGAACTGAGCGAACTCTACCAGCGCAACATCAACGTAACCGTCGAGCGGGCCGGGCCCGATCACATCCTGGTCCACTCCTCCCTCCTCGACCTGGACCACAGCATCCGCTTCTCCATGAAGGTCCACTCCCGCACCAAGACGATCGTGGAGGCCAGCGCCCAGATGATTCGCGTGCCCTTTCGCAAGTGCCGGGAGACCCTTTCCCTGACGAAGAGAATCTCCGGCCTGGTCATCGAACGGGGCATCAACCGCAAACTGGCCGACGCCCTGGGGCACGACACCGGCTGCATGCACCTGGTCGAACTCTCGATGACGGCGGCGCGCATGGCCGCGGCGGTGCTGGTGGAGGCCCAACGCGGCCTGGCCGACCGGGAGCACTTCGAGGCCCTGAGCGAGGAGGAACGCATCGCCCTCGGCATGCCCTTCCTGAAGAATACCTGCCTGGTCTTTCGTGTGCCGGAGGAAAAAACGCCGGCCGGCTCCTGACCGTGCCGGCAGGCACGGCGTTGTATGAAGGTCGAGGAGGTCCGAATGTCCCAGGAAGAGCGCCCTCTGAGCGGAGCCGAGATCGTCCGCCTGAGCCGGGAGTACACCCTCTTCTCCTGGTCGGTGCAGGCGGAGGTCAACCCGATTCCCATCGTGCGTGGGGAGGGGGTCTATTTCTGGGATGCAGAGGGGAAGCGCTACATCGACTTTTCCTCCCAGATCATGAACCTGAACATCGGCCACCAGCATCCCAAGGTGGTCCGGGCCATCCAGGAGCAGGCCGGCCGGCTCTGCTACGCCCACCCCGGCATGGCCACCGAGCCCCGGGCCCTCCTGGGAAAAAAGATCGCCGAAATCGCCCCCGGCAACCTCAAGAAGACCTTTTTCTGCCTGGGCGGGGCCGAGGCCAACGAGAACGCCATCAAAATCGCCCGCCTCTATACCGGCCGCTTCAAGATTCTGGCCCGCTACCGCTCCTACCATGGCGCCACCCACGGGGCCATCGCCCTCACCGGCGACTACCGCCGCCTGCCGGTCGAGCCGGCCATGCCGGGCGTCGTCCACTTCCTCGACCCCTACTGCTACCGCTGTCCCTTCGGCTGGACCCCCCAGACCTGTCGCCGTCCGTGCATCGATCATGTCGAGGAAGTCATCCGCTACGAGGGGCCGGAGCATATCGCCGCCATCGTGATGGAGGGAGTCACCGGCTCCAACGGCCTGATCGTCCCCCCCGACGACTACTGGCCGAGGATACGGGAAATCTGCGACCGGTACGGCATCCTCCTCATTTCAGACGAGGTCATGAGCGGCTGGGGGCGGACCGGGAAGTGGTTTGCCGTGGACCACTGGTCGGTGGTGCCCGATATGATCACCTGCGCCAAGGGGTTGACCTCGGGCTACGTGCCGCTGGGGGCAGTGATCGTCTCCGAGCCCATCGCCGAACACTTTGAGAAGCACATGCTCTGGTGCGGCCTGACCTACAGCGCCCACCCGCTGGCCTGTGCGGCCGGCCTGGCCACCCTCCAGGTCTATGAGGAGGAGGGGCTGGTGGAAAACGCCGCCCGGGTCGGCCGCCACCTGGGGAAACGCCTGGAGGAGATCAAGGCCCGTCACCCTTCCGTGGGCGATGTGCGCTATATCGGCCTTTTTGCGGCCCTGGAACTGGTGCGCAGCCGGAACAAAGAGCCCAGCCCGGCCATGGCCCAACTCGGCAAATTCCTGCGGGAAAACGGCCTCTTCACCTTCATCTTCGGCTGCTTCCTCTTCGTCGTCCCACCCCTGTGTATTACCGAAGCCCAGATCGACGAAGGGTTGGAGATCATCGAGCGGGCCCTGGAGATCGCCGACGACGTTTACGTGGAGTAGGTCGCCCGCCCATTTTGGGGGCCGGCCAGATACCCCCCAGGGGTATAGGCCGGCCCATTCTGTCTCAGGAGGGCGGACGGTGAATGCGGATGAGCCTTCCGGACAGGGGCTTTCCGCCTCGATGGCCGCATGAATATGGTGGGCCAGGGCAAAGTCCGGATCATATAGGTACAGACAACGATGCCGCTGTGGTCCGGGTTCCTCCGGTGCAACTGGACAAAATGTTTCCGATCCTCGATCAGTTTTTCGAGTTCCTGCAGCCTGTTCATCGCCTGCACCCTTTATATAGCCGCCCGCGGCAAATGTTAAACCTGGAAATTCATATAAAATTACTCCATCACCATGCCACAGTTGTCCCTTTGGGTTGACACCCCAGGAGGCGCTATGGTATAATGGCTTCAGGGGTAACCTCCGGTGTTGCCCGTTTCCGGAGTCGAACCTTGAGTACGAACCACGGGTTGACCTGGCTGGCCCTGGCCGGCCTCCTCCTGCTCCAGGCGTTGCTCTCGGCGGCCGAGGTGGCCCTCTCCTCCGTCGCCGGCCGCCCGGAAGTGCGTCAGCGGCTGGAGCAGACCCCCGGGACCACGACGCGCCTCCTCCTCCGCCTGGGAGAGCAGAGCACCCGCCTGCTCACCACCGTGCGTCTGGGGACGGCCCTGGCCGGCCTGTCCTCCGCCGCCCTTGTCGGTCTGGACCTGACCCCGGCTCTGGAGGCCGCCCTTTCCCTTCCCCGCCCCTGGGCCCTGCTCCTGAGCGTACTGGCCCTGGCCGGCCTTCTCTTTCCCCTGGGCTACCTTCTGCCCCGCGCCCTGGCCGGCCGTTTCCCCCTCGGGGTGGGCCGGACCGTCGTCTGGCCCCTGTACCTCCTGACCCTGCTCCTCTCCCCGCTGACCTGGCTCTGGGGCGCGCTGAACCGCCTCCTGGGCCGGGCCTATCCGCCGTCCCCGCCCTACGGCCGGGAGGAGGAAATCCTGACCCTGGTGGACGCCGCCGAGGAGGGCGGGGCCATCGCCGTCGAGGAGAAGGAGATGATCAGCGGCATCCTGGAGATGGGCCGGACGCTGGTGCGCGAGGTGATGGTTCCCCGCACCGACATCGTGGCCCTGGAGGTGGAAACCCCGCTCCTGGAGGCCCTGGAGGTGATTCTCCAGGCCGGTCATTCCCGCATCCCGGTCTACCGGGAAACCATCGACCAGGTCGAGGGGTTGCTCTATGCCAAAGACCTCCTGCCGGCCCTGCGCGACGGCCGGCACGACCTGCCCCTCCGGGAACTCCTGCGGCCGGCCTACTTCGTTCCCGAGACCAAGGTGGTGGATGACCTCCTGCGCGAACTCCAGCGCCGACGCATCCATATGGCCATCGTCGTGGACGAATACGGCGGCACCTCCGGCCTGGTGACCATCGAGGACCTCCTGGAGGAGATCGTCGGGGAAATCCAGGACGAGTATGACCGGGAGGAGCCGCTCCTCCGGGACCTGGGGAACGGGGAATACCTCTGCGACGCCCGGCTGAGCGTGGACGACGCCGAAAGGGAGATCGGCCTGCAGATTCCCCCAGGAGAGTTCGACACCCTGGGAGGGCTGGTTTACGAACGCCTGGGGGCCATCCCCAAGGTGGGAGACCGGGTGTTCCTGGGAGAAGACACCATCACCGTGGAGGAGATGGAGGGAGTGCGCCTGGTCAGATTGCGCGTTCGCCGGGGCCGGCCGGACCGACCGGCCCGTTTGCCCCAGGAAGAATAGGTGTTTACCGCCGAGAACGCAGAGAGCGCCAGGAGAATTCTCCGCGTTCTCTGCGGCCCAGCGGTAGAAAAGGAGACTCAACCGGATGAGCGATCTTGAAACCCTCTTGCAGGCGGCCCGGGAAGCCCAAAAACGGGCCTATGCGCCTTACAGCCGTTTTGCCGTGGGGGCCGCCCTGCTCACCGCTTCAGGAAAGGTGTTTATCGGCTGCAACGTCGAAAACGCCTCCTACGGCCTGGCCCTCTGCGCCGAACGGGTGGCTATCGGCAGCGCGGTGGCCGCCGGGGAACGCGACTTTGTGGCCATGGCCGTGGTGGCCCCCTCTCCCGGGCCGGTCTCGCCCTGCGGGATGTGCCGCCAGACCATGGTGGAGTTCAACCCAAAGTTGCGCCTGATTCTGGCCAACCTGCAGGGCGAGGTGCTGGAGACGACGGCCGGCGCCCTCCTGCCGGGGGCCTTTACCGCCCGCGACCTGGGGCTGTAGAAAATTCATCCCTTCGGGATAGAGAAATAGAAGGTGCTGCCCTGGCCGGGAGCGCTGCGCAACACCCCGATACGGCCGCCATGGGCTTCGAGGATTTTCCTGGAAATCGCCAGGCCCAGGCCGGCCCCTCCATAGGCCCGGGTGGTGGAACTGTCCACCTGGAAGAAACGCTCAAAGATGCGCTCATGGTACTCCGGGGCGATGCCGATTCCGGTATCGGAGACTTCGCCCCAGATTTCCGTCCCCCGGTCGCGCAGGGTGATGGTCACCTGTCCCCCGTAGGGGCTGAACTTGATGGCGTTGTCCAGGAGGTGCAGGAAGAGAAGTTTCAACGCCTCGACATCGCCCAGGATGGGGGGCAGGTCGGGAGGGATGTCCAGCACGAACTCGATGCCGGCCTTCTGGGCCCGTTCGCGCATGGCGTCGACGATCTGGATGACCACATCGCGCAAGGAGAGAGGGACCCGCACCGGCAGGATGACGTTGCTTTCCTGGAGGAAGAGGATATCGTTCACCCGCCGGATGACGATTTCGGTGTTCTCGGCGATGACGTTCAGACACTCGGCCTGCATATCGGTCAGCGGGCCGGCCCGGCGGTCCATGAGCAACTGGGTATACCCTTTGATGGCGGTCAGGGGCGTGCGCAGTTCGTGGGAGACGGTGGAAAGGAAATCGGACTTCAGGCGGTCGAGCGCCTGGAGTTGCTCGTTGGCCCGTTGCAGTTCGGAAATCTTTTCCTCCAGCCGGGCCACCAGACGCTGGCTGTATTCCCGCAGGTAGACCGGCTCCTCCTCCCGCTCCACCACCTCCTTCTTCCCCTCGATGAACTCGCGTACCTGCTGGGGCAGACGGTCCACATCCACCGGCTTTTGCAAATATCCATCGCAGCCGGCCACCAGGGTCCGTTCCCGGTCCCCCTCCATCACCGCGCTGGCCGTCAGGGCCACGATGGGGACGTTCTTCAGCGCCGGAATGCTCCGCAGCCGGGTGGTGACCTCGAAGCCGTCCATGCCGGGGATGTTGATGTCCATCAGGATGAGGTCCGGCACCTCCTCCTGCGCCCGCTGGATGGCGCTCAGGCCGTCTTCGACCTCGATGACCCGGTAGCCGTGGGCGGTCAGGATGCGGGAGACGAGCAGGCGGCTCTCCGGACTGTCCTCAACGTACAAGACCTTTTTCATCGTCGCCACTCCCCGGAGACGGCCCGGACAGATCCCGGGTCGCCTCCTCCTCTTCTTCCTCTGGCGGGCTGTCTCGGAGCGGCAGGGTAAAGTAGAAGGTGCTTCCCTGGCCGGGCGTGCTTCTGGCCCAGATGCTTCCGCCGTGCAGTTCCACCAGGGCTTTGGCGATGGTCAGACCCAGCCCGGTGCCGCCGATCTGGCGCGTGGTGGCGTTATCGGCGCGGTAGAAGCGGTCGAAGATATGGGGGAGGGCCTCCTCGGGGATGCCGATGCCCTGGTCTTCCACGCTGACGAGGAGGCAGGGGGGAGGGGTGGGGATGCCGCCGGCCTGTTCCGGGGAAAGGATGGCCTGGGCCCGCAGGGTGACCTCCCCGCCTTCGGGGGAATACTTGACGGCGTTGCCGATCAGGTTGGTCAGGATCACCCGCACCTTATCCCGGTCCAGGTAGAAGGGGGGGAGGTCCGGGGGAACGTCGATGAACAGGGAGTGGCGTTCGGTCATGAGGTCCTGGAGTTGGGTGGCCAGGCCGGCCACCACCTGGTAGAAGGTGGCCTTGCTCCAGTACATCCGCATCTTGCCCCGGCTCAGGCGGGAGAGGTTGAGGAGGTCGTCCACCAGGCGGGAGAGGTGTTGGGCCTGGTCGAAGATGGACTGGAGGAAACTCTGGCGGCGGTCGCGCCGGAAGTCGCGGGTCAACAGGAGTTCGCTGTAGCCAAGGATGGAGGTCAGCGGCGAGCGCAATTCGTGGGAGACGACGTTGATGAAGCCGAGTTTTTCCCGTTCGCTCTCTTCCTCCTGGCGGGCATCGCGAATCAGAATCACCCGCCCCCCGGGCTGTTCGTCCTCCTCCCAGAGCGGAGCGCCGACCAGCCAGAGTCGTCGGCCGGCCTGCCGGAAGTCCAGCCAGGTCTCGGTCAGGCCGCGCTCCAGGGAACGGGTGCGTTCCAGGAAGCGGAAGAGGGTTGGGGGGTCCTGGAGGTCGGGAGCCAGTTCGGCCGCCAGGTGGGTATCCAGGGCCACCCCTTCGGCCGGGGGCTGTTCCAGGCCGAGGAGGTGGGCGCTGGCCGGGTTGGCCAGGACGACCTGGAGGCGTTCGTCGGTGACGATGATGCCCTCCGGCAGGTTGGCCACCAGGCCGGCCAGCCACCTGCGCCGGGCCTGGAGTTCGGCAAAGAGGCGGGCCGTGGCGATGGCCACGGCCGCGTGTTCGGCCAGCGTCTCGGCCGTCTGCCGATGGGCTTCGGTGTAGGCGTTCAGGCTGGAACTCTCCAGGTTGAGCACGCCGATCACTTCCCCCCGCCACTTGATCGGCACGGCCAGTTGGGAACGGGTCTCCGGACGCACGGCCAGGTAATCGGGTTCCTCGCGCACATCGGGGATGAGGGCCGGCTGCCCGGTGCGGGCCACCCAACCGACGATGCCCACATTCCAGTTGATCGCCCGCTCGGCCAGGAGCGCATCCTCGGCGGTCACATCGGTGGCGTAGCCGGAAAGGGCCTGGATGGTGTATTCCTGGCGTCGGGCGTCCACGCTCAGGACGGCCCCGGCATCGCTGTCGGTGAGTTCCATGGCCTTGAAGAGGAGGAGGCTGTAGATGCGCCCCTCCTCCAGGGCCGCGCTCATCTCCCGGCCGAAGGTCAGGATGATGTTCTGTTCTTCCAGCCGGCGCTGCAGGTCCTCCAACGGGCCGATTTCGGGGACGACGCGCTGAATGGCCGCGCTCAGCAGGGGGGCGAGGGTGGTCAGGAGGTCCAGGTCCTCCTGGTCGAAGGCGTTGGCCTGGGTGCTGACCAGAGCCAGGGTGCCGACCAGGTGATCGCCTTGAAGGAGGGGGACGCCGATGTAGGAGTTGTAGGCGGTTTCCTTCTGCTCCGGGCCGGCCCCCAGGTCGGGCAGAAGGAGGGGCGTACGCTGGAAAGCAACCCAGTTGCTGTAACTATCCACTGCGCCGCCGTGGCCCACAAAGAGGCGGCTGTTGGCACAACGCACCAGCGGCGTCTCCTGCCGTGGCCCCCAAAGGAGGAGTTGCCCATCCTCGTGGGGAATCAGGCCCTGGAGGTTGGTGAAGAGAAGGGTCACCAGGGTATCCAGGTCGGTGGCGCTGTTCAGTGCCCGGCCCAGGGCGGCGATTCGGCCGGCCGCCTTCTCCTCGACCGGAGGCCGGAGCCGGCCGGAGAACATGTGCAGCCAGTGGCGCCGCCCCTGATGCACCAGGGAGTGGAGCAGGGGCAGGAGGGTCGCGGCTGCCGCCGCATGGTTCTCCACGGTGAAGGATTCGACCAGGGTACGTTCGCAGGCATCCAGCAGGGCGATGGTCTGGAGGAGGCGTTCTTCCGATTCCAGGCCGGCCACCCGCTCCTGCTCCTGGGCCAGGAAACGGGCCAGCGGGGCCAGGTCCTGCCGCTCCAGGGCCTGCAGGAGGCTGTCCAGGCATTCGACGATGCGTCGCCCCAGGGTACGGGAAAGGGCGCGGGCCTCCCCTTCCACCCTCAGCCAGTAAAAAATCCGCATGGCCAGACGGTCCAGTGCGGAACGCTGGTCCGAAAGGATTTCCCCGGCGCTCCTGGACGTCTTCCCGCCCATCTTCTCACCCCAGGTCCATCCGCCGCCCACCCCGGAGCATTGCCTTTGAGGGCCAAAGGATGCCAGGGGGTCTGGTTTTATTATAGCACGGGAAATCCGCGTCGGCAAGCGGCCGGGCAAGTTCGCAGTCGTATGGCATCTATTTACCGCCGAGAGCGCAGAGGGCGCAGAATGCATCCTCTCAGCCAGAGGCCCACATTTACATGCACTCACCGTTATGAGAAATACTCGGGGGGTGGGTAGATTCACAAACAATCCACTTGACAAAATCCTCATCCTGTGCTAGAATGCCCTCAAGCCCCCATCCGACGGGCCGAAAGGAGGTGTAAGGGGGAAATGAAACGGGTCGAGGAACGATGGCAGCGTTTGAAAGGAGGAAACCGATGCGTATCCGCCTGATCCT